>SDBV01005683.1_pt1 | contig 17545 bp, 16 predicted proteins | sample 2277081 | NCBI WGS metagenome assembly SDBV01 (sample SAMN10402039, study PRJNA504765) | marine sediment metagenome | isolation source: marine sediment core GS10_PC15, 223 cmbsf | place: Arctic Ocean: Southern Knipovich Ridge | collected 2010 | reverse complement strand
CCTAAGGAACGTCACCGCCGCTGGGATGTAAACGACCATTTTGAGATCGATACAGTAATGAAAATCAAGCAAGGCCTCTATCGTTTCAAAGTAGAAGATAAATACGCCAAAGATCTTTTACCTGTGTGTTCAGGCGACCGTTTTTTCATGCCGCTACGACTAATGGCTGATAAAGTAATAACTGCCGGGCATAATATCATTATCAGGGGATCATCAGACTGCACAGTGGAGGATATCACTATTCACAGTGCCCGTTCCGGTATGATTTTCTCCATCAGTCGCAACGAGGGCCGGATCATTCTCAGGAGAAATAAGATCATGTTTGAGCCCGGCACCGCCAATCTTTGCACGGCCTGGAAGGATGGAATTCACTGCAAAGACAACCGTATCGGGCCAATCATAGAGGATTTCTTTTTTGAAGGTATGCTTGATGACAGCATCAATATTGGCGCTAATACAGCTATGGCGGTTGAGGTCTTCTCTTCTACAGAGTTCCTGCTCAAAGGCCCTGCTTTTTCCCCGGGTGATAAAGTCATGGTCTTTGATCCCGTGTCAGGAGAAATCATGGCTAAAACCAGGGTCGTAAAACTGAAGAAAAATGGAAAGGGCATCAATAGGAGAAAGACCCATCTTGTTTTGGCTGACCCAATTGAAGGTGTCATCACAGGAAGTAAGCAGAAGTACATAGATAAAAAGTCCACTCATTTCTATAACATGAGCTACTCTTGCAATGATTTTGTGATCCGAAACTGCATATTTAAACCACAACGGCGTCATGCCATGCTTATCCGCGGCAGTAACGGCGTAATTGAAAATAATACAATTGACAGCGTTGGCGGCGGAGCTGTTTTCATGGGTAACGAGATGGGCTCATTCTACGAGGGGCCGTTCCCCACAAACAACATCATCCGGAACAATACCATTAGAAACACGCAACGTAATGCAATTTATAAATTTACTAAGCAACTGAAGGGGTCCTTCAAGCACACTAAAAATATTATTGTTGAAGATAATAGTATCACTGTCCTGCCGGGGAAGCTGGGTATCGTTATTAAAAAAGCGGGCAATGTCACTTTGAAAGGCAACCGCATCCTCGACCAGCAAGGCAAGAATATTAATAATATTGGGATCCTGATTAAAAATTAACCTTCCTTATATTTTATTTACTATTTACTAACCACTAATTAACTAATTTTTATGGAAATTTGATTTAACAAAGGTATGATTATAATACAATGAGAGAGCAAATCACAAATGGGAAAATCAAAAAATGCGAAAATCGGCTTTGGAAGTACTACCAGAGCAGCACCAAGAGGTCTATATCAGTTTAAAAAACCATGAACCAGGATCAAATAAAGGAAAAACTTTTAAAGATTGAAAAAAATACTGCTGACTTCAAAGTGATTTTTTCAGGCAAGAAGAGTAAAAAAGTTAATGGGCTTTATAAACCGGAAACTAAAGAGATCATTATTCATAATAAAAATTTTGAGAATGATAATCCCATGATATATACTGCTATTCATGAATATGCCCATCATATACAGTTCACTGCTTCTGATGCGCCTATATCGGTTAAATCTCATACAGTTAAATTTAGAAATATCCTGCACAACCTTCTTGTCCAGGCAGAGCTGGCAGGAATTTATTACAATCCATTTAAAGCAGAGCCGGAATTCATTAATTTAACAAGAATGATAAAGGAAAAGTTTTTTAAAAAAAACGGCCGTTTAATGAAAGAATTCGGTGACTCTCTGCTCAATGCCCATACACTTTGTATTAAATTCCAGGCAAGTTTTGATGATTACATGAACCGGGAATTAAGCTTAGAGACAAATACTGCTAAGACCCTGATGAAATGTTCGTCCGAAGATATCAACCCGGATATAGGTTATGAAAATATGAAGATCGTGGCAAGCATAAAGGACCCGCACAAAGCAAAGCAGGCAGAGACAGCATTTACAGAGGGTAAAAGTCCTGACATGGTGAAGATGAAGTATAAGATGCCAGAGAGGCCCGCAGAAACAATTGACGTCCTCATGTCTGAAAAGAAACGCATCTTAATTGCAATTGAAAGATTAAAAAGCAAGCTTACCGAAGTAGAGAACCGCATCTCCCGGACAAGGTGAGAAGGTATTGGGTTCTATTTTAGCTGTTCTTTATTACGATTACGCAGTTTTTCCACCATTTCCTGCATTTTATCAACGGCCTTCTGTTCTTCTTTATTATCCGGTATGGTCCATGGTTCCATGATCCTATCTGTGATCTTTCCGCTTAAAGCTTCCTCAGGGTAGGCCCCTATATCATGAACCTGGTATCCTTCGAATTCCACTGGTTCCTCCTGAAAGCAGGACCAGACAGCTTTTCTGATCATTTCAGGTATACCTTTAAACTGCAAATCAATCAATGATACTTGTTTTAAAAATCTTTCAATGTAATTATCAGGCAGGTTGTATAAAATGGCATGCTGGGCTTCTGTTCCAATTATCTTTTTCTTTTTATCCACACCATTTTTAAATAAACATTTAATGGCATCTCCTGTTTTATGTCCGGGTGATTCCGGCCCTGAAAGTATCAAATACCGTATATTTGGATTGGCAATAAAATTACAGATAACTTTTTCAAGCCCGATATTGGGGGTCTGGATGGTACCGGACAGGGCTGCGCCGCTTTCAACACCTGTACGCACGAGTGATTGGATCTCCTTTGGGATCTTGTCTTCATCCTGATTTAAAACAATGACCACTCCTGCAGGTGAAGAATCATTACCGCGTAAATACCTGCCTTCTTCCGGCGGGTAATCCGGATGTGGCTTTACTTTTAACATGTATTTAATTTACAGCGGTGGATTTTTTTTTCAAGTTTTATTTGGAGATTAAGCATTAGTTGTAATTATTTTTGACTTTTTTATTTCATTATTGTGAAATAAAATGAAAATAAAATATTTTCCTGATACTGCAAATGTTGAATTTACAAATAAAAAAGTAGCTGAAACAAAAGAAATTAATGAAAATATATATATAGATATTGATAGTAATGGCAATTTAGTTAATATGACAATTGAGCATGCTAAAGAGAATGCAGGCATGGCTGATTTTTCATTTCAAGAAATAAAGGATAGTATTAGCTAAACCTTATCCGACCCTCGGACTTCTAAGTCCCGAGCCTGTCGAGGGAGCGTCGGACTTCGAATCCAGAGATAGAATTCATCAATATATCCTATTTCTATAATACCTTTAATATCAATAAATGTCATTCCCGCGGAAGCGGGAATCCATCTGATATTTCTGATATTTTGACTATTTCGGACATTGTTTTTCACATTTCTTTCACACTAAGGAGTGTGAAAAATGGTTGAAGTATAAAAGTAGTGTAGGGGCTTCTGAGCCCCGTTCCTTTTATTGAAAAGCCTGAAAAAAGGTTGAAATGGGATTTTAGGATATTAGATTAATATAAAGGCTATGAAAAAACTATCACCACCCAAAAAAAACAAAACGGGCAAAGGGGTGCAAGTGGATTAAGCCTGTTTGGGCTTGGTTGAGAGGGGAGAACTGTCAGATATTTATTGACATTTAATCAATAATTAATATATTTTATTTAAGAGGTCTAATATTATGATAACAACAAAAGACGGTAATATTGTGATTCATAAGAAAACTTGGGAAACAATAAAAAGTGATGAGCATTATAAAGAAATTGCTGAAGAGATTGAAGATTTAGAATTACATTATGAGTCAATGAAAGATGAGGAGAAAACTTCTTTCCAAGAATATATTAAAAAAAGAAAATAAAATGTATAAAACTTATCTCAAACCAAAAGCTGTCAAAGATTTGGATAAAATCCCTAATAAATATTTTATAAATATAAAAAAGAAGATTGAAAGCCTTAGTGAAAATCCAAGAGCCACGGGTTCATTAAAACTAACTAATCAGGAAATATATAGAATTCGAGTAGGTGTTTATAGGATAATATATGAAATAAATGATACGAAACAAGAAATAACTATATCACGAGTAAGACATAGAAAAGATATTTATAAATAAATTGACATATATAATAGGTTATATATTTTAATAAAAAACTGGATTCACCACACAAGTGGTACTATGAAGCCCGCTTTCGCGGGAATGACAAAGAAAGAACTTAGGAATGACAAAACAATAGATTCACCACCAAAGAGTGGCACTAAGAAGCCTGCATTCGCAGGAATGACACCCTTTGGTGGATGCGCCCGCGTAGCCCGAGTGCATGGATGCACGAGGTGCAGTGCCTACAGGATGTTGTTAGGCACTGCGCAGCTGGATAGAGCGTCGGACTTCGAATCCACTACTAATATCATTGAATAATTTACATTTTTATAATACCTTTAATATCAAACAATTGTCATTCGCGCGAAAGCGGGAATCCATATGATATTTATGATATTTTGACTGTTTCGGACATTGTTTTTCACATTTCTTTCACACTCGGTGGTGTGAAAAAAAATTTTATTCCTTCGTCATTCCCAGCTTGACTGGGAATCCAGAGAATAACCTTACAATATTGAATAATGTCATTCCTGCGGATGCAGGAATCTTCCTTGGATAACCTTATGCCATTGTATTCCTTATGTTAATCTAAAAAATGGTTGAAACTGGATTTGAAAGAAGTAGGTTGAGTTAAAGAGGGCGTGATGAAAAAGCTATTAATTATTATATTTTTGTTTGTTTTAGTAAATTGTGGCAACAAGAGCTCTACTAAAATAGCAATATCAAAATATAAAATATTAAATAAAGGGATTATCTTTACTAAAGCTAAAAAATTTCCAATACAAATAAATGGTGAAGTAGTTAAAAAGGTATATATAAAAATGTGGATTGATGAGACAGAACATGAAAGTAAAATCCTTTATCCTAAATCTAAATTTTCGTTTACAATAAATAATAATATTCGTCTAAAAATCGGGAATGCTAATAGTATTGGCTTTGATATTGAGGGTGTGCATTTTTATATAAGCAAGCGTGCCGAGATAGTTGATAAAATAATTCGTTGGGAAAAGAACTCCATGGGAGGATATGATTTAATCATTGATGACTGGGTATTGTTTAATGTATTAAGAGATAAAAAATAAAAAACTATTAATCCTTCAGCACACACATCACCAAAACGGAACGGGCAACAAAATGCAAGTGATTAAGCCTGTTTGGGTTTGGTTGGTTGAGGGATTGGAAGGAGAGAGGATGAAGAAATTATTATTAATTTTAATTATTTTAATTATAAATAATTGCTATATTAAAAAAGTAAAATCTGAAATTTTGAAATTTCCAAATAAAAAAAAATTTTCGCAAATTAACAAGATTTTGAATTTAAATTTAAAAAAGTATCTTTTAGAGATATTTAATAAAGATAATCCAAATTCTGATGTTCAATCAATAAAGAACACTTCCTTTGATTATCACAAGATTAATTTCTCAAATCCAAATAGTGATAGTAAAAATGACATTATTATAAAGGCTAATTTAATTGCTACTTTTTGGAAGAGCAATACTACAATATTTTTAATTTATATTTTTAATGATAATAAATATATCGAAAAATTTAAATGGATTGGTTGGAATGCTAAATATGATATTAATCCAAAGATTATCGATATTGACCTTGATAAATCGAAAGAATTGATAATTGAATCAGATGGTAGTGGGAATCAAAGCACATATCTAACTGTAAGTATTTGGAAGTTTATTGATGACAAATTTTATAAAATATTTGATGAAGGGCTTAATGAGTGTTATAGTTACTTCCCATATTCATATAACAATGAATATAAATTTATAGAGTCAAAGAATAAAAAATTAGATATATTTTTTACTATCAGAACTAAAATCGATAAATATAATAAAAGGTATCATTTAGAAAAAGGTTATAATGACAAAGTATATAAAAAGTTTGGTGGTATTACAAATAGTTATATCTTTAAATTTAAAGATAAAAAATATTATTCTGATAAAGAAATTATAAAATATCAGAAACCTTTTAAAGAATTTTTTAATAAATAATCACCACTCCCCCCAAAAAAAACAAAACGGGCAAAGGGGTGCAAGTGGATTAAGCCTGTTTGTTCGGTTGGGGTTGGATTGGAAGGAGAAAATAGATGTTTAAAATTATTAAAGTACTATTGTTATCAACTTTAATTATACTTCAATTTAATAGCAAAATATATTCACAAAAAAAACAAAAAGCAGAATTATTTCAACGACAAGTAGATGCAATTAAAGAATTACAAAAAAAAGCAATTTATCCTAAAAAATTTCAATATTGGTTAAAAGATGCTAAATACCTAAAATCATTTAATATTGATAAAAAATCAGATTGGTATTTGAAGAAAAAAAAAGAATCAGATTCTGCAATAAAATCTTTGAAATCTTCATTAAATGTAAAAGAATATTTTAATATTCTAACTAATATATCAATGGAAAAAGGTTGGAATATAGACTATATTTATAAAGGTGATGGGTCTGGAAGTTATCCGATACTTTTTACGTTTAAAGGAAATAAATTTAACGATTGGGATAAAATTTATAAAAAATATAATAAAGAATCAAGCTCCCTCCATTCTGAAAAGTATATTGATTATCTAAATCATATTAGATGTGATGGTACAAGTGATGGATTCTTTCAGTATGTTGCTTTAAGTATTATTGGTTCGCAGTTTGCTCTTGGATGGCATGCTAATTATCATGATGATAGAATTATTTGTACAAAGAAAACATTGAATAAAATTTTAAAATTAAAAGATGAGAAGTGGTATAAATTTAATGATGAACAAATCGCTTGTGCGAAAAAAATAAAAATTCTTCCTGTAATTACTTTTAATGAAAACAAAGTAAAAGTGAGAGTAGTAATATTTACTAAATGGGGTGGGTTTATTGAAAGGATATATCATATTAAAAAAAGTAATCCTTATAAATTTATAAAAATTGAAAATAATGTTTTATGTAAGTATGATTGTGGAATAATGTTTTAAAATCCCACATACACAAATCACCCCAAAAGAAATAAAACAGGCAAAGTCTGCAATGCAAGTGGAATATGTAAATGGTAAATTGAATTCCCCATGTATAGGAAAACAGAAATCCCCAGGCAATGCAAGTGGATTAAGCCTGTTTGGGTTTGGAGGGGGGAGATTGGAGGAGTGAGATGAAGAAAAAATAAATAAAAAATTGACATTTTATATTTATATATTATATTATTAATGCGGGCGTTAACTCAGTTGATGGCTCGCATTTTTTTTACTTCTTAAACCCCCAGACATTAATATAATTTGGTTTATTAATAGTAAAATTACCTTCTAAAATATTTTTATTGATTTTTTTCTTAAAGAAATTACAAACATTCCTTTTATATATATTAGTTTTTCTGCGTTTATTTCGAAATATATTATAATCATATACTATACAACCAGTTAAGACATCTACTAATTGAATAAATAAAGAAGCATGAGACTCTATCATGCAGGCGTTAAATACTCCATTTACACTTTTTACTTCAGTTTCATAATATTTTGGACTACTCTTGGGTTTTCCCAAGAAATCTGCAATAATACAAATTTTCTCATTATTTTTCAGATTACTACTAATAATTAATTTTGAATAGCTAATATATGCATCCCAAAGGTCATTAAAATATTTTTTAATATCAAGATTGGGATTTTTTTTATCTAATATCAAGCAACAGAACGAAAGATGAGGAAATTTAAAAAATAAATTTATTAAATCATAATAAAACGAATAATTTGATTTTTTAATATTTGAAAATTTGAATTTGAATTCTTTTATAGGAGCAGGTTTTCCCTTAGCGGAATTGTTTAATAACATTTTTGAAATAGCTCGATTTTTCAATATTACAAGTTCATTATATAAAGTAGATGTATCATTTAATTTTAAAAGTCCCAATGCAAAAAATCTTTGGTCTGCTTGAGGTGTTAAAACACCTGACTCATCCATAAATCCAAAATAATTTTTCATATTAAAATAGTATATTTTTTTGGAGTCTGATGTCCATATATTTTTAAAGAAGGATTTAATTTTGTTTTAGAAAATACCGCCCCTGCGGACTTTTTGACTTTAAAACGAAAAATCGGCAAAAGACTTTCACATTTCTTTCACACCAGACCCTATTTTCTGATATAGAAAATCATTGACATTTATAATTCATTATATAATATAAAATAAATACTGGATTCCCGCTTTCGCGGGAATGACAAAGAAAAAGGAACGGGCATGCCCGTTCCCTACAAAGAAAAAAAAGATTCCTGCATACGCAGGAATGACAAAGAAAGAAGATTCCTGCATACGCAGGAATGACAAAGAAAAAGGAACGGGTCGGAGACCCGTTCCCTACAAAGAAAAAAAAGATTCCTGCATACGCAGGAATGACAAAGAAAAAGGAACGGGTCGGAGACCCGTTCCCTACAAAGAAAAAAAAGATTCACCACCAAAGAGTGGCACTAAGAAGCCTGCATACGCAGGAATGACACCCTTTGGTGGATGCGCCCGTAGCCCGAGTGCATGGATGCACGAGGTGCAGTGCCTACAGGATGTTGTTAGGCACTGCGCAGCTGGATAGAGCGTCGGACTTCGAATCCGCAGGTCGGGGGGCGCCTTTCAGGGCGCGGGGGATGAGATTAAACAGCAGTTTTTATCTGCAGACTCCCCTGTAATTGCAGTAATTGCATATCTTTTTATTTGAGGTGGGGGAAAATTCTTTTTTATCTTTAGGGCGGTTTTTTTCTATATCTGTGCAATAGGAATAGATTATCTGTGTTTCCTGTTTTATCCGGTCTGCAAAGCTGTTTATATCAGATTCAGAAAAATCCATTTTTAATTCTTTATATTCAGGTTTCAAGTAGGCAATTATCGGAATTATCTGGCCTGAACTTTTATCAAAGTGATATGAAGCCCAGCATACATATCCCAGCAATTGTTTTTTATGTTTTTCATTATCTTGTTTGCCTGTCTTCCAGTCAATTATATATAAATGATCATCAATGGGGAAAAGGAAATCCACTTTGCAGTATATTTTCATATCATTTAAACGGGTTTCGCCGAATCCGGGCGGTTCGATTATCCAGTTGTTTTTATTTGATATTGCTTTTTCTGTTATCCATTTATACCTGTCACTGAATATAAAATTATTCAGGCAGGTTTTGACATCCGTGAATATTTCATTTGGGTCTATTTTATCTTTTATCTTGTAATAAACTTCAGAAAATGTTTTTTGTTCGCAGTATTCAAATGTTTTATTTCTTGCAAAGTTAAAGAATTTTGTTTTATCAACCGGCTTTTCTGTTTTTAACAACCTGGTGAGGAATTCTTTTATAACATCATGGGTGATGGTTCCTTTTGTGAGGGGAACTGAAGTTAAATTTTTTAATTGTGTGTATTTTTTAAAAGTGATATCATGGTCGAATTTGCCGTAATAATCATAATAGTATTGCCGGGCGCATAAATTAAGTTTGTCAAAGCGGCTGGCTGACCAGCCGGGAATATCTGTGTATTCGAATTTCTTCAGCATTGTGTGGTCTTATTTCTTCAAACCTTTTTTAATGCCTTTGACAAAGCCTTTTACTGAGTCCTTACCTTCGTTTTTAATTTCATTACCGACCTTTTTTATTTTATCAATGCTATTTTTGATCACTTTGCCGATTTTTTCGCCGATCTCTTCTGAGGTTTTTGGATAAGATTTTTTTGTTTTTTTGCTTTTTGTTGCCATGGTTTTTTTTATAAATAGCCGCTATTTGGATTTATCAGATTTGTTGAATTCAAAGTTTATTATAGTTTTATTGATTATTCTGTTAAAAATAAAAGAGTTCCAGTGGCACTTGATATATTCTCTTTTAAGGATATCATTTACTTTTTCTATATCAAAAGCATCTTTGTATACTCTCTTTGAACGGCATGCATCATATACATCAATAATATTACATATTTGCGCTAAGGGGCTCTGGCCCCGTTCAGGGTATGTCAAGTATGCAGCATGGTGATTGCCCACAATCTCCAGGACCTGCGGATCATTAACATTTGATTTTTTTAATGCTTCTGTTCCGAGAGAAGGGTGTTTTTTTATTATCTCAAATTCTTTGGGTGTTAATTTATCCGGCTTGTTAAGTATTTCGTCCGGAATTAATGTTTTACCGTAATCATGCATAAGCGCGCCGACGCAGTAACGGCGTATCCCGTTCTTTGAAAAATTAACCTTACCGGAGATGGTCTTAAAAGTATCCCAGAATTTATCCTCGTCCATAAATTCGGTGAAATCTTCAAGAGCCTGTGCCATAAGAATGGATACTGAAAAACTGTGGTCAAATGTATAAGAATCCTTGGTTCGCAGTTTTGAGACGCATGAGTGTAGTTTTACGTGGTCAAGTTTTAATGTTTCATCAATAAGTTCATCTGCAGTTTTGAGTTTTTTTTCTGTAATGGGTTTTCCATCGATCAAACGGGTGACGGCCTTTGAGGCCTGTTCATAGGTTTTAACGATATTTTCCCCGACAGACTGTTTCAGTTCTTCTTTTATAAGATCCCGGCTATTCTGTTCAGCAGTTCCTTTCTCTATATCCCATGGTTTTTTTGAGAGCTGGAATTTATTATAGACATCCTGGTAAGTATAGACAGCTACATGGAATATCTTTTCACGGGGTGTTTTTCCCTTTAAAGCCAGGAGGGCGCCTTTGGAATTGAACAGATCGCAGGTTGTATTCCCGTCTTCATCTATGAAGTCATTTATATCTTCAATATGCTGTAATTTTTTTCCTTTATATGAAATAATTTCCATGAATCTCTCTCTTATCCTGTAAATAATATAATATAATATATTTAAAATTCAAGTAAATAATTAATTATCCTATAATGGGGCAGTTACCATTTTTTTTGTCATTCTGAGGGAATGAAATGACCGAAGAATCTCCATAAACGGCCTTTAAAATGAGATTCTTCACTTCACCCTCGACCCTTCGGGCTCGGGACTCCGAAGGTTCAAAATGACAAACCCCGATTACTTTCCGATTAATTAAATCTAATAAAAATACTTGACGGAAGAATTAAAAAATATAAATTAGATTTACTTTTAGACTAGACTAATATATAGTAGTCTATCTTTCAGCACATATTCCTTGTGCAGTAATTAAGAGTATCGGAATTTGGATGGATTCCGATACTCTGCATTGGGGTTTGGGGAATCCCCACATTCGTGAGGACAAGCTTTGCGAAATTCACCCTCGGCAAGCTCGGGACTCAGAAGCCCAAGGGGTGACAGCGCTCAGGATCCCGAGCCCGAAGGGTCGAGGGCATTTAAACAAGCCAGAGGCTTGTTTAAATGCGCCAGAGGGGTGAAACCCCTATGGAAGATAAGCGCTTCAGCGCTTATCTTGATGGAGGAGATTACAACATGGGTGATGTAACTATGGATCAAGATCTTACAGATCTATTAGGGGATGTAGATAAGGACGTAGCCGAACAAAATGACTCAACATCTGCTGCAATGGCAGCAGATGCTCTGAAAATAGCAGATGCTGAAGCTGAAGAAGCTGAGGGAGTTCCGGAAGGCCCGCCTGTTATTTCTGACGAGCCCGTACCTGAGGAACCTGCTCCGAAAATACGTGAGAAACCGCGTAAGATCATACTGGACTCAACCAAGGAGTATTTAAAAAAAGTTATAGAAGGTGAAACAGGAGAATATACAGAGAGATTAATTGACCAGCTTGATAAAGCTATAAATTCTCCTGTAAGGGAGGACCGTACATTATACCGCCAGAGGTTAATGGCTACATACTGGAATTTTTTAAACGGTGTTCTTGAAAATGTAGGCATGAATCTCTCCCATGAAAAAACAATGTGCATCAGATATGGTCTTGCTGATATCACACTTTTAAAACCCCATCAGATCCAGATGATCAAAGATATCCCCATGGATATCCAGAATAAGGAGTATCCTTTTTATTATATGGATGAATGGCTGAAATGTGTTGCCAGCGGACAGATCAAACCGAGCATGATGGATGAGACCACTGTACAAAAAACTGATACATCCAAGACCCAGGAGAAACTTGACAGGAAGGCTGATTCCAGGGCAGCAAGTTTAAATGCATTCAAAGCCAAGGCAAATGAACGTGATTTGATTGAAAAAGATCTTCAGAATACAATAGGTGCTTTAACCAGTCATACTCCTTTAGAGCAGTATGATAATGTAAATGATATATATACACCGGAACAGAAGAATATAATGACCAAGGTCAATGATGACTTTCGTAAGCTGAAGAATTTAGACAATTATATGCTTTCCTATCTCAGAGAATTAAGGACAATAGATACTGATATAGAAAATTTAAAGAAAAAGATGGGTAATGGAGTGGCAACTGAGATCGATTCAAGGATCATTACTAATGAATTTAACTCTTTAAGGCAGATGGTAAAAATGTGTGCCGGCCCGAGAGGGAATCATTTTCCCATTCTGATCTCTGATTATGCTCCTCCGGGTATTGAATATATTGATACACGCGAGAATGTGATCAGGCTTCTTCAGGAACTTGAAACCAAGGACCAGGGTGTCTTTAACCGGGAGTTCAAGGGCCAGACCAGCCGTATTCTTCCTTTTATCCTGCTCCTGCCCGGTTACGGTGAGAAAGGCATCTGCTGGGAACCTTTTGATATCAAGCAGAGGGCTACCAGCCGGGGGCGAATTGCCCTGCCGCTTTACCCGAGGAATCCCATGTATGCGCTGCTGAATGCTGTTGCTGACCTGAGGTGGCAGGTTGCAAAAGAAAAAGCAAGCTACAGGTGGATGGAAGAGGGGATTACAGGTAAATATTATAATTACTTTACTGAAAATAAGTTAAAAGGAAATATAAAGGCCGAGTTTATAAAGGATTATATGATCTGGGTACTGCAGGAGTGGAACGGGACCCAGAAACTGGAAAGAGAGGTCAGGACCATCTTCTGGCGGCATATACCTTTTCCTCAGAAGAAGAAAGATGAATTAAAGAACAGGGGCTTCTTCTATGATGACCTGTATAGGAAAGATGCGACCAGAGCTATGTCTGATGGTTATTGATATATAAATATTTTTTTATCAGGAAGGGATTTAAATTGTTGAAATCTTACATGTGCAAAACTTATAGCTTCGCCTGCAATAAGGGAAAAATTAAAAGCTTCCCGATCATCAGAAGAAATTATTAATATAACCAGGGGATATGAAAAAAATAGATAAAAAAAATATCACTGATCCTGACCTTTTGCCTGATGACGTAGAAGAGATCACCTTAAGGCCGAAATTACTAAAAGAATTCATAGGCCAGGAACAGTTAAAGGAAAATTTATCAGTATTCATCCAGGCAGCAAAGAAACGCAAGGAAGCCCTGGACCATACTCTTTTCTTCGGCCCCCCGGGGCTCGGCAAGACCACGCTCGCCCATATTGTTGCGAATGAGCTGAATGTAAATATTAAAAGCACTTCCGCACCTGCTATTGAAAGGGCAGGAGATATGGCTGCTGTGCTTACAAACCTGTCGCCTTTTGACGTTCTCTTTATTGACGAGATACACAGGCTGCATCCTGCTATAGAGGAGATACTTTATCCTGCCATGGAAGATTACAAGATCGATATAATGATCGGCCAGGGCCCTTCTGCCAAATCAGTTAAAATCACACTCAAGCCCTTCACGCTTATAGGCGCAACGACCAGGGCAGGCCTGATAACTTCCCCGCTGCGGTCGCGGTTCGGTATTGTTCACAGGATAAACTTTTACAATAAAGATGAATTAACAGAGATAGTCAAAAGGACTGCAAAGATCCTGAAGATAGAGATCGACCAGAAGAGTACGACAGAGATAGCGCAGCGCAGCAGGGGCACACCCCGCATTGTTAACCGGCTGGTCAAAAGGATACGGGATTTTGCCCAGGTGAAAGGCAAGGGTGTTATAACCGTGGAAATTACCAGGCATTCTTTGGAAAAGCTCGAAGTGGATGAATCAGGCCTGGATCTGATGGACAGGAAGATGCTGAGTGCAATTATAGAGAAGTTCAGCGGCGGGCCCGTTGGCCTGGATACAATAGCCGTGGCATTGGGTGAGGATTCAGGGACGATTGAGGATGTTTATGAACCTTTCCTGATACAGGCGGGGTTCCTGCAGCGGACACCCAGGGGCAGGGTAGCCACGAAAATGGCTTATGAACATATGGGCCTTAAGTTCGGCCGGGCAGGAGCAGGCGATCAGATGGATTTGCTTTGAGGATTATTCAACTGTTACACTCTTGGCAAGGTTACGGGGCTGGTCAACATCACAGCCGCGGCTGACTGCAATGTAATATGCCAGCAATTGAAGGGGGATTATATTTATTATAGGTGTTAATATGTCCGTTGTTTCAGGGACATAAATGACCCGGTCTGAATGCTTTTTTATCTCCTCATCCTTTTCAGTCGCAATAGAAATAATAACGCCTTTGCGGGCTTTTACTTCCTGAATATTACTTATCATTTTCAAGTAAATATCGCCTTTTGTCACAATACAGATAATCGGCACATGCTTATCAACAAGAGCTATGGGCCCATGTTTAAATTCACCTGCCTGGTAGCCGGTTGAATGGATGTAGGATATCTCCTTTAATTTCAGCGCGCCTTCAAAGGCAGTAGGATAATTATAGCTCCTTGCAAGAAAGATAACATTCTTTGCCTCGCTGTACTCTTTTGCGAGTTTTTTAAGCAGTTTCTGATCAGCCAGTGTTTTTTTAATTTTTTCCGGTAGCTTTTTTATCTCATTAATTAAAGCAGATACCTTTTTATCTTCCAGGGTCCATTTGATCTTACCCAGGTAGATAGCAAACAGGAGCAGGGATACAAGCTGTGCAACATAAGCTTTAGTGGAGGCTACTCCGATCTCCGGACCGGCTGAGATGTCTATGACAGCATCTGATTCACGTGCTATTGTTGATTCAACATTATTGCAAACCGCAAGCACTTTGATGAATTTACTCTTTGCCTCGCGGATCCCTGCTATGGTGTCAGCGGTTTCACCCGACTGGGATATGGCGATGAGAAGGGTATCTCCTTCTATAACCGGATTCCTGTACCGGAACTCCGATGAGATATCCACTTCAGTATGGACCCGGGTAAACTCTTCAATAAAGAACTTACCGACCAAACCGGCATGCCAGGACGTGCCTGCGGCCTGGATTATTATCCGTGAAACTTTTGCCAGGTAATCTTTGGTAAGGTTCAGCTTGTCAAATATAGCATGCCCGTTTTTTAAATGTTTGGAAATAATTTTCTTCACCACAGCCGGCTGTTCATTGATCTCTTTTAACATGTAATGCTTGAACCCGGATTTATCTATTTTTTTATCTTTTATTTTTAAATGTTTTTCTTTTTTTTCTATTTTCTTGCCCGAGCAGTTGAGGAATTTTATCTTATCTTTTGCCAAAACTGCAATATCCCCGTCATCAAGGTAATAAATACTCTTTGTCAGGTTGAAAAGCGCAGGGATATCCGAGGCAATAAAGTTCTCTCCCTTTCCTTTGCCGATGATCAAAGGGCTGCCGAACCTTACCGCTATGACTTTATCAGGATGGTGTTCGCTTATAATAGCCAGGGCATAACTTCCTTCCAGATGTTTAATAACTTCCTGAACGGCCCCTTCAAGACTGCCTTTGTAATATTTTGCCAGCATGTGAGGTATGACTTCTGTGTCTGTTTGGGAACTGAATTTATAGCCTTCTTTTATCAGGCTGTCTTTTAAAGCCTGATAGTTTTCAATGATCCCGTTATGGACAACAGCAAATTTCTTTGCCTCGTCAGTATGGGGGTGTGCATTTTTTGTTGTGGGTTCACCATGGGTGGCCCATCTTGTATGGCCGATACCTGCATTTGTATTTGCAGCTATGGGGTTCTCTTTCAGGTGTTTATTCAGTACCTTAAGTTTCCCGGCCTGCTTCCGGATCTCGAGTCCTCTCTGGTCAATAACAGCAATGCCTGCGCTGTCATAACCGCGGTATTCCAGGCGTTCCAGCCCGACAAGTAAGACCGAATCAGCAGATTTATTACCAATGTAACCGACTATTCCGCACATAATTAAAAACAGATAAAAATAATTGAATAAGATGGAAAGTCAAGGAATATGTAATGCTAAAAGGTACCTGGTCTTTATGTTTTATGTTTTTATGAAAACATAAAACATAAAGACCAGGTACCTTTTAGACCACGACAGATTTCCTGAGGATTTCATGTTCGAATTAACCAATAAAGAACTCCGAAACTTGAGGTGCCAATTTGGCACCTCAAGTTGGGGCGGTATTAGGTACAATCCAATGGTATTCACAGAACAAGGTGTAGCAATGTTATCGAGTATATTAAGTAGTAAACGAGCTATTAAGGTTAACATACAAATAATGCGAACATTCATAAAACTAAAGAAATGGGTTTTATCAAATGATGATTTAAAAAAACGAATGGATGAAATGGAAAAGAAATATGATGCACAATTTAAAATAGTATTCTCTGCTATTAAACAGTTACTTCAGCCGCCATCTTAAAAATCAAAAAAAATAGGCTTTATTACAGATGATTAAAATCACCATCCATAATCCGCGACATTTATTTTTTAAATTTAATTATTATTTTATTTTTTAAATCTACTTTCATTCCCGGGATATCTTTCATTATTTCTTTGGTATCTTCAAGTGTATCAGGCTGCAGGCTGTTCAATTTATTAAGCCGGTCTTTATCTTTTAATAATTCATTAAAATCAATATTCATTAAAGTTACCCTTCTGCCCTGGTGATGGTCCGCATCTGTATAAGTGATCGTTCCCTGAATATCGATATTTATAGCGACTTTCATTCCGTCAAGCATCATTTTCATCATATTCATCATCATTTCGTTCGGTTCAGTATTAGTTACAGGAGTCTGCGAACCAACAGACGTTGTTGTTTCTGTTTTTACATCAATTTTTTTTTCAGGCATGATAACTAATAGTTCTGATTGATCTGTTTTTTTAAATTGGAATGTAATTAATTCCTTTTTACTCTCCTTCCCCCCTTTTTGTTGTTCGGATTTTACACTCCCGCCCGGACTCTGGTTGATCGTTAATTTAGAAATATCAGTAAATTTGTAAATTGCTTTGTAGCCTATATATTCATCAGTTGTGATCTTTTCGCCGGAGAGATATGTTACTCCTTCTCCTAATTCATTTGCATTTCTCTTTAATTCATTTTCATCGAAGATACCGGATGAAGTATTGGTTTTATTTTCTTTATTCATCCCGCTTGCTAACGTGTCCATCCCTCCAAAGATTTCTTTTTTCATTAAAATGGTTTGTTCAATAGTTCCTTTCCCATCCGTATTTACTTTGATCAGTATATCAAGCTGAACACAGCTGATAAAACTTATTATAATAACTGTAATGGGGCAGTCACGGGGGGCTTGTCATCCTCCGGCTTGACCGGGGGATCCAGGAATGTATAAAGAAACACTGGATTCCCGTTTTCACGGGAATGACAATAAAACAAATATTTGATATGC
>SDBV01005682.1_pt1 | contig 17545 bp, 22 predicted proteins | sample 2277081 | NCBI WGS metagenome assembly SDBV01 (sample SAMN10402039, study PRJNA504765) | marine sediment metagenome | isolation source: marine sediment core GS10_PC15, 223 cmbsf | place: Arctic Ocean: Southern Knipovich Ridge | collected 2010 | reverse complement strand
ACATTGCAAAAGAGCCGAACCAAACACCGCCAAAATTTGCAGCCGTAGTGTATTGTTTAGCATATACAAAACCACCTATTAACACAAGGGCGAATCCGAATAGGATTATTTCCGTGACTTCATCTGCCAATGAGCCTGTAAAAAACGCTATTAGTTCTTTTAACATTTTCGCTGCTCCTTTTTAATTTTACGCACAAGGCTTGCATCCTCAAACAGCCTTTTGATTGTATCCTCAACAGACTCCCCCTTTGTTTGATAGGGATGCACAATCTTTATGATTTTGGCTAAGGTGTAGGCTTTTTCCCGCAGGGTTTCAAGATCCTTGCCGCTTAGTTTAACTTCGGAATCCATAATCACATCCTGGCATCTTGGACATCTTTTAACACCGTCCTTGATAAAAATTACATAATCACGCTTGCCGCAAACTTCGCATTTACCGCGTGGCATTTCATCCTTTAGCCATCAATAAAATTCCTGCCCTGATAACATAAACAGCCGTGCCAAGGATAACTACAGCAAGCGCACCAAGCCACTTCCACTGACGACTATCTGAGACTTTCAACACCCTAACGTCTCCGACCAGGCCGCCGCCATTATCTCTCAATATCTTCAGAATTTCCTTGGTATCCTCGGTGTTATCTTCAAGGCTCTTTTGCATTAAAGCAAAATCGACCTCTTTTTTGGTTTCCTCGTCCATTATTTCGTTATCTCCACATCAGGCATCGAATAAAAAAGCATCATCATTACTTTCTCAAACAAGCTCGGTACTGGTTTTCCATCAACTATGATTTTTATACCATCCTTATTTTTCTCGAAAGTAACAACGTCTTCTTTCATGGAATCCACGATATAGATAGATTTATCCGGTAATGGATAGTACGCTTTATGGTACACCCGGACAGAAAAATCAACGCTATTAATATGATAATCGCTTTTCGTTTCATTAATACGCCCCTCCCGTTGCTGCTGATATTGCCGCATCCCATGATGAAAAAGTGCGTCTATGAACAGCAACCGTGCTAACTGTGAAGCTATTTTTTAACAGGTCAATAGTCGTCTCAGTCTCATTGAAAGTGTTCGTGGTGGTATAGGTCATTTTCAGCACACCATCTACATAAACCCTTTGATAGCTATCTCCATCAACGATTATAGTTACTCGATATTCAGTTGTTCCCGCCCAGTCAATATCCGCACTCGCCCTTTGTGTTTCCCCTCCGTCATCTTCAATTATCTCAATATCTGTCCCTGCTGTCCCTGGTGTCACCCTGACAAGCCAATGGTCATTAGTTCCTGCTTTTCTATATCGAATATCAAGCGGATCTGTCCCGGCTCCCGGTGTGGTAAAAACAACCTCCATTACGAAATCAGAAACGCCTGTATCGTGGTCGGATTCATCAGGACTGGTAGACAAATAGGCAGGATTAAACATCGTGTCTACGTTTAGGGGGAGGGTGGGGATTAGGATGTTGTCGATAGTTATTCCTGGAGCAACATGTCTTCTATTGAATTGTAAATATAAAGTAGCATCATTCTCATTAGGGTCAGCCCAAAGTAAAGTCCAGCTGGTGAATGCTCCGCCCTTCACAAAAAATCTACCACCATATAAAAACGAAGACGCTGTATCCCCTGTTTTCCAAGGAATCCCATTTGAGTCGTATCCTCCAGAAAGAAGCAATGCTTTATAGTCTGTAGAGACGGAGGTCGAACCAACGGTTATGTTTGTACTTCCATGAGTATAAAGAAATACAAGATTAAGCAGTTGAATAGCAAAAGATGGTGTATCATCAAGGGGTGCGGAAGCATTAAAGCCTAAAAAAGTTTGATTTGAAGCATCGCCTTCGTTAAAAGTAAACAATCCCGCTTTCCCTAAAGAGCGATTTACTCCATCAGTATGATAAACTCCTTCTTTATTAAAAAATCCCTCCCCCACCAACTCCAACCTATTACTCACAACCTTAACCGTACCCGTAGATGTGTCAACTACGGTGAGGGAGCCTTTGAAATTGGGGATTCCTTCCGCAGCCGTGTCAAGCACCTGGGCATCAGAAAAGGTCTGATTATGAGCACCCGTGCCTGTCCATTCAAGGTCGTAGAAAACATCTTCCAGACCAACCATCCCGCCACCGGAGGAATTTTTGGCAATCATCCCCCCGTTAATCATGCCATCGTCAATCATTCCGGTATTAGCAGGAGCAATTAAGGCAAGGGAAAGCAGTAGTGTCAGCAACCATTTAGTTAGGTTTTTCAAGATTATCCCCCGTACCTATACGTTACGCCGATGGTAGCGTCCGAAGTGTCATCCCTGAAAGCAGAGAAATTCTTGATTTCGGTCTTGTTTCTAAGAGTAAGATTCTGCCCGCTGGTGAGGATATGGCACACCGAAGTAGAGGCTGTCGTACCGTCAATGCAGTACCGTATGTTGGCTGTTTCAACCGTGATAAATACCTCTGAAGCATTGAAACCCTTAAAGTCGCCGGAAACAGGAACTATGTACTTTGCGGAAAGCTTTTTTTCAGAATTGCTTACCGTAAGTTGCTCGAAGTTATCCGCAGTCCTGTCTTCAATTGTTACCGGCCCGGCAAAGAGAAATGTCGGGATCAGCAATAGTAAAATCACATAAAATAGTTTTCTCATTTTCATTCTCCTATGATGTTATCGTTAAATAAATTATATCAATTATTATCGTGCCTGTATCGACAGCGGTTGTCAAGTCATAAGCCGTGCTATCGTTTAATTGAAATTCAAGGGTGATACCATTTGTCACAATTGACGGTTTGCAGTAGAAAATATCACCCGCCCCGTTATCCACAATCGCCGCCATTAAAACATGAGTGGCATTTCCCGTTATTCCCCCGGACTCTATGTGAACCTTGCTGCCGGTGGAGTCAAGATTGAATGAACCCGTATCGCCTGATTTGGCTAAATTATCTTCTGCTGATATGGCATCCCCATTGAAGATACTCGCTAACGTACATTTGATTTTGCTTGCCTGAGCCGCGTCTTCCACGGTCAACCGGGACGCCCTTAACAGTCTCGCCGCCGTGCCATCACCGGATATAAGAGAGTCTATTATCGTATTGACCTTAGTGAATCCATCATTCAGGGATTCACTCGTACCCGTTAATGTTATCTTGTCTGGAGGATTAGACATCAGAAGAATCCTTTACATATACCAAAGTGCCGTTACAATTAATCGCCCACCTGTCTTTGCACAAAATCACGGTGTCGTTACATTTAATTATAGGTGCATTCGCCACAACATCCCTCATTACAACTGCCCCCGTTGCTAAATAATCCTGACTATTTGCCAAGATGCTTTGCTCATTCGCAAGAATTCCGTACCCATGCCCTGCCTTTGTGTAGGTTTCGGTAGCGTGTGATATTTTATCGTAATCTGTCATGTCTTTTTCGCCTTGCCTTAGTCTATATAACCCCTACGATAATCGGCATAATCCGCCAGCCATATATATCAAAGATTGCACTCGCTGACCGCAAGGGGATGGGCAGGGTTTACTTTGGGTCCATTTTTGCTTCATACGCCGCTATAACAGCCGGTGTCTGAACAAGGTCAACAATGCCTTTTGCTGTATTGCTTAACGAAGAATACCTTTTCATAGGATCGCCGGGGTCAACCGTTTGTGTAGTAGGTGCTGACCTTGCGATCTCCTTCCCGCCGCCATCCAGAAAAACCGCATACTTCTTCTCAACAACATGACCATCTTCACTAACGCTTATTGTAAAAACTTCTTTTTGTGTTGCCACTTTTTCCTCCTATGTGGTTATATAGCTACCACTAAAGCGAATCTGCCATGCTGTATCAACATCGTTATGGTCAAGATCGCTTTGTACCCCTGCATCAGTAACGTTGGTAATTCTGCCATATGATGCGCCAGCAATAGGTCGAAAAGATATACTTTCGTGCGCTCCGCCATGCGATTCTATAGTTGCACTACCTATGCTTATGCCTGTACTTTCGTTAAGAGAAGCCGCCGCAAATGGTAGTGATACACGAATAGTTCCATTCGGGGAACTTTCACTGTTAATTTGTACAAAGCCTTGATAATGAACCTCTCTTCCAACCTTAGTATAAGCAATATTATCAAATGAGCTATCAACAACGTAACTTCCCGATGTAGAACAAACAACCGTGACAGGAGTGTGATAACCTTCTTCATAATCATCAAGAGTGTTGGCGTCTGCACTTGCGTTTTGTGAAGCAGGAAAAGCTATTTGTCCGCCTGTCGCTGTTATTAATTCGCTTGCCGAAAGGGTTGTAAAGTCCCCCGCTGCCGCAGTCGTGCCGCCAATCGCGGGTGGTTCCGCTAATTGTGCTGTGGATGTTCCAGGGGTCATTACCACAGCATCAGACGTTCCTGTAACCGCTTCACCATCCGTAGCGATTTCAACAATGCCTGTTCGTGCCGTCGTCGCAGTTCGTGCTGTCAGGTTGGCAGGGGTGATAACTTTGTCCGTAGCCGTTCCAGTCTGTGTTTCAGTATCCGTTGCCAGCTCAACCGATCCCTCAGATGTTTCGGTAGCAGAACCTATCTGAACAAACCATGCCCTCTTGTCGGTGGATACTGTCTGCACTCCGCTTGCCGTGGTTATCTGCCTGATAGGAATGGACCCTGACGTAAAGCTTGTTGTGTTACGAGAAGCGGCGCCTGTCTGGTCTATTTCAACATAATTTACATCATCGTCTGTCAGCGAAAGCGTACCCGCAGAGACATCCGTAACAACATTGTCAACCCTAATGGCACCCGCCTTGAAACCCCATGTCAAACCCGCGGTAGTGGCAGGGTTCTCATCGAATATCTCAGCAAGGGTACGGGTAGAGGCATGGTCTGTGTAGATTTCTGCAATTGCGGTTTCTACATTCGTGGCAGATAGGTTCCCCGCAGCATCCTGAACGCCAATCGTAGAAGCACCAAGGCCATTTACCACAGATGCAAGATCGTCTATTAGAGCATTGAACTTAGTCCATGCTTCTTTTATGGTATTGACTGCGCCTGAAAGTATGACTTTGGTTAGTGCCATTTATTTACGCCTTTTCATAAAATCTTTTGCTGCCTGTTTAGCTTCTTCTTCGGTATATCCTTCTGTTGCCTTGAATGAAGCCTTTATTTTTGATTCATATTCCTTATCAGGGAATGTTTCAAACTTCACCCTGTCTTTTGTTCTGTCAACAAGCTGTTCAATTCGCTGAACCTTAAACCTGTCATCCATTGCTTTGTAATATGGCATATTCATAGTTTCGGTTAAAACCTTGGCGATTTCCTTGCCTGTTTTTTCTTTCAGTAATTTATATTCATCAATGTCTAATTCCTGCCCGAAAGCAACTGTGCTTGGATAACCCATAGAAGTTTTTAATCGATTTAATTCTGTGTTTAATTTGGGGTGGTCTTTTCCATTCAATCCGTAGCTCTGCACCCCGCCGTAAGTCATTGCCCCAACTCCAAAGATAGCAGGGAACGCCATTGGAACACCCTCGACACCTTCCTCTTTGTAGAAGTCCACCATATCTTGTACGACCATTGGGATGAATCTATTGGCAACCTCTGTTGGAACATCTACCAACTCACCCCTTGAATTTTTTCCCCTTAATAATGCAGTTCCCAAAGACATTAAGGGTGCTTCCTTTGATTCGGCAAATCTTGTAATAATTTCAGTTCTTGTTAATCCTCTATAACCTTCTCCTAAAGTCATAACCTTGCCAGTAGTAGAACTAACCACCTGACCGCTTATTACTTGCGCCGCCATTCTAATGGGTTGCTGAAAACCACCGAGGGGGTCATACCGTTTATTGCCAAATTTTATCTTCATAAAGTCGGCACTTCGTGGATCAAGTCCAACATCTGCCCCACCCGCCGCCGCCAATCCAACTACGGTTGATACTGCTGCTCCAAATTTAAACAAATCTGTGAGCGCTTCTTTTCTTACCTGCGGATGTAGGTTGGTATAAAAAACAGGATTCAATAAATTCAATCTCGACATTACAAGTCTCGGTGAAAAGAATGCAGCATTTAATGGAACTGCTACCTTTTCAAGACCAAAAGGAAGGGCACCCCTGCCGGTGGCATGGTTTATATAGTTAGCTGTATCCGCTAAGAATTTCCGGTTTACATCAACACCCAAATCGGTAGCTTTTTTAACAATGTCATCAAACACATCTGCCCTAAGTTTGTTAAGAAATCCCGTGTATGCTCTTTCGGACCACCTAACACCCTTCCCGATAATGGGAATTTTTGAAGCATAGCTTGACATAAATTCTTCTTCCCTCATTGTCATTTTTGTGCCAAGCTCTGTCAGGGCAAGCCTTGATTCTTTCATTAATTTATATGTTGGCCTTGCCGCTATTTCTTCGCCTAATGCCGCAAAAGATTTTTCGCTTACAAAATATTTGAACATATCTTTGAAGGCAGGGGCAAACTGCTTTGGTCTACCAATCAAAAAAACCCCCTGTCTTAATGGTGCGGAAAGGTCATAAGATGCCATTAGTGACCGTGGAATGTTGGCTACTTCTAAGCCCACTTCTTTTGCCTTAACAAATAACGGTCTTTTAGATAAAATCGCCTTGGTAAAATCTTCTCCGAAAACCTCATTTAAAAATGCGAGTTCACTTTCTTGGGGAACTGCGCCGCCAAACTCCCCGAAAATCTTTGCGAGTCCACGACCTGCTGTAATTTTATCAAATTCGTCTAACCCTGCATGTTCCTCAATGATCGCAAAGAGTCTGTCCACCTTTTCTTGGGTGAATTTTTCCTTTATGGAATAAAAATCAACCTGATCCATTTTGCCTTTCAATTTGGATAGCTTGGCATGATATCCTTTTTCCCCGTAAACTTGTTTGCCCACTTTTTTAACTTCTTTTATTCTTTCACCCCTTATTTGAGTATAGATAGCTTCCTGTTCTGCCCTTTTAGGAATTGCTGTTTCTTTTATAAAATTAGTTAGTTCTTCAACTTCTGGCAAGGCTGTTCTGGTTGCAGTTTCAGGCAATGCTTTTGGTGCTACCTTGCCAATAGGCTTAGTTAAAACCTGCCCTATCTTCTGTAGTTTGGCATGGGTCTTAGGAAGATGTTTTGCCAAGAATGGTGCTACCTTGTGTTTTGCAACTGCCTTAACACCTTCAGTTAATGGTTTCGCCCCAACAAGAGCAACCGTTTCAAGATTTTGAAGTAGCAATTCACGTGTTTGTTTTTGCTGTGACAATTTCATAAATCGTTCACGTTCTTCAGGGTCTACATATTTCAAATACGGCACAAGATCTTTGACCGTTTCCACCACAGCACCACGACCTATTCCGTATAAGGTGGGATGTTTTGCCTCAAATGGTAATTCTTCAGGCACAAAAGGCTCCCGTGCTGTCTGTAATGGCAAGGGCTTAAACCCGTCCTCATCCGCAACAGGTTCTATGTCAGATGTAGATATAGGAAGTGGTTTAAAACCATCTTCTGTAGCGGTCTGTAATGGTAATGGATTAAATGGCATTATTCATTCCAAGGAGCTATTAAAATATCGTTTCCATTCATGTCTTTAATGTACCAACCTTTTCTACCGTTAAGCTCACCATATTTCGCTTTTGAGTATGATTGCCTAACCCTCTTGTCCGTTTCGGTTCTTATTGCATCTGTTCGTTGTGCTTTTGTCCATCGAGACCACATATCCTTATTTGCTGCTCTCACATCCTTTTGAACATTCGCTCTGAACCTACCTGTTTTTAAATATGCTTGTTCCTTGGCTTTAGCTTGTTCTGAAATCTGTTCCATTTTAATTTCAACAGAAGGTTTTTTTACCACTTCTTCTTGTTCTTTTAGTGAAAGCCTTCCAAATGCCTCTGACTTTCTTTCTGTCAATGTTTTGGGTTGAAGCTCTTTTTCTTTCTTATCATAAGCATATTTAATGAGATCAAATTCCTCTTTCTTGAACGCCCTTTTTGAACCAATCATTCTGTTCCGGGCAAGGGCTAAACCTTCAAGGGTTGTGGCATTAGCAATGTCGGCTTTAATGCCGGTCGTAAGTTCAGTTTTCTGGGCCTGTATTGCTTCGGCTTTATCGTGGATCTTTGAATAGTTAATGGTGGAATTTCTTGTCTTGGCTAACTCATTTAACTGATTCTCTGCCATATCTGCAAGTGCATCATTTCCAGATTCCACACCCTTATACATTATATCAAGCAGTTTAAACATTTTGTTATCAGCGGCAACATTTGCATTATTAGTCAACTGCTTCATGCGGAAGTCCTGAGTAGCTTTCTCTTTTTTCTGGACATCCTTTCTTTGCAATTTTCTTTGCCATGCCTCAACTACTTGTGCCGATCCGTACCCATGAGGTCTTGGTAAATTCAACATTATGTCCCCCAAATACCTGCGATTATATTACCGTACAGGTTGTATTTATTAGCCTGTTCCCATGCGCTCATTTCTTGCCCTGCCCATCCAGTTTCAGCACCAAGTCGTTTCTCTGCGGTAGATGCTGCCAATAATGCTTTCTGCCAATCCAACCCCTGCTCTCGCTCCACTTCATAAAGACTCCCCATTTTCGCCGCCAAGTCTGCCTGATCTCCCCAAATATCCACAGCGCGACCCTTTGCAGCTTCGCCCAACTCTATCTTCTGCCCCATGCCCCATGTTTCAAATTCTCTTGTTCCTTGACCGATCAATGACATGCGCTTCTTTTCAACTTCAGCAAGGCCAAACCCGGCAAGGGTGCTGTCCATTATTCCCCTATTAACAAGGTCTGCAATGGTGTTTTTAACCTCAGTTACATTCTGTTCGTTGACGTTTTCGGTCAGGGTGGCGATTGAATTTTGAACCATCTGGTCAATCATTGCGCTGTCTTCAGCACTTATGCCTATGCCGGTTAAATCAGACATGCTTTTAATAAAGGAAATATCACCCATCTCTGATTCAAACTTTTGCAGTACTGGATTAATTGTTGCACCTCCGGGCATGGTAAATCCTCCTGTACTTGCTAATTGTATAGCTGCTCCTAAGGTTTGGGGTTGTCCTGTCTGTACCGTTGCCGACCAAGCAACGGGGATTTCGTTACTTCCTTCCATGTCGCTCCAATCCTGCCCGGTCAGTTCGCCAACTGTTTTAATCTGTCCAGTTGAAGTTTGGACTTGCTGTGAACTAACTGCCACATTAAGCGTTGAAGGATCTACCCCTAATTCCTTGGCAGCAACAGCCATTGCTTTGTCTATGTCTCTTGATCTTTGATATTCGTTCCAGCCATATTTTAATCCTGCGACAACACCTGTAACACCCACTCCGATAAGACCCGTAGCAAGGCCGCTTAAAATAGCCATACCAAAAGTTGTTTCTGCAAGACTGGCATTTTTATCGTCATATTTAGCATTGATTTCTGCAATTGCGTCTGCAAAAGCCTTGTCTGTGGGTTGTGTAGCTTGTGCCTGTGCCATTGCCCCTGCAATTTCGTTTGCTTTAGCTTCTGCCAATCGGTTTTCCACACTTACAATATCGACACCAGATGCCTTGCCCCAGAGATGTCCACCCCATGTATGCGCATTAAGCCAACTCTCCATAGATTGTATGGACGCTCCAGCGGAAAGCGCATCAGCTAAACCAGCACCAGTTGATGGGAGTCCGCCGCCAGAACCGCCATATCTTCCAGTTGCAGCGAGTCCAAGACCCCTTTCCCCCGGCAGATTATAGGAAGCCATATCAAAATCACCGCCACCCCAACCTCCACCACCAAGCCCTGCTTCTGCTTCGCCCTGTGTTGAACCCATGCCAAGATCGCCATTGCAGTTAATCAAAGAAAACGAAAGCGAACTGTATATATCAATCATATCAAACTCCTACGTTATTATTGTTTTCTTTTTCCATTTATAGTTCATTTCAGATGGATAAAGTGTTATGTTTTCGTCTACAGCTTCGTGAGTCCATTTCAATGCCAAGGTATATCCCGATAATCCCAAAAGTGGAACTCGCTTTCGCAACACCCCCGTACCATCCCAACCCGTGACAGTCTCGATAGATAGGTCTGTATAGTTCCCAGATGTGCGTATTTGAGCATCATCGAGCAAGTCAAGGGCATACGAAGGGGTGACCTGAACGGATGAACCAGAGGGCAGAATGAACGCTTCTGTGTTGATAAATTGCTTGCGGTACATCTGGCGACCTGAAACCTTGTTTTCAATGTCATTCCCTGAAAATACGTTCACGATATATTTTTCAATCGCCAAACCACCGTTATCGTTCCCGGTGTCAAACTGATACACAAACCCTGTTTCATCCCCGAAGTAAGGGTCAACCACTTCACCGTTTTCCACCCCGCCGATGACGTTCATTGTAAACCCTGACATGGGATAAAAAGAGTACCGTTCGGTTTCTTTCTTGAATCTGTAGTCTAACGCAAACACATAATGAGTCGTAGCACCCGTGGGAATGGATACTATGATTCTCTGTTCTTTCTTGTAATGAAAAAACTGCGTATATTGAAGGTAGTCAGCATCGGCGGTATCTCGTATAAAATCCCTGAAATGAGGTATGATACTTGAAGTTTCAACATCCCCAAATTCTAAAATCCCGGAAAGCCTTTTAATGTCATACCCATCCTGAAATATAACATCATTTCCCACTTGAGTTATCGCCCACGGTGATGTAAAGCCTATGTTGTCAGTACCTTTTGAATAAACCGGCTTTACAGATAGCGTGGTTGCGTCTGTTATTTTTGTTCCCGTTACCCTATAAAGATTGTTCGCCTTGCCTATTAGAAGCCAATCAAAAAACCCGAATAGTCCTGTAATTGGGTCTTTGGAGTCGCCGACTGTTATTTGCAAGGCATCCGTAGCGCCGCTTGCTACCGTGTTGTCTGTAGGATCGTTTAATACTGAACCAGAAAGCAAGGCAATATTCGTAGCATCCCCGCCGTACCAAAGCCTATTGCCCCATTCTGCTATTGTTTTGCCTGTTACCGGGGAGCCATCTAAATCACCCCCCGTTGTACCATCCCAAAACTGCGGAACATCATTACCCTCGTTCACACCGATAGCTTTCCCCGCAAAGTTTACCCACTGAAACATCTTGTCCGAAGTCAGCCCGGTTATCTTATCTACAAATTCACCAGACCCGGAGTTGTAGACCGCTATCTTCGTGGAATAAGATGCTATTTTATCACGGGTAGATCCTGCCCTGAGTTCGTGGAATGATGTTATCCTCGAACCCAAAGACGTAGAGTTCAGTTTGACAGCACCTTTTGTCCCTATAGGTAAGCCCGCGGCATTAACCACGATGTTCTGAGCATCGGCTAATGCGAACTTGTGCAATTCGTGGGGCGGAATACTATAGTCCACGCCTAAGACGCAGTGCCCATATTGCAATGACGGCATTAGTACCCTTTCTTATATTTCTTCCTGTGCATAGCCTTTGGATTGTCCTTTTTCTTTTTGCCAACATACTTGACTACATTTTTGCTGTTGCCTTCGTAGTATTCCGAATTTTCACTGTATCTTTGTGCGTGTGGCGCTCCTGGTCCTCCTGGCATTATCTCCTACCTCCGTAGTTTAGTGGTCTTACAGTCCTTGATGTGTAGTCAGTTCTGCGGGTCACAAGAGGAATCCTGTCGTGTTTCGGTACTAAATCCATGTCCAACCGAATTAATCCTGCTTTTGCTTCCTTAAATTCTTCCTTAAATTCTGCCCGCAACTGCCTGTCCTCAATTATTTCTAAGCTACCATAATATATCCCACCCCTCTCAAGGCAAAACTCAAACTGATCCCAAATAGGGTCAACAGAACCACTTAAAGCATCTGTCGAAGCAGGATAAACCAAGCTGCCTATATAAGTATCATCAGGCACGGGGTCTAACCTGAAAACATAAACCCCGTTTGTAGCGTCGTATTCCAAGGTAAATTTAACCGGCTTGCTTCGGGTGTAATGTAAATAATTTGCGTAATAGGTCGTAGCATCCGACATGCTTCCGGTGCTGTCCACGGTTATCGCTCCGGTAGTGTAATTCATTGTGTAGTCAGTATCGCGGGTATAAACCGTAGTTTGGTCAGCATCGTCTGCAATTGTTTCCGAAAACTGCATGATTGCACGATTTTCAAGGGATACTGCGGTGTCGTAGGCAGATGTAAATGTTTCATCTGTTATTTTCGTGGTATCAACATCGCGAGCAAATTCTTCCGGTGTAATCTGGTCTATCACATTGCTATTGGTTTCATCCTTGAGCGTGAGAAATCCCTTGAAATCGCCCGGTGTCTGATAGGTCTGTTGCCCATTGGTCATGCGGAATATAGTTCTTGTTCGCAAGTTTTTAAATGCGGTGGGGATTATAATATTCTTGTATGCCGCATTGAGCCAGCGTAGTGCGTAGGTTCGATAGTCTGAATTATCCTTATTGACACCCTCCCCAAGTCCAAGAAGGACACTATCCTGCATACTTGAAGTGCTCATTATAACTCCTTATTCGTACCAAAGGTCAAAGCCTGAACTGACAATACCGCCTCCAGCAACAGCAGATGCTCTTATTGTAATGTCTGATTTAGTCGCAATCGGGAACGGGAAGTCGTAGGGGTGTTCTGACCTTCCTTGATTTATGCTTATCGGAGCTTTAACATTGAAAACACCACCAAAAGGTCTGACGAGTAGATTTACGGCTGTTACTTTATTAGATGATGTTGAGGCATAAAACCGAGTTATGTAAGCGGTAAACCCTACCGGAACGGTGAATAAAGACATAAAAGTTTGCTCGTTTCCGATTATAATCTTAGCCTGAATATCATCCGTATTATCAGGGATGCCATTAGCGCCACCGGAAGTATCAGTATTGTCTTTGCTGATATAAACATTGCCAACTGCTACCTTGCTGGAAGTATTAAAAGCTCTGAAAACTCTCCACCATTTGTTGTCAGTAGCGCCTGAAGTTAATGCAACGAAAGTAAATCCACTCGATGCATCCGTAGTTGCTGAAATGATAGAGAGGTTATAATCACTGTCAATTCCCTCAACGGTATAGGTAATGCTTGTATCGTTTGTGTTATCGGAACTTATGTAAAATGTAGCAAAAGTATCATCAGCCAAATATTCATAAACTTCACTACCATCCCAAACATCTTCAAGTGTAGCCGGAACGACAAGGTTTTGACCAAACTTGTTATAAGCCACATGGTCAGCAACATTACCCTTTGCGATTTCAATAAAATAGGGTGTAGAAACTATGCGGGGTTTGTTTGAAATATGTTTAATGCCGTAAGCAGCACCGCTCTCATCCACGAACTGCACATCAGAACGAGTAGCAATCTGGCCGGAAATCGTGTACCCCACTATCCCCGGCAAGAGGAAAACCAATAATATAAACAATGCTATGTATCTATTCTGTTTCAAATAAATCCCTCAATGCTTCCCACCTACCCTTCCAGTAGGCGGTTGTTTCCGGTTCTTTTTCGTTTCTCTCAAAGGTCAAGTATCTCTCATGGGCAACCGCAAGCATATCTAAAATCTGAGCGATACCCTGCATCTGAGATTCCATGCGCTTTCTGTATGCCCTCTTAACCTGCCAAACTTTATATTTATTTATCTGTCTCTGAAAGATAATTGCACCGTAAATGTTTCGTCTTTAGAAGCGCCTGAAATTGCAACCGTGTAAATCCCCTTGGCTAACCATTGTGTTAAATCGTTTACAATCCCTGTAATGCTTGAAAACTTTCTAACCGGAACATCAAACTTGTCGGTTATCGTTAAAGTAAATGTAGTCGTTACCGTTGCCGCCGCAACTAAAATTTGGTGGCACAAACTGCCCGACAATAACTCGGTGTTTCCAGACCATGCCGCGCCTGAAGTCTCTGCTCCTGAACCATCCTTTTCTTCCGGCCTGTAGCGGTAAACTCTCATCGTCTAAGCATCTCAATATTACGCACGGTTGGATCAGACGGATCAATGCGGGCCATAAGGTTTTTATAAATCGTGATAGCTTTTTGCATCCTTGGGTTAGACTGAAACGCCACCTGTTGTTCAACCGCCCTTTCAAAATCTCTTTTTTCATTATGGTCTGGAATTATAACATTACCATCTTTGTCCTTTTCCTTTGGGTAACGCCTGAAATAATCCCTGCTTGACGGCATGCCCTTTTGAATATACGATCTCAATCTTTTAGCTATGGTATATGCTTCATTAGCTTTAGCACCCTTTAGTTCCCTGGGCGCGAAGGCCCTCAATTCGTCCTTGCGCTTTCTAACTTCCCCCATAAACTCTGCCTTGTCTCCAATGTGCCGGTCACCCACGGGAGATTTAAGCATTTTTTCCATATCGTTGATTTCAGACTCTAACTCTTTCGCCCTCTTATTTGTGATTAACGACAAATCAATTCGTTGTTTTGCCATTGCTCCCCCCTCAATTTGATTTGTAAAATCGCCAAAAATACTATTGCAACTACACCATTTAATTGATTGAATTTAAAAAAACTGTTCGACATTCCAACACCAATTATAACTGCAAGCCCCACCATTGGGACTGTTGCTTTCAAGGTAAATCGTTTAATATTATCAAAAACATAAACCACGCACAGAACCACAAATGGAACGCCCATCTCAACAAAGCCCTCTATCCATGTGTTGTGGAGTCTGTTAAAGGTTTTTCTTCCGACATTTAGATAACCATCAGCGTACATCTTTTTAAAGAATACCTTCCAGTTGCCAATCCCTGTTCCTATGAACCACTTGTTCTCAAACGAAAAAGTTAATCCAAGTTTCCATGCTTCAAGCCTGTTGGTTCCTGGCATATCAACAACAAGGGCATAAACAGCACTGCCAATAATCATTAAAATTAATGTGGCAAATCCGATCTTGTAGCCCTGCATGAAACCAAAGGCGATAACCCCAAAACCTACCCCAATGATACCGCCGAAAGATTTCGCATAAATAATGGAAACTAATGGAATGAACCATAAATATTTCCATCCAGCCCTGTAAAAAGCCACCGAACTTAAAGCAGCGAAAGTTCCAGCATCATTAGGGTTATACATTATCCCTGGACTCGCATCGCCATTCGCAAACTGAAACAACTGACAAAAAAGGTGAATAAAAAGAATTATACAAAAAACATTCAGTATCCACTTTTCGTCCGGCTGAAGCATGGCAATTATGACATAGATGATGAAGCCACTTGTAATTGCCCTGATAGCCGTAATGGATTGCTCTGTGTAAAGAATCTTATAATCCGAATACAACAGCGCCGATACAAACGCCCCGACAACAACCCATGCCAAAAAAGCGCCTGCCCAAGCGTTTACATATACAAGGGTGAAGGCGGCAAGGATAAGAACAGCGCCAATTTGAAAGGTGATGTCAAATCCTTGCCGTGGATTATCAATGGGTGGTTTAATCATAAACATAATGAATAAAATCACCGCAAAGAAATACCCTAACTGTCGTCTGCGAATTGCCATGACCCGCTATCTACAGCCGTAGCACTTATAACTACCCAGGTAGAGGAATTGATCCCCATTATTACCAAAGTATCTCCTCCTGAATCAGCCCAGTAATAGTAATCAGTGTCGCCGGTTGCAATTGTATCGCCAGCAGCCGGATTTACAGCTACCTGATTTAACGAGGTTCCTAACGCAAAGGTAAATGTTAATCCGGTAGGGTCTGCCGGTAATGTATAAACAATCGGCACACCGCTCGCCGTAAGGCTGGAAGTATTCTCATAAAAGAGTTGCCCAGAATCAGCCGCAGTAAGGGTTATTGCAGTAGAGGATGTGTTTAGGGTGGCAGCAGCAGTGCTATAACCACCATCAAGTCGCACATTCCCATCAAACTCTCCCGTACCCGTTACCATAAGATCATTTACACCAGGAGTTACATCAGCAGTAACGGTCTGATCACCAATCCACAATGATGTTAGGCCGCTTACTCCTGCCGGTTTTGCGGCCACTATAAAAAATACCAGCCAAAGCAGGATGCAAAGGGTCGCCAGAGGTTCATTTCTTATTCGTTTTAACATAATAAACCTCCTTTATTTCTTTGCCTTTGCGAAGACCGGAGCCATCGCTTTGATTTCCTTTTTAAGTTCTCTCCGCAATGCCCCGATTGCATCAGCAATCTCGTTTAAACTTTTTCCTAAAGTAGCCATAGCTTCCGCCGTAACCACTTCACTGCATTTGCCGTACTCGCTTGAATAAAACCCACAAGCGGAACTACAAACCGGCAAAGAGTGCGGACATTTGATTTCAGCCATTTTTCTTTCTCCTTGTTTTATTTTCCGTTTGCCTTTAATTCTCGCAAACCGAAATGAATTTTATCCCTAATCTCATGTGTGATTTTGCCTAATGGAAAGCATCCAAGATTTTCATCGCGAAGGGTTTCGCAAAACTCTAAGGCAAGTTCGATTTGTTTCCGTTTAATAATGGAATGATCTTTTATATCATTTAGAAACTTCGTCATATTTACCTTGCCGTTTATGCGCCATGCATAACATCGTTTACCCTTATAATCTTTTCTGCCCATTTTGTCGGTACATCCACCGCCAAACCACTTAATAAGCAAATCCATTATCCCTTTATGACAATTTGCAATTTGAATCTGTATCCTCACACGGGGATATTTTTCATACTTACCTTGTATAAACTGTCTTGAAGATGATATGCACCCTTCTCCATCAAACAAACCCGCTACATATTGATTAGAGAGAGTGATACCTCCTGTAGGGTTTTCACTCATTTTAAACTCCTGATGGTTAATGATTAGGTTGTTTAATTATATCAACCGCTTACATTATGTCCGAAAATTGGACGCCAATCTGCCCAATCCGCCTTATACCTCTCATAGACGTACCACTTGGCTACCAAAGAATCGGTATCACGGTCTTGCTTGATACCATCTCTGACACGATCCCACCAAAGCAGGAACATCTTGCAAAGTTTGGAATCATACATGAACCAATTGTTTGAATCGGTCAGACGATCCCACACAGCCAATTGATACCGACCATAATGGAAGTTCCGGTTGTTGTTAGCCGTTTCGACCTTGCCCTTGGAATTAATTACTTCCCATGCTGTTTCCTCGTTATTCACGGTACACAGAATAGAGTCATAATTAATGAGCATCAATTCACCCCTATCGTTGAAGATAGAGTTGTGACCAATTCGCCGGGTGGCCTCGATTGCCGGTGCACTCATTGCGGTAGAACCGGAGTTGCTTTGAGTGGTTGCATCGTCAGGTGAATACGGATGGTCTGTAGCACACAGAGATTTTGAGTCAGGACCCCCGGTTCCAGTAAAGGCACCGTTGAAAATGCTTGCCCCTTCCTTTTCTCTTGTCCTGGCGCATGATACGGCCATTTGCCAGGGTCGTCTATCCATTATTCCAAACAGGTCATCATCGTACAACTTCCGTTCCACCTTGAATCCCAAGGCCTTCTCAGGGAAGGTAAACGTCTTGTCAAACAACTGACCTATGGTGTCGTAGGAAATAGACCCGTCAAAGTCTTGAACGTCCTGCATCCCACCAACACCGCTGACGATTTCATAATTTCTGGTTGAGGATTCCATGCCGAAAATCATCGGCACCATCGATTCG
>SDBV01005681.1_pt1 | contig 17546 bp, 17 predicted proteins | sample 2277081 | NCBI WGS metagenome assembly SDBV01 (sample SAMN10402039, study PRJNA504765) | marine sediment metagenome | isolation source: marine sediment core GS10_PC15, 223 cmbsf | place: Arctic Ocean: Southern Knipovich Ridge | collected 2010 | reverse complement strand
AAGTATAATCTTTGAAAGTACTGTAATATGCAGGCCTATATTGGTTTTGTGAACTTCAATATCATTACAGTACATACGTGCATTAAACATATAATTGGGAAGTTATTAATTGTTGGCCCCTTAGTCAAGTGGGACACGTCAAAACCGGATGGCACCCCTCGAAAATTACTGGATGTCACAAAACTGCACACACTCGGTTGGACGCACAAATACTCCCTCGAGGAGGGTCTCCGAAGGACCATCGAATGGTTTATTAAGAACCGGCAACAGATTACGAGAATATAAGGTTGCACTCCGGAAATTGAAAATGACAACAGTAAGAAACCCCGCTGTGTCTGTCCTGACCTCGGTGTATAATGCGGAGAGGTATGTCGGGATAGCAATTGAAAGCATCTTGAATCAAACCCTCACAGATTTTGAGTTCATCATTATAGACGACTGCTCATCGGATTCAAGCTGGGACATAATCCAGAAGTATGCGAGTCTGGACAAACGGATTATCGCGTCTAAAAACGAAGTCAATTTAAAAGGATGCAATACCCTCAACAAGGGATTCACTATGGCGACAGGGCGTTATGTCGCGATAAATGATAATGATGACTGGTCCTATCCGGACAGGTTGGAAAAACAATTTCTTTTCATGGAGTTACATCCGGACGTCGGAATTGTGGGTGGAACCATGGAGATAATGAACGAAAGTGGGAAAGTGACCGGGAAAAGAAAATACCATCTTCACGATAAAGAGATTCGAAAGTATATTTTTCGATATAGCCCATTTTCACACCCACTTGTGATGTACCGAAAATCCATTCTTGATAAGGTGGGTTATTCTAACCCAGTCTATGCGCCTGCGGATGATTATGAATTGTATTTCAGAATCGGCAAAGTATCGAAATTCGCTAATTTACCAGATGTGCTATTAAAATACAGAGTTGTGCCAAACTCTATGACACACAATCTTACAAAGCAAATGGAATTAACGACCCTTATGGTAAGACGGTTGTACGGTAAAGACAATGGTTATAAAGCGGGCTTGATTGATCGGTTGTATGGTTTTTTACACTATCTTTCTGTCTTTGTTATGCCGTCGAGAATGAAAATATGGCTGTTTAATTTGTTGAGGAATGCGAGCTAATTTCATGACAGAGAAAAAAGTTATTTTACTTACGGGGGGAAGTTCTGGACTGGGAAAAGTCATTTCGCAGTATTTGGTTTCCAAAGGGCACATCGTCTATTGTGCTTCGCGCCATGCCGCCTCATTGGAATCGGATGGTATGCATGTATTAAAATTAGATGTTACTTCCGATCATGAAAGTCAAAATGCAATAAATGAAATCATGGTGAAGGAAAAGCGCATTGATGTCATTATCAATAATGCGGGCATAACATTATCAGGGCCGACCCTCGGATTTTCAGTTGATGATTTTAAGGGCATTTTAGATACAAATCTTATCGGACCATTCCGTCTGCTTAAAGCGGCTTTTTCGTATCAGAGCAAGCCGAAGTTGGTCATAAATATTACATCGCTCAACGGATTTCTGTCTTTACCGAATTTTGGTTTATACAGCGCTTCAAAATTTGCCATGGAGGCATTGGGACTGGCTCTCCGCTATGAGTTGGCGCCTTCCACTAAAGTGGTGAATGTGGCGCCGGGGGCGTTGCGTGCAGAATCTACGAAGAAAATGTCCCATAAGCCGGCAAGAGAGAAAAGTCCCTTTCTTAATTGGCTTATGCCCCTTACTTCTCCAGAAGATGTCGCAATGGTTATAAACAAATTAATAAATACTCCGTCAGTCCCGCCCAGGGTTTTGATCGGAAGGGATGCTCATATAATAAATATTATGCAGAAAATACTTCCTTTTTCTGTTTTTGATAAAATTGTATTTTACATCTGGAATAAATAATAAAATAATTTGCATATGTTTACTAAAAAAGAAAAGGGGGAATCAGAAAATATTGTTATTGTGTCACATAAATATGTAACTCATCCAGACGATGATTTAATACTTTTCCTTAACAAAAAAAAACGTGATAATGTCTTACACATTATACATAGTTTTTCTGATGCACCTGATCGCTGCAGTTATTATAAATGGTATCAGCAAGGTAAAATATACAAGGAATACAGAACTAAAGATTATAAAGACAAAAGTGAAATATTTATATATTTAAAAGAGTTTTTTTTCACACTGAAATGGATTTGGCTTACACAGCTTACTTGGGATACATACATCGGTATGGATGGTCTGTGCGTACTATGGGGAAATATATTACGAACTTTTGGCAAGGTAAAAAAAACAATTTTCTGGGCAATAGATTTTGTTCCGCAAAATAGATTCAGCAGCAAAATCAAGAATAACATCTATAACTGGATTAATAATATTGGTTATATGAAATCCGACCAAATGTGGGATCTCTCTCCTCGCATGGCGGAAGCCAGAGAGAAATATCTTGGTATTGCAAAAAAAATGTATCGTTACCATATTGTTGTTCCATATGGCGTATGGACAGAGCGAATAAAAAAATACAGATACACAGATTGCGAACAGAACAATCTTGTATTTATGGGTCACCTCATTGAAAAACAGGGAGTTCAACTTGTCATTCAGTCATTACCAGAAATCATAAAGACATTTAATAATTTTAAATTTAAGGTAATTGGAGAAGGCCATCACCAAGAACAACTTATTCAAATGGCAAAAGAACTTAAGGTCGATAAATACTGTGATTTTAAAGGCAAAATATCCGATCATTGTGAACTTGAAGACGAAATAGCAAAATCCTGTCTCGCTATTGCTCCATACATTAAAAGTCTTGACAAATGGACATATTATGCTGATCCGGGAAAAGTAAAAACATATTTAGCCTGTGGAGTTCCCGTGCTGCTAACCAATATCCCCTGGAATGCACATGAGATTGAAAAAAACAAATGTGGCAAGATAATAACTGAACAAGCAGAAGAAATTACAAACAGCATTCTGAAATACATGAACAGTGACATAAACCAGCAATATAGGGACAATGCCATTCTATATTCACAACAATTCAATTATAATAATATTTTTAAAGATCTAAATATTTAAATGATTAAACTTTCACCAGCTAAAATTTCAGAGAATTATACCTTTGTTTATGAATGAATATAACTTATCATATCTTTGCTGCCCAAAATGCAGGTCTAATGTTATCCAACAAAACAAGTCAATAATCTGCGAATCATGCAAAGCTGAATATAACACTATAAATGACATTCCTGTTTTAGTAGACTTGGGAAATTTACCAAAACATCTTTTAAAACAAATCAAATATTTTGAAAATGAACCCACAAATAATGTTGATAGCACAGAATATATTTTGCACGAGTGGCAAAAAAGCTATCTGAAAAGATTTATTGATAATTTCAGTGAACTAAAAGGAAAAGTTGTACTTGACTGTGGAACAGGCTCCGGATATATGGGAATTGAATTAGCCAGAATGGGTGCCAATGTAATAGCCAGCGACATAACTTTAAAAAGCCTTTTAAGATTAAAATCTATTATTAACAAACAGCAGTTACAAAATCAATTTACTATAGTATGCTGTTCAGCAGACAACCTCCCCTTCCAATCAAAAATTGCTGATTATTTTATATCTAATGCCGTCCTTGAACATATACCTGATGATATTAAAGCAATATCTGAGATAAACAGAATCTGCAAAAACAAAGCAAGTTCAATGATAACAGTTCCAATAAGCTATAAATATATTAACCCATTATTAATTCCGATAAATTTTATTCATGACAAACGAATCGGTCATCTTAGGAGGTATAATAGTAAAACACTCTCTGAAAAATTCAGTAATTGGGAGCAGCAAAACATTTATTACACAGGGCACTTTAATAAGGTAATAAAAGTATTGATTAACAAATTAACAAAAATCTTTAATGAAGAACAAATAGAACAATGTGACCGTGTAAAAGAAAAAGACAATTGGGGAGCGAGCAATATCATCGTTATGTTCAATAGGCATAACAATAAGCAAACGGTTCAGGCGCAACAATAAGACCTTTTTATCTTTAACAGCTCAAAACAGCCTCGCCCGACGAAGAGCATATCATGGAAAAATATGATAAGAAAATATCTCATTAATCTTATAGAAAAAAGCACTATGCAAAACAGGTCCAACATTTTAGATCTGCTCGAAATTAATAGCAATGCACGTTTACTGGACCTTGGTTGTGATGATGGGCAATGGACAATGGAATTATCAAACAGGATCTCTACCAAGGAAATATGTGGAGTAGAATTAGTAAATGAAAGGATCAATACTGCCAAACTGAAGGGAATCAAAGTTACAAAGTGCGATCTTAACAGTTTACTACCTTTTAAAAACAATTTTATTAATGTTATTCATGCAAATCAGATAATCGAACATTTGCATGATACAGACAATTTTATTTCAGAGATCCATCGGATACTAAAACCCGGCGGTTACGCCATCATCAGTTCAGAAAACCTATCAAGCTGGCATAACATCTTTGCACTCATTTTAGGATTTCAACCCTTTTCAATGACAAATTTTAGTAATAAGGGAAATATAGGGAACCCATTTGCGCTATGGAAGAATAAAAAATCTGATGTCTCTGGCTATTTTTCATGGCAACATAATAGATTGTTCTCCTATTTTGGCCTAAAGGATATCTTCAAAAAACATGGTTTTTTTGTGGAAAAAATTAAGACTGCAGGCTATTATCCCTTGTTCGCTTTTTTATCCAAAATAGATCCGATACACGGGCATTGGATAACAATTAAAGTAAGAAAAGTAAAATAAGAATTATATTCTATCTATCCCCCTTCTTGGAGGAAGAAGAAACTGATTTTTGGAATCGAAGCAAAATTAACGACAATCTCACCATAGTGCGTATTTCATCCATAACTTGCTGTTATCAAAAAGAAAGAGCGGATACTTTTTCCCTCGATAAAAAAATATTAACAGGAGATAAAAATTGAAATTTTTACAAAAATTTTTCTTAGATCCAAGAATCCGTAGAGTACCAGATTTTATCAAACATGTGTTTAATATGCTGATGCGACAGCCTCTGGGCTTATCTTTACAATTGGCATATGTTACTTTGTTTGGCAATATTGAAAAAAAAGTTTTATATGGAACTTTTATGAGGGGGAATTATGCCTATGGATTATGGAGAGCCGCAATTTTTGCAAAATTTTATGGGCATAAAAAAGTAACAGTGTGCGAATTTGGAGTAGCCAGAGGCAATGGCCTTTTGGCTTTGATTGATTATTCTCAAAAAGTAACTAAATTTACAGGTATTCAATTTCGAATTGTTGGCTTTGATTCTGGAGAAGGGTTGCCGGAAGTCAAATCTTATAAGGATCATCCTGAACTATGGTCCCCAGGAGATTTTAAAATGGATAACCTTGAATACTTGGAAAAGGCAATTAAAGATAAAGCAGAATTATACTTAGGTGATATTAGTTATACAATGGGTGATTTTGTTAATTCTTTGAGTAAGGATTCGCCTATCGGATTCATTGTTGTCGACTTTGATATTTACACATCTTCTAAAGTTGCGTTGACTTGTCTTTTAAGTGATCCTCAATATTATACTCCGGCCGTTAGCATTTATTTTGATGACATCAATTTTTATTTTGCAAATCCTTGGTGCGGTGAATTAGCTGCTATTAATGAATTTAATGATGAAAATGAATTAAGAAAAATCAGTGAAGATAGGTCGTTGCCTGGTCTTCGTCCGATTAAAGATCTTTATTGGTATAAAAATATGTATGTGTGCCATGTTTTGGATCATGAGCATCGGAATATAGTTTATGATAGACCCTCCTTAAGCATAGAAGACAGTTGCAAGATGCTTGCAAAACTTCTTTAAAAGATAATATTGCAGTAGGAATCATCGGTGGCATTTCTTCTACTCAAATTGTTTGATTTGGGAGATCTGGATGAGCTTAAAAAAAGGTGCTTATAAAAATCAACTAACCTGATCATCTTTTTGGAAAGAAGGTAATTTTGAAATAGGATAATTTATACTATTATGAAAATTTTATATCATATTCCGTCGATATATACAATTAGTGCCGGCAGACCTAATCATAATGGTTATAGAAATGCGTTTGAAGATTTAGGGCACGAATTTCGACCACTAACGGCAGATTCCAATCAGCAGGAACTTTTTGATGAATATCAACCTGATATTTTAATAACTGGATTGGGGAAATTCAATTTGAAATATCTTGATTTGGATGTTGTTAAAAGACAGAAAAAATTGGGATTGAAGATATTTGTCAACACCCCTTTTTGGAAATCATCAATGTCAAAACTTCGTATAAACGAACAATCAAGTATCAGCGAAAATGAGGAATTCATAGAATTAATTAAATCTGGTGACTATGGAGACGTATATTATAATGTTTGTGAAGAGGGAGACCCTCGCATGGAAGGCTTTGAGGAGGTTACCGGATATAAATGTCATAAAATACTTTTAGCTGCTGATAAAGTATTTCCTAATCAGCATTTTTCTGGAGATCATCAAGCTGATATCTCTTTTATTGGTTCGTATTTGCCAGAAAGAAGAAATTTTTTTAAAGAACAAGTGCTCCCGCTAAAAAGAAAATATGATGTTAAACTTTATGTTAATGATATGAGGATATTAGACAGGACGACTTCCTTTGCAATGAAGGTCGGCCAGTATTTTAATATTCCATTACTTCGTTCATTAAGAAAAAATAATGTAAGCTTTAAAGAAGAGAAAAAAATTCTCGTATCTTCACAAATAGCGATAAACTTTCATGAGGATCATCAAAAACAATTTGGAGATTTTAATGATAGAGTTTTTAAAATCCCGATTTCGAATGGTTTTCAAATTTGTGATAATGTGGAGACTATTAAAAAATACTTGAAAGACGGTGAGGAAATTGTGATTGCAAGAGATAAAAATGATTGGTTTGAGAAAATAGATTATTACATTAAGAATCCCGATAAAAGATTGCCAATTATTGAAATGGGCAGAAAAAAAGTGCTCAGTGAGCATACCTACCATAATCGTGTAAATCAAATGCTTGATATATACAGGAAATTGCACTAATGAAAAAAAAAATATTAAATATTGGCTGTGGAAAAACAAAAATACCCGGCTCTATTGGAGTCGATAGTGTTATGGTAGATGGTTATGTTGACATCAAACATGATCTAAACATTATTCCTTACCCGTTTGAGGACAATTATGCAGACGAAATACATATTTATCATGTTCTCGAACATCTAAGTGAACCAATCAAAAAGCTGGAAGAATTGCACAGGATATTAAAACCTGGAGGAGTAATTTATATTAGAGTCCCACACTTTTCAAGCATGGGGGCATTTACCGACTTAACACACAAAAGACCTTTCGGTTATTTAAGCTTTAATTGTTTCGAAGAAACCGATTATCATCATTATTATACAAAGGTGTGTTACAAAATACAAAAACAAGAAATTAAATATTTCGGCCTCTACCCAAACGATGGTGTATACGAGAAGTACGTTCATAAAAATCAATGCACCTGGTATGCAAAGCCTTTTGTAAGAATTATAGATTTTATGATTAAGCTGTCTCCTATCCTATTTGAACGAGTATGGTGTTATTGGGTAGGTGGTGCAGGAGAAATTAATTTTGAAATGATAAAAACACATAACTCAATTTAACAGGATGCTATTAATCCAAAGATGGTAAAAATATGAAAATTCTCTTGATAAGTCCAAATTATGTTCTCTCTGCCATACAAAAATTAAATATTTATGGAGGTGCATTACCGCCATTGGGGCTTTTATCAATAGCCTCCCCCTTAATTGAAAAAGGCCATGACGTAGTACTATTAGAGGATATTTTGAACAAACATGGCATGGATCTGCAAGAAATAATATCAGTTGAACAACCCGATATTATTGGGTTTTCACTTAATAGTTTTATGTACATATGGACATTTGAATTTATCAGAGAAACTAAAAAGGAATTTCCTAACATCCCGATTGTCGTAGGAGGTCCACATGCAACAGCAGTGCCGGATGAATTATTATTAAATGATGGTATTGATTACATAGTCAGAGGTGAGGGTGAAGAGACATGCCTTGACCTTATATCAAATTTAGAGGCAAACAATGATGTTGATAATGTTCTAGGTATTTCATATAGAAAAAATGGTCAGACAATACATAATCCTGACAGACCATTAATAGCAAATCTTGATTCACTGCCATTTCCTGCCTACCATCTTCTTCCAAAATCAAGCATTAATAATTATGGCTTTGCCAGAGAAACAAGACTTAAACCAGTATTAACCTGTATGACCAGCAGGGGCTGCCCGTTTGCATGCATATTTTGCAGTGTGAGATTAGCAACAGGAAAAGCCGCATTTTGGAGAGGACATAGCTCAGACTATGTTATTAATTTGATTGATTACCTTGTAAAAGATTTTAAAATCAAAGAATTATCTCTTCAGGATGATTGCTATACAAAGGATAATGAACGCATTGACCAAATTTGCGATGGATTAATTAAAAGGGGTTTACACAAAAAAATATGTTGGAGAGCTGGGAACGGCACACGTGCTGATACCGTAACAGAAGATTTATTGAAAAAAATGAAGAAGGCTGGCTGCTACCATATTGGATATGGCATTGAAAGCGGTAATCAAAAAATATTATCACGTAATGGCAAAGGTGAAACTCTTAAGCAAATAAGAGATGCAATAATCTGGACCAAGAAGGTAGGAATAAGATCTAATGGCTCATTTATAATTGGTTTAAAAGGTGACGATGAAAAAACCATGCAGGATACTATAGATTTCGCAAAGAAAATTCCTCTTGATCAAGCATCTTTCAATATAATGATACCAATAATTGGTTCAAAATTTTATGACATAGTCGAAAAAAAAGGTAGATTTTTAATTCATCAAAATTCTCCTGAGTATTGGACTGGTGAGAAAGGCGCAGCCTTTGAACTTGGAGAATGCACAGCAGAATTAATGAGTCGAATGCAGAGAAAAGCTTACAAACAATTTTACAACAGATTTACCTATATTTTAAGACAGTTTTTAACCATAAGGTCTTATCATGACATAAAATATTTATTACAGGGGTTTTTCGATGTTTTGTTATATATATTTAAAAAATAAAATTAAAGTTAACTAACAGGGAGCAATACAAATGGAAATAAAAGTTGAATCTACTCCAATCAAAGATCTTTTGGTAATTACCCATCAGGCGTTTGAGGATTCCCGCGGTTTTTTTATGGAAGTATTTAGAAAAGATATTTTCCAGGAAGCGGGTTTACCGACTGAATTCGTTCAGTTAAATCATTCAAAATCGACAAAAGGGGTCTTGCGTGGCTTGCATTTCCAGTGGGACCCGCCTATGGGAAAAATGATGCGTGTTACCCTAGGAAGTGCATTTTTGGTCGCAGTCGATATTCGCAAAGGTTCTCCCACCCTGGGTAAATGGTGGGGAACTGAGGTTTCAGCGGAAAATAAGAAACAGGTTTGGGCGCCTGCCGGATTTGCCCGTGGATTTTGCGTATTGTCCGATTTTGCTGAGATTCAGTATTTATGTACTGGAACATATAATCAAAAAGGTGAATCTGGCATATACTGGAATGATCCCGATATTGGTATCGAATGGCCACTGTCTTCTCCCCTGATTTCGCAGAAAGACCAAGAAGCACAGAAACTTTCACAGTGGCTATCGTTCAAAGATTCAAATAATTTCAAATATATAAATAGTTAAAGAGGAAAAGTAAAAATGAAAATATTAGTCGCCGGGGGTGCCGGTTATATCGGCAGCGTATTAATTCCTCAGCTTGTCAAGCGGAGTTACGATATCACGGTTGTGGATCTATTCTGGTTTAAAAACAATCTGCCAAAAGAAGTTACAACAGTTAAAAAGGATATTATGACTTTGAAAGAAAAGGATTTGGAAGGATACGACCAAGTCATCTTTTTGGGAGGACTTTCAAATGATCCTATGGCGGAATATTCTCCTGCAAAGAATTTTATTTCAAACGCATCCGCTCCTGCTTATTTGGCTTACGTTGCTAAACGTGCCGGTGTCAAACGATATATCTACGCCTGTTCCTGTTCAGTTTACGGGTATACAGTAAACGAACTCTACGATGAAAACTCTCCAGCGGTCAGCAATTATCCGTATGGGATTTCAAAGTTACAGGGTGAACAGGCTGTTCTACGAATGGCTGATGATGGTTTTTCCGTAATATCGCTTCGCCAGGGAACGGTATGTGGTTATAGCCCGCGCATGCGTTTGGACCTGGTAGTCAATACCATGTTTAAGTCCGCCATTACCTTGAAAGAGATAACGATAAACAACCCAGCTATCTGGAGACCGATTTTGGGTATTCAGGACGCGGCAAGCGCTTATATTCGTTCGATTGAGTCTCACGAAAGTATTTCAGGTATTTTCAATGTTTCCTCTGGAAACTATACCGTCGGAGAATTAGGTGATATAGTACAACAGAAGGTAAAAGAATATCTACAACTGGATGCCAAATTGAATGTAAAACATATTCAGGATTATCGTAACTATAAAGTCGCAATTGATAAAGCGGAAAAAGTTTTAAGCTTCAAACCGAGACAAAATGTTGAATCAATTACAATTGATCTGCTTGAAAACATGGATAAATTTAAAGATTTTGACAATCCATATTATTACAACATTCAAGTGTTTAAAAAACTTGATTCCCAGGATTAAGGAAAAAATGAGATGAAAATAGGTATAATCGGGGCAAATGGCCAGTTGGGGCACGATCTTGTTGCGGCCTACTCGGAAAAAGGAGATGAAGTATTCGAATTGAACCATGCTCAAATGGAAATATCGGATATAGATTCAGTTGCGACGGTATTGAAACAGGTAATGCCGGACATTGTTATAAATACGGCTGCCATGCACAATGTCGAAGTATGTGAAGAAGAACCTCGGAAGTCTTTTGACGTTAATGGGATCGGTGCAAGAAATCTTGCCTTGGTATCCAACGAGATTGACTCACTGGTGATTCATTTCAGTACGGACTATGTTTTTGATGGTTCAAAGAAAGCTCCATATATTGAATCTGATCTTCCAGCTCCTTTAAATGTCTACGGGAATACGAAACTGTCGGGAGAGCATTTTATTCGTTCAATTGCCCGAAAATATCTTATTTTAAGAGTGTCGGGTCTATATGGGCATTCTCCTTGTCGGGCTAAAGGGCGCAATTTTGTCGATCTAATGTTGAAACTAGCCCGTGAAAGAGATGTAGTCCGTGTCGTTAATGACGAAGAATTATCTCCAACCAGTACAGAAGAAATTGCGAAACAAGTTGTTTTCTTGTCTGAAATGAGTCAGTACGGGTTATACCATGTCGCGGCCCAAGGTAGTTGTACCTGGTTTGAATTTGCCAAAGCCATATTTGAGCTGACAAAGTCTAAGGTCAAGCTGTCAATTGCTGATCCGTCCGAATTCCCAATGAAAGTGCCTCGGCCAAAGTATTCTGTCCTTGAAAACCACAATTTAAAAGATGCCGGTATGAACAAGATGGTTCATTGGCGACAAGCTTTGCAAAAATACATTAATACTCGTGATTAAGAGGACACCTTTGAAAAGATATGTAATAAAAGACCAGGAAGCTTTTTTTGATTTATATACAGAAAAAAAAACAAATATAGTTCCAAAAAACTTTATTCAGTTTTACGAAGTCAACCATTTACTGGATTGTTTTACATGGATAGAAAGAAGAAGAAAAATTCTTGATTATGGCTGTGGACAAGGTAGTACGCTTGACTTGTTTTTTGATACCAGGGATACAAAAGAATTTGATTTTTTTGGTGTTGACATCTCTGAAAGCCAGATAAATGTAATATCAAAGAAATATCCTGATTTCAAATTCTATAAAATTACCAACAATTCAATTCCGCAGATACCAGATTCCAGTATGGATGGCGTATGTTTAAATGTTGTTTTACACCACACAGAAGATCATGAATCCATATTAAAAGAGATTTACATCAAATTAAAGCCCTCGGGCAGATTTTATGTCATTGATTTGTCATCAAATAACCCTATTTTAAAATTAGGGCTTTGTCTTTTTAGATTCATGCCCGAATTCATAAAAAATAAATTTAGCGATGATTATGTAGTAAATGGTAAAATTCCTGAAAAAATCAAAGTCAGCATTGAAGATACAATTACTTTGCTGAACCAGGTTGGATTTGAGATAATTGAAACAGGCTATGGGCATTTATTTTTTATGATATTCTGCTGGTTGGACAGGTTTATCCCTTTTTCAAAAATTGGATTCATACTCATTGTATACAAAAAAATTATTGCATTAGAACAATATCTTCTGAAATTCAAATTTTTTCAAAAAAGGGCTGAGGTTTTTTTTATAAAATGTAAAAAAAATTAGCCTTGTAACCTACCAAAAACAACTGAAACAACTTTTCGTATATGAATTTCATACCTACAGGAACCTTATTCAAGCTTTATTTCCGTAGCCTTAAATATTATTTACTCAACATTGTTTTAACGGTTATGCTATTCCTGATTTTTTTTAACGGGATGAAACAGGACGAGTTTTTATTATTACATGACCATTTTTTTGTACTTAGTGAATATGATAACATGGGCTCGTTTTTTACTGTTGACCCCATTGATTTAGGCACTTCAAATACGATTGCTACCATTGTAACATTCTGGGACAGACTTGTCTATACTCTGCTTTTTAATTTGGGTTTTGATATTTATTTGATACAAAGATTGATTGTTTTCATCCTCCTAACCCTTTCATTAAACCTGCCACTATTAGGCTTCAGGAAAATATCTATTTCATTCGACACCATGGCAGAACCTCTGACACTATACATAATTTCATTATTTTACAGCTTTAATACATATACACTAATATTTTGGAATTCGGGAGTATTGATGTCAATTTCACCATCACTTACCTATTATTTAGCTCCTCTCGCATTTGTTACCTACCATAATGCAGTATTTAAGGATTCTAAATTTATTGATAAAGCCAAATCATGCTTATTGCTTTTTGTTATGTCTTTTGCGATTTGGCTTTCATTTGTTTTTGTATTTTTCCTAATGATATACAGTATTCTTTATACATTATTTAACAGCAGTAAATTTAAAAAATATCTCTTCAACCTATCTGTTCATAGCGCACTCTATTTGCCTTTAGCTTTTATATTTTTGAGCGTACCTTATGACATAATAATTAACTCCACAACCATTTCAGTAAACAGTGATCAAATTGGAACAGGTGGAATGTATACCGTTTTACGGGGCGGATTACTTTATCAAATGCTAATGTGGTTTTGGTGGCCGATATATACATACTGGGAACCAAGGAACATACTCACTTTCCACAATTACTTTAAGGAACCATTATCAATTATTGCTCCTTTGTTGTTATATTGTACGCTGTTATTCTATTATATAAAAAGCAAAACAAAGAACATACAGACACTAATTTTATTTCCAGGTTTATTAATAATGTTGCTTTTTATTAAAGGGGCTCAAGCTCCATTTGGAAACTCCTATCTTATGCTACTGAAGTATATGCCTATGTCAAGCATTTTTCGAACACCAGACAACAAATTCGCCTTTGGAATTATTCTTATAATTTCTCTTTTGTTTGTATTTTCATCAAACAAAAAAAATAAAAATGTCATTGTTGCAGTACTATTATTTGTTATTACCGTGCAATGCTATCCACTGTTTACCGGCCTGGCAATTCAAGGTGAGAATTCAGATGTTTCGCGTGATAGAATTGTTTCAATCCCCGACGAATACAGTAAACTTGCAAGTTATATTAATTCAAATAAAGATCCTTATGGGTACATTATTTCTTTTCCACCCATTTCATTTGGTATTTACAGGCACGATCAAAAAAATAATGATGGACATATTGGTCAGGACATTCTTGCCAAGCTGTCAAGTCTTCCTTTTTTATGTCATACAAAATACGGGGGCATGTCTCAGGCTGCTTATAATATTTTAAATACTATTACCAATGACAACTTAGTAAATATAAATTTATTTCCTGTAAAATATATCTTAATAAGAAAGGATATAGTTTGTGAAGACTGCTTCATAATTGACCCCGATAATATTCCTGGACGTTTTAAAAAAGTATTTGAAAGTAATTTATTCACGATGTATGAGGACCCACTTTCAACACCAATTATCAGTTCAAATAATACCCAAATTAATTTTAAAATAATAAATCCGGTCAAGTATGAAATAAACCTAAGTGGACTAAATGAAGAAAGCAACATTAATTTTGCACAAAGTTATCGTAACAGTTGGGCTCTTTACCCTTTGGGACGTACACATAACAGATTTATATCAGATATTAATATAGCGCTTATGGATTTGTCCTATCTCTGGAAAAGACAATATTTCAAGAATACACATACATTGCAAAACAATTATGCAAATTCATGGAAAATAAACGCTGCTTATATTAAAGAGAACATTCCAGGTAAATATTACAAAAGAAATTCTGACGGTTCAATTGATATAAATTTTGTTCTTTATAATAAAACACAGTCGCTTTTCTATATTACAGCATTAATATCATTTACGTTTGCGTTCATTTTATTATTGTTTGTCATTTGTAGTAAAATGAAGCTTAGAACTTCAAAATGGAGAAATAAATGAAAATAGCACTTATTTCATTAAGTCGAGACATTACCTCAATTGGCCTTAGGATGATTTCGTCATCACTAAAAGCTGTTAATCATGACGTTAAACTTATTTTTTTGGCGCGTTCATTTTTGATGCGATACAATAAAACATTACTTGAAGAGCTTGTTGAACATGTTCGTGATTGTAAGTTAGTTGGACTTAGTGTCATGTCACAAGCTGTTTTGAATGCGATACAAATCACAGATATAATAAAGGCAAATACATCTGCTACCATAATATGGGGGGGGATTCATCCCACTATAAAGCCTTATGAATGTTTGCAGACTGCTGATGTTGTCTGTGTTGGAGAAGGAGAAGAAGCGGTTGTTGAACTGGCAAAATGTATAGAGTCAAATGTAACCTATAACCACATCGATGGGATATGGACAAATACAAGTAAAAACGAAATGAGACCATTAATACAGGATTTAGATTCCCTACCCTATCCTGATATTGATTATGAATCGCATTATATAAGTATAGGAAATCGTATTAAACGTATGGATAAGAAACAATATCTTAATCACGGAACCGCCTATATTTCTCTGCCAACAAGAGGCTGCCCCTTTGGTTGCACCTACTGTTCCAATAATGCAATAAATAAGTTATACCAAGGTCAATGCCTTTTTAGGAAAGGTAGTCCTATAAAAGCTGTTGAAGCATTAGCTTATGCAAAGAAGTGTTTACCGATAACTACTATAATGCTTGATGATGATATGTTTATGATGAGTAGCATTGATTATATCAAAATATTTAGTCAAGAATATAAAAAACGAGTTAATCTTCCTCTATGGGTTGGTGGTGCATCACCAACAACCATAACTGATGAGAAACTTAGCCTTTTAGTAGATGCAGGATTGGAGAACGTTCGCATTGGGATACAAAGTGCAAGCGAAAGAACCAAAAAACTATACAAACGTAATTATAGTAATGAACGTGTACGCAAGATTGCGGACACGATGAATAACTTTAATCCTAGAATTTCACAAACATATGATGTGATTCTCGATAATCCATGGGAAGATGAAGATGATCAAAAACAAACACTTATGTTTCTATCAACATTACAACCACCTTTTGAAATAATCTATTACGCGTTAGAATTTTATCCAGGCACAGACCTTTATGAGAAAGCTATTCAAGATGGGCTGATCGAAAATACAATTGAATCAATGTGCTCATCCAATTACCTTGGAATCAAACGAACATATATTAATCGATTATTTTTTCTTCTACGTGACTGTGCAATGATAGGGATAAAAATTGCACCCTCGACTATGGAAGTGTTAATCGATCATAAAATTAAAGCCCAATTCTTGTTGTTTTGGTTCAACTGTCGGACGTTTTCTCATAAAATAAGCAAAGCATCTAACCTGGTAAAGAACGGCTTAAAAGACTTGAGCAAGGGAGATATATCTAGGGTTTACGAATATCTGAAATATATAAAAGGTGTTTAAGAGTAACTAAATAAGGCCTAATAACATTTCGGTTTTAATATCATTTACGTTTGCTCTCATCTTATCAATCGGAGAATATCGAAATTGGATAGAAAAAAAATACTATAACAGGTAACTAAAAAACAGGATAATAAATATATGAAAGGAATAATACTCGCAGGCAGGTGGATCAGGTAAAAAGGCTTTATCCTGTGACCCAGGAAATAAATAAACAGCTGTTGCCTGTCTATGATAATCCAAGACCTTTGAACAACTCAGGCAGCAAAGTAGCCAATTATGACAAAAATGGAAATAACCACCTCAACGAGGATAGTATTTTTTAAGGCAACATATTAAAATTATTGACTATTCATTCCATTTATGCTATTAAAATTACAATCAAAAGCATAAATGGGAGGACACTAAATGGGTTTCAAATCAGAACAAAAGAATTTAACATTTTCCGATTTTTAAAAATCTTTTGAAAAGAAGAATAAAAGCCTGGATACCTTGATGGATTTAGAGAAAGCAATTTTGTGGGGTCGCATAAAATCGATACTCTTGAAGGATTATCCGGTTGGTCAGAAGAAAGAGGGAAATAGAGCCTATCCTCCCATATTCTTGTTTAAATGTTTGCTGCTTCAGAAATGGTTTCAGATTAAGTCAGACCCAGAGCTTGAAAGCCAGATCAATGACTGCCAGTCCTTTCAAGCTTTTCTGGGGCTTTCCGCAAGAGAATCAGCTCCTGATCATTCAACATTTTCGAAATTCAGAAAAAGGCTTACAAAAGGCAAATTTGATTTAATAGTGGGTGATATTCTAAATCAGTTTTCAGACCAGGGGCTCACAATTAATGAAGGAATTGCCATAGACGCCCGAATTGTAAAATCAGCCAGCAGACCGGTCAGCAACAAGACTTTGGAAAAGATAAGAGCAAAAAGAGAAACATCGGAAGGCCAGCTTTTATATCAATTCACACAAAGAGCCTTACGGCTATATTATTTCTTTTCCACCCGTTTCATTTGGTATGTACAAACACGATCAAAAAAATGATGAAGGGCATACTACTGGTCAGGACATTCTCGCCAAGCTGACAAGTCTTCCTTTTGTATACCCAACAAAATATGGGGGCATGTCTCAGGCTGCTTATAATACTTTTAAAAATATTATTAATAGTGACTACTTAGCAAATATTAATATATTTCCTGTAAAATATATCCTTATAAGAAAAGATGTAATTTGCGAGGACTGTTTAACTCGACTTTGGCCATTTCAAGCCAGGTGAAACAGTCTGAGGGCTTGGGTAAAACCACGTTCTTTGAAATAGTTGCCAAAACTTCATTTTTTACAAGACAACCGGAGAAATCTTCTATA
>SDBV01005680.1_pt1 | contig 17547 bp, 10 predicted proteins | sample 2277081 | NCBI WGS metagenome assembly SDBV01 (sample SAMN10402039, study PRJNA504765) | marine sediment metagenome | isolation source: marine sediment core GS10_PC15, 223 cmbsf | place: Arctic Ocean: Southern Knipovich Ridge | collected 2010 | reverse complement strand
TCCAGGCATTCAGGTCACTTCGGTCATTGGGATGTTCTACCTGTAAGTCACCTGCCTTGCAACGGACTGCTATCCAGAGTCCATGCTCAACGGGTATTTCCATTTCAATGTCAAGACGGGCAATAGACTGACCCGGATCTTCTCACACCCAGTACAACCAGGACAAAAGATTCAAGAAGATTGATCTCATGGAGGTTATCCCTGCGTATACCAAGATTCTGATTGCTATAAATCGCTTCCTGATAATCTATTACGTCCGATATCGTCTCTTTAAGCAACATAGTATATACTGCTAACACAAGGATTCATGTGTTGCAAATATAAGCTATGTATTACAAATACAAATTTATACTGGTAAAATAATGATTTATATGATTATCCGCAGTACTTCAGCATCAAGACTTTAAAAGCAGCTCCTCAGCCTCCACGGACCACAATCCCTCGTAACGGTCACAGATATCTGCCAGGTCATTGAACAGCGGATTTTCCCTCCCCAGCTCCCTGAAATCGGAAATGGCAGTGAGAGGCATGTCCATGTGGGTATAGATCAGCTTTTTGCCCCCGGGTATGTTTGGCAGAGTCAGGGTAGCTTCCGGTACCGTATTCAGTCCCCCGATATGGGTTATCAGACCAGAAGGATCCAATCCCTTTTCCATCATCTCCAGCGATTCTTTAATATCATCGGTATTACCACCGCTGGTACCCACAATGTGTGTAAAAGCATAATGAACATTGTAAAAGTTCAACTTTGCACTGAACTGAGGATCCGCAGGTCCGGCAAAGAAGTTCAGGCAACCATCAAATGCCAGGAGCCCGTCGGCCTGCTCGATCACCTGGCTTACAGGTGCAAATACAAAAACATCATTGTATCCATCTCCTCCGGTCAGGTTCTTCAGATGCACAACAGGCTCCTTCAATCCGGATGTATTGATGTAGCGGAGATCGATCCCCCGATTTTTCGCAAGTTCGGGTGAATATAGGTGTGCTGCACGGTCAAGCCGCTCCTGGTCAATATCCGTTACCACCATGAGGGAGGGTTTGCGATCCTCACGATGGATCACATAATTGATGGCTGCCAGCCCCATGGGACCCACACCGGCAAGAATGGCCAGTTTTCCACCATCAACAATCTCCATGTCATGGACATAGGTACCTGGTTTGATATGGTAATTGGCATGCATGGCTCCGATTACACAGGAGAGAGGTTCCGCCATGGAGGCAGGAAAATATCCAGGTCCGTTATAAGTAAGAAGACATCCCAGTTCCATCACCTCATTGGGAATGACCACATAGGTGGCATCCCCACCCAGGAAACGATAGGAATAACCCGGAGCACTTAATACGCCCACCGGTCCGTCTTCATAATTCAATGCCGGCTGTATGGCAAATTTATCACCCGGTTTGAACTGATCTTTCCACTTTGCTCCCACTTCCACGATCTCCCCTGCAAACTCATGACCGATGATTACCGGGGCCTCAGCTACATCACCGGGAATACGTTTGTGGTCTGTCCCCTGAATGGCAGCCTTATATGAAGACATGCAAAGGCTGTCACTTACCACTTTTGCAAGTATTTCATCATTGCCTATTGATGGCAACTCAAATTCCTCGATTCTCAAATCTTTCTTTCCGTATAATCTTACTGCTTTTGTCTTCATACAATGATTTTCAGTTTATTGCTTCTCTTTGTTTAACTTCAGGACAGGAACGAAAGCAGCTCCCAGGGGTGTTTAATAAAACTTTGTCCATTTTGAGCAGTGGATTCCAACCTGCCGTAACCCCAGGTTACTCCAACAGGCACCATGCCGGCAGCCATTGCAGTCTTAAGGTCACCCTGGGAATCTCCCACAAAAAGTATCCTGTCCACCTCTACTTTCATCATCCCGGCAATCTCAAGTGCTGCTGCCGGATCCGGTTTCCTCGGTATATGCTCCCGCTGTCCGAATACAGGATCGAACTTCCAGTGGGACAGATAGTAGCTGGTAATTTTTTCTGTCAGGAGGTGCGGTTTGTTGGAAAGTATGGCAAGTTTTACACCACGTTCGATCAATTCATCAAGCAAGTATGGAATATCATCATACAACCTGCTTTTATTATGAAGGTTATTTCCATAAATCTCTTTGAATTCGGTAACATATGCCTTTAATTGATCAGCCGGTATTTCGGGCCCCAGAGCATTTTCGATGAATTTTACGGCTCCATTTCCAATCCATTTCAAATAATCGGAAATAGGATGCTCCGGAAATCCATACAATTTAAGAAGGGCATTAGCCGCATCTCCAATGTCTTCAATGGTATGAACCAGTGTACCATCCAGATCAAATATGACTCCTTTGATTCTCATCCTTCACCTTTCCAATATCTTATCCTAACTCCCTTAACTCTTTCTAACTCTCCTAACTCAACATTACCTGTCCTCCGGTCACAGGTATGGCCTGACCCGTTTCATATTCCTGGTCAATCACATACTTAATGGCCTTTACCACATCCTCAATGCGGCAACCCCGTCCGGCAGGGACCAGTGACTCATAATGACGCTTTATATCATCGATTGTTTTTGCACCGGGCACTTTTCCGGCATGAAGGTATTGTACAAAAAGTCCTTTTTCAGGATCGGACCAGAGGGGACCTTCAAAGAAATTACCCGGACAAATGGAATTCACCTTGATCCGGTCGCCCATCAACTCCTTGGCAAAGGATTGGGTAAGGCCAATCCCGGCAAACTTACTTCCGGCATAGGCGAAATTCATTTTGCTTCCTTCCAGACCGGATTTTGAGTTGATCTGGATAATATCTCCATAATTCCCGGGACCGAACCGGTTCTGCTGTTTCATAACAGGTGCTGCAGCTTTCACACAATTAAAATAGCCGTTGTAATTTACCCTGGTTACAAAATCAAAGCTGTCACTATCCATCTCTTCTATACCCCCCGCCTTCAAAACACCTGCATTGCTGATCATTACATCCAGTCCGCTAAATTCGAGTACAATTTTATAAACGGCATTGCAAACAGACTCAAGGTCCGTTACATCTGTCTTTACAAAATAAGCCCTGTTGGGAGTCTTTTGTCCGTTCAATTCACCGGCAACCGCTATACCGGCTTCTTCATTTATATCCAGAAGCACCACATTGGCCCCTTCGGCAAACAACTGCCTTGCAATTCCTTCCCCATATCCCATTGCTCCCCCGGTAATGGCAATGATCCTGTTGTACAACTGCTTCTTTATTTGCGGAACCGGAACCGATTCGGGAAGGTCCGCTCCCCTGCTCTCTTTTCTTACAGTTCCCAGTTTCTGCTCCACTTTCGATTTATTGGCCGATAGTCCCAACAGCCCAAGGTTCTCTATAAAGAGATATTCCCCGATATCGTCTTTTGCTTTTTGAATTTCGTCTAGCACCTTGTCAGGGGTAGCTTTGAAAACAGAAACAGTGCGTCCAAGCCTGACGGAAATTTTTTCAGGATCTGTCTCAAGGAGTTGATCCAGAGGCACAAAACTGCCGCTTTTCAGCGAATTTCCGGACTTAATCATCCGAATAGCGGGGATCAATTTTAAAATGGTGTCTCTTATTGAATTCATAACCTGTATATGACTGGATTTATGATGACTTACTTGAAAATGAGGGATTATATGTATCGAAATAGTATTGAAAAATAGCTTTCCCAAGCCTCTCCATTTCATCACGGGTTCCGGACTTGTATCCTTTACCCTCCCAGGTTACCAAATATTGATGCGCTGCCATATAGGCTGCTCCATTGAAAGAGATCTGCATCAGGCGTTCATCAAGGGGAACATCATCTTTACAACTCACTGTAATGGGTATCATTGCAGTTGTATTATGCTCGGTCCCGAACGACACCACAAATCCATGGTCATAAAAGTATTCTGCATACTCCTTCAGCTTCTCCAGCTGATTTCTCAACGGGATGAATTCAATGGACCGGAATCCCCTGCTTTTAAGCACTTCTAACAATTGCTCTTTTCCATTCTCAAATTCTGTGATCTGTCCCCCGGCACCATCCAGGAGCAATGGATAGGTAGGAATTCCTCCGGCATCCCTGATGATCTCAACAATATCCTCCAATGGCAGAAATGCTTTGTCATCTTCCGGTACAAATGCAGGTGCTCCCGATTTCAACAATTTCGACCTCAGCTCGTCCTCTATCCCTGCAATATCTGCTCTTTTTTTATCAGACGATTTGCCTCCATAGACACTTTTGAGCAATTCAAAGAACTGCGGATCATCGCCCGACCTCTCCTCCAGTTTCAACCTCATCATCTTTGCAACATGCCTTTCACGCAGCAAATTCATGGCTTCACTTGCCATGATCTCCTCCACAGACAAAACAATATCCACCCCCTGGTTATGAAGCCAGGTATTCAGAAGACCGATCATCTTTGAAACCTGCCTGTTGCTCTCCTCCACCACACTGTCCAGTTTCTTCTGTTGTGGTCCGGGCAATTCAGCCGGAAAAGCAAGTCCCTTGCCACTGATATAGGTTCTGCCGGGATTACCGGGATCATTCACCCTGATGTCATTTTCCTGATCTTCCTTGCTGATACCGATAAGTTCGATATTCAGCAATGGGAATATCCCATGATCCATGCACTTTTCTACAAACTCCTTATATCCGTCAGTTACATAGAAATCATTGATTCCCAATATCATAACATTCTCAGCAGCAGCCTTTCGGACCGCCTCTGATATGCTGTTGAAAGCACTGAATGAATAGGGAGTGTGGATGTGATTATTGATCTTTACCGGGGTAATCTTCTTCTCGCTTGAGAAGGATTTCAACAGTTGATCCCTTTCAGGAAATTGATTCAGAAAACTCATTCAATGCAATCGTTATTAACGTTAAACACCCAGTTTGCTTCTGCGTACCTGTTCACTGGCTGTATAATTATTGGTTGTTTTATGATCCTTCAGAGGAACGATCTTCTCATGGATGGCATCCAGGATCCACGATGCCTGCGGGAAGAAATAATCTTCCAGCTCGTAAGCCGGGGTGATCCAGTTCCGGGAACCCACCACAACCGGTGGAGCATCCAGGTCATCAAAACCCAGTTCAGTGATGTTCTGTGCCATGTCCTTCACGTATGATCCGCGTTCACTTGCATCACTGACCAGCAGGATCCGGCCAGTCTTCTTTAATGACTCAAGAACCAGGTTATAATTGAATGGCACCAGTGAACGGGCATCGATGATTTCAGCCGATAATCCGTACTTCTCCTGCAACAGATCAGCTGCCTCCATGGCCCGGTATAGTGTAGCCCCAATGGTCAGGATGGTAATGTCCTCTCCCGGCCGCTTGATATCGGGTTCTCCAAGTGGGATCTCATAGTATCCTTCAGGAACACCATCGGTATGAAATTCTTCGCCAATACCATACAGGCGCTGACTTTCAAAATAAATCACCGGGTCGGTACCCTGCAATGCTGTATTCATTAATCCTTTGGCATCGTATGGGGTCGCAGGGAATACCACTTTGATCCCGGGAATATGAGCCACCAGGGATGACCAGTCCTGTGAATGTTGTGCGCCATACTTAGAACCCACAGACACCCTCAATACAACCGGCATTTGTATCAAATTACCACTCATGGCCTGCCACTTGGGGAGCTGGTTAAACACCTCGTCACCACAGCGGCCCAAAAAATCACAGTACATGATTTCAGGGATCACCCTTCCGCCGCACATACCATATCCTATGGCCGTACCTACTATGGCTCCTTCCGAGATGGGTGAATTGAAAAGCCTGTGATAAGGCAGTGCTTCAGTAAGTCCACGGTATACTGCAAAGGCCCCTCCCCAATCACGATTCTCCTCCCCATACGCAACCAGGGTCGGATCCTTGTAGAACCTGTCGGCAATGGCCTCAAAGATGCCGTCACGGAACTGGTATTGTTTCATGGCCGAGTAAGGTTTTCCTTTCTCATCGAATGCATACCTCTCTTTCCTTGCAATCTGTTTCACCCTGGGATTCTCTTCAAGGGGCATGAGTGTGTCCGGGGTGCCCTCTTCCATGCGATCCACCGATTTGTTGGAAAACATCATCTCTCCGATCATTTCCGGATATGCAACCAGGTCCATCCTGGGCGAAATCTGATCATCGATGGATAGTTTGAAGGAACCCATGATCAAATCATCAGTCTCACTTTTGATCTGGTCCAGTTCAGATTGATCCGCAATGCCGGTTTCAATAAGTTCATTTCCATAAGATACAATGGAATCAACAGATTCCCAGGCTTCAATCTCTTCTTTGGAACGGTATGAGGATGAATCGGAAGGTGAATGTCCGCTGAAACGGTAGGTGAGTACATCCAGGAATACCGGACCCTTCTTGTCTTTCAGTAATTGCATTTTCCTTTCATAGGCATCAATCACTGCAAGGGGATTGTATCCATCCACCCTTTCTGTGTGCATTTTTTCCCGGTTCAGTGCAGCTCCTACCCTGGCAGCAATGGTATATCCCATGGTTTCACCACAGGTCTGTCCACCCATACCGTACTGGTTGTTCATGATGTTGAAAATAATGGGCAGACCACCTTTCATATCGCCTTCCCACAGTTCCCTGTACTGGTCCATGGATGCAAAAGTCAATCCTTCCCAGACAGGTCCGCAACCCAGCGATGCATCACCGATATTGGCCACCACGATTCCTGGTTTCCGGTTCACTTTCTTGAAAAGGGCCGCTCCTACTGCAATATCCCCGGATCCTCCCACGATGGCATTGTTGGGATAGATCCCGAAGGGTGTAAAGAATGCGTGCATGGAACCCCCAAGCCCTTTATTGAACCCTGTTTCGCGGGCAAATATCTCTGCCAATGTTCCGTAAATGAGAAATTTTAGGGCAAGCGACTTCATGTCACCCTTATGTCCCTTCTCTACAATGGACAGAATACGGCCATCAAAAAAAGATTTCATGATCTCATGGAGCCTTTCATCATCCAGCTTCTGGATGGCAGAAAGTCCTTTTGCCAGGATCTCTCCATGTGACCTGTGGGATCCGAAAATATAATCATCAATATCCAGTTTATAGGCCATTCCCACTGCAGCCGCCTCCTGTCCGATTGAAAGGTGTGCAGGTCCCGGATGTGAATAGGATACCCCATTGAACTCCTCTTTTGTCTTGATCAGGTTCAACATGGTTTCAAATTCCCGGATAATCAACATATCCCTGTAAATTCTGATCAGGTCGACTTTTGAAAATCTTGATAATTCCTCCTTCAGCGTTTTGTCATAGGTATTGACCGGAATCGATCCCAGGTTCAGCTTTTTAGATTTTCGTACATCCACCGGATTGATAAATTGTGTCTTAGGCATTTTCTTTTGAATTTATTGTCTTATCTGTTTTATTAATTCAATCTTCTGTATTAAAGTAACTCCGGAGATAGTTTTTCAATCTGGTTCCTGATCTCGGCCAGGAACTGTGTGGCCGGTCCGCCGTCAATGGCCCTGTGGTCATAGGTGAGTGAAAGGCCCATATAAGGCTGAAAACCAAAGGATCCATCCTCCAGTACGGCTGGTCGCAAAACAATGGTATTGACACCCAGGATAGCCACCTGTGGCAGATTGATAACCGGGGTAAACATCTCCACTCCATAGTTACCCAGGTTAGAAACTGTAAATGTGGCAGCTTCCGGAACAAGTAAGTCAGGGGAAATATCTCCCTTTTTGGAGGTTTCGGCAAGCTCCTTCAGCTGAGAAGAAAGACCAGGTAAAGAAAGGTCATCTGCATTAAGCAATGCCGGCACCATCAGTCCCCTGTCGGTATCAACCGCCAGTCCCATGTTCACTTTATAAAATTTGCGTATGATCCCATCCAGGAAATGAGCATTGGCCCCGGGGTATACTTTAAGCGCACGGATAACAGCGTAACACACCATGTCGTTCAGTGTGATATTGTAGGTATATCCCTCAGCCATTCTGTTCTTCACTTCCTTTCGCAATTGCAACATCCGTGATGCATTTGCACCGAGATGGTGTGTCAGCTGGGCTGAATTCTGCAGCGAACGGTGCATGGCACCGGCAATGATCTTACGGACATTCGACAGGGGTTCATCGGTATAACTGCCAGCAGAAGCGAGTGAAGCAGCAGGCTGTGTAACCTGCGAGGATTCCACCAGGTCTTTGGAAGTGATCTTTCCATAAGGAGTTTTTCCTTCGCCCGGAACTGCAAGTCCTTCTCCTTCCAATTTTTTCTGAGCCAGCGGAGTCAGGCGCTTCCCATTTTTAATCTCCTCCAGGATATCCCTTTCAATGATTCTCCCACCCGGTCCGCTCCCGGCAACAGATTCAACAACCACCCGCTTTTCTTTTGCCAGTTTCCTGGCCCTGGGTGAAATGGCGACCTTTCCATTACCCGCCGGTTGCACCCGGACCGGTTGTATCTCAGCTTCATGCGATTCTGCCGCCATAACTCCAGACTGAACGGACATTCCCCCGGCAGCTTCCTCCGCAGGCTTTTCCGCTGCAACAGTCTTTTCCGTTGCCACAACCTCTTGGTCAACAGTACTGCTTCCCGGACTAAATTCCTCAACAGATTCCCCTTCAGCACCTATTACAGCTGTGTTTACCAGTACAGGAACCTCGTCTCCCTCTTCATAAAAACGGGCCAGCAGTACACCATCTGCCTGAGCCTCCTCTTCAAAGGATGCTTTGTCGGTTTCGTATGCAAAGAGCAGGTCACCCCGGGCAACCTGGTCTCCAACATTCTTATACCATTCTGTGAGAATACAACTTTCAACCGATTGTCCCTGCCTGGGCATAATTACTGCAACAGCCATTTTACTTGTTTATAAGTTCATAATTCCTAACCCTTCCTAACCTTCTAACATTCCCTTACTTGTCTATACAAGTGCAAATATACTACTTATTTATCTATTTAAAAAGGAAAAATTAAATGTCGCGATATAATAATGTTAACTCATTTTTATAGAGCTAATTAAGTAAATAGAAATTGTTGATATTTTGACAATTAGAAACCATTACCTATATTTACAACTTCATTTATTAATATATACAAATCAGAATCACGCTTCTCATGGCGATCAAAGAGGCACCACAATACAGAAAGCTGTATGAAAAGCTCCGGAAGCTCATCGAAGACGGCACCTACAACAGAGGTGATCTTCTGCCATCAGAGAATGAGCTGTGTGCTGCCCATCACCTCACCCGCCCCACGGTCCGCAATGCCTTGGAAATGCTGGTAAATGACGGATTTATCATCCGCCACCAGGGCAAGGGAAGCATAGTGCAGGGGCAACCCAAGGGCATTGGAATACTCTCATTAACCGGAACTACATCGGCCATAGGCCAGGATCATCTCACCACCCATATTATAGTTAAGCCAAGGATTCAAAGCTGGGAACAGGCCTTCGGTTTTGAGATCAGCGAAAAAGAAAAAAGCATGGGGTGCATTTACATGGAGCGGTTGCGTCTGATCAATGACACTCCTGTATTTTATGATATCACCATGATCCCAAATCTGAACCTGCCGCGGTTTACCTCAAGGACATTGGAGAACAGGTCACTCTTTGAAATTCTCAGAAAACATTACCAGATCCAGGTCAAGGGAGGAGAGCAGAAAATTCTGGCCATTACAGCAGATGAGCGAATCCAGAAACACTTCAATGTTAAAAGGAACCATCCCATACTACGGATCGATCGCAAAATGGAAACCAACCGGATCGGATTTTCATTCTTCAGCCAGATCTATTGCAACACCGAAGATTATAGCCTCATAGGGAGGTTTTAGCAAAAACAGTAACAAAGCAATTAACTTTGATCATAAAAACCCACAAAAATGAGCCGCACTTTCTTGTCAACACCCCTGATTCCAGTGTTTGCAGTTTTGATCATTGCTCTCTCATGCAATAGTGAAAAGCAGACAGATTTAAAAGGAACCAGACCCAACATCATATTCATCCTGGCCGATGATATGGGCTGGGCGGACCTCCCTGTTTATGGAAACCAGTTCAACGAGGCACCCAACCTGACCCGAATGGCAGAAAACGGTATGCGATTCACGGATGCTTATGCAGCCTGCCCGGTGTGTTCGCCCACCAGGGCCAGCATCATGTCGGGGCAATACCCGGCTCATGTGGGAGTCATTGATTTCATCCCGGGACACTGGAGACCCTTTGAAGAAGTAACCGTCCCCAGCAACCGGACCCAGTATCTCCCCACTGAAATTGTCACCATTGGTGAAACCATGAGGGAGGCGGGATATGCCACAGGCTATTTCGGGAAATGGCACCTTGGACAACCTGGAGAACACTATCCCCGGAACCAGGGATTCGATGTGGTGAATGTGTACCAGGGTGGAGGTTTCTTTGATTACCCCGATAAAATGAGTACACCCATCGGGGTGGAACCCGGGACGGTACTCTCCGAAGCCCTTACCGACCTCAGCCTGGACTTCATAGAGAAGAACAGGGAAGAGCCTTTCTTCCTCTACCTGGCCCATTATGACGTACATGTGCAACTGGATGCCGATTCAATGCTCATTGAAAAATACCTTGCCAAAGAAAAAACGGGAAACTATCCATGCAATGCTGTCTATGCAGCCATGGTGGAACACATTGACAACAGCGTGGGCAGGATCCTTCACAAACTGGAAGAGGTGGGCCTGACAGAGAATACCCTGGTGGTTTACTTCTCTGACAACGGAGGCCTCGTAAGCCGGTTTGACCGAATCCCGCTACTGGCACAGTCAAAACAACACATTTACAAAGGAGACACCCTCCTTTACATCGCCACAAGCAATGCACCCCTCAGGGCCGAAAAGGGAACCGTTTATGAAGGAGGGATCAGGGAACCATTCATTGCATACTGGCCAGGCAGGATCAAGGCAGGGCAGGTAAGTGATGCAATTGTGTCGAGCGTGGATTTTTATCCAACTTTTGCTGAACTGGCGGGTATCCCGCTTCCTGAAACGCAGGAATTTGACGGGGAAAGCCTTCTTCCGGTTATGGCCGGTATCGCACCAGATCCCGAAAGGGCCATTTTTTGGCACTACCCTGTATATCATCACGATAAACCTGCTTCAGTGATCAGGAAAGGGAACTGGAAACTGATCCATTACCTGCACGATGATAGCCGACGGTTGTTTAACCTGGCTGAAGATATTGGGGAGACCACCGATCTAATTAGCTCCAATCCTGAAAAAGCAGACGAGCTCATGGTCCTGCTGGATGAGTGGAGGGAAGAGGTGGGAGCAGAATTTCCTGTACCTAATCCGGATTTTGATCCTGATAAACGGTACCAGTGGGCCAGGCACCCCGATTGGGGGCAGTAACATCAGTGCTCCTGTAGATCTTTCCATGGTAAGGCAGAAGTTCGATACCGGGATTATCAGACACAGGTTTAATCTCCCCTGAAGCAGGATCCCACTCCTCCATACGGCCTTCTGCCTGCAATGCAATCCTGGTCGAAACCTTTTCCCCGGAATCATTAATGATGAAATAGACATCTTTGCCATCGATCTGCCTGTGGGCCATCCGCAATGGCAGCGACTCATCTTCCAGTTCAACGGCCTTTTGCAGCCAGTTACCCAGGATTTGCTCCATCTCCTGAGAGGTCCAGTTTTTCAGGAATACGGCATTGTCAGAAGCAGTGAAAAGATCCTGACCCCAGGATCGGACCTCCGGATCCGGAAAACTATTTTCGGTGTTTTCCGGCATCAGTTCAAGGGCAATAACCGATCCCCCGGAATCCGCAAATTCAGAAAGTCTGTTCCAGGCTTCCTCCGGCAATGTGGTTACAGCAGGCAACACAATGACTTTCCATCGCAATTGACCATGCACCAGTTCGCCGTTCTCAACATCTGCATCCATCAGGGCTCTTGAATCAAGGTAAGAGTACTCCCAACGGTTATTAAACATGAACCTGGAAACATTCCGAAAGGTCTGTTCAATCAAGATGGCTTCCGGGGCTCCCCCCGCCAAAGTGTCCCATCCAGTCACGTCCGGATCCGTAAAAAACCCATCAACCACCTTGAGGGGCCTGGGAGTAAACCGGGTCCACAGCGATTCAATGGGATATACAATACCAATATCTGCCCTGGTATATCCACCACGCAGAAGCAGGGTTATCCTGCCAACATAGGTATTGAATTCGATCTTCTCTTCCCGGTTGGAATGACTCAGCTGCAGGTAATTATTAAAATCTGTCACCCCTCCTGCCATAAGCATATTCAGATGGCCCCTCACCTGTTCTGCCGGTGGCTCAGCACCCAGGGTAAAGTTCTCCATAATCGGACAGGGCTCACTCATTACCAGTTGATTTCCTGTCAACTCCACTGCACTTGAGGCCAGTTTGGGGGAATGGACCGGCATGAATTTCGGGTAGCAACTCAGGATGTCGATTCCCGGGGCATGCATCTCCCGAAAACACTTCATGATATCCCCATAGAGCGGAACATGGGCCATCATGGTCTCTTCCAGAAGCAGATGTCCTCCGGATTTAAAATTGTGTTCGCTGCACCACTCCTTGATGGGTTTAAAGAAATTATTGGCGATCAGGTCACCCACCGTATGAAAATAGTGGTAGCGCACCTGTTGTCCTGCGGGTCCCTGGTCCACAAAAAGCTCCACAAGTTTATCTTCCGGCCGGTAGCCGTACCGTTTTTCAATCTCCTCCGACAGCACCTTCTGCCAGGGTATTACCGACCAGGAGTACCATTCAAAAGGCACAGCCATAAGGGATGGTTCATCGGTGAAGGTGGATGTAAAATATTTGCCCATATCCTCCCCCATGTAATCTGCATAGACTTCATGGTTGACCCTGATAAACGTTTCAGTCACCTCGGGAATCATCAGGGACGGATAATGGGGACTGGCTGATCCTCCTGGTTTTTTGGAGACCTGGAATCCATCATAGAGTATGTGTTTGGTTACGGCAAAGATGCTCCACTCCCCCTCGGGAACTGCCCATTTGAGGTACGGCCCATCAATAAAACCCGAAAGTTCAGTCTTATTGCTGTAATCCACCTCCCCCCCTGAAACAGGAAATGCCGCCAGGAATTCAGGTTTACCGGGAGGCAGCCGGAACTGAAGGGAACCTTCTTTGACCAGTGTATCATCAAAAAAGAGTCCCATTGCCTCCCAGTCAGGGTTCTCATTGATCACCAGGTCCCCGGCATTTCCCGACGGGTACCCGTTCTCATCATAGAGCCACAGTTCCATTCCGACCGCTTCGGCTTTCTCGCAAAACCGGAGGGTTGCTTTCATTGCCTCGTCCTCGAGGTAATGGGCATAAGGAACATTTATGGTAAAACCTCCATACCCATTGTCAAGGTATGCCTTTATCAATGAATCCTGACCTTCTTCATCCAGGGGGATTCCGTGGATGTTCTGATTCATACGATATTCCAGGGGAGGATTTTTAAAAGCCTCCTTCAGAAATTCATCCGGGGTCCTGTTACAGGAGGTTATACCGAAAATTGTAACAACGAAAACAAGCGATCCGATTCCAGGATTTTTCATGGTAGTTGGTTCTCAATAATGTCTAAAAATAGATTATTTACAGATCTGAATCGATGCACAGAATAACCCTTATGTTACACAATTTGGCAATTACGGTTTCCGAATCAAAGAGTAAAAAGATCCAAATTGTGCAAATCATTGATCATTTTGTGTATTGTTCTACTGGAGACATTGCAATAAATTTACTAATCATTTGAAGTTTGATTAGAGAGTATTTGATTTAGAAAATGTAACTTGTATTATTAATACTCCAGCAATCCCTCTCTATTGTCAATATTGCATTGGCAAATAGAGTACAATATAACAAACCAGAACTGATTCAAAGATGGCTTTAAACAACTCATAAAAAGATGGTCTCAAACAACTTTTATAAAGAACTTCTCGCTCTATTAGTCATTGGAATGTTGGGAATGGGCTTTGCATATGGAGCTGGCACCATCGACGGAAGGATTACCGACAAGGGTGGAAACCCTTTACCTTACGCCAACGTTGTAGTCACACACAGGATCGTAAACGGAGAGGAGATCCCACTGAAATCACAACTGGGTACGGTTACGGATATCAACGGATACTACGCCCTTTCGGGTGTACCGGAGGGATTTTTCAGGCTGGAGGTCATTTACCTGGGGTACCAGAATAACCATCTGATCGTTGAGGTTCATGGCGATGAGACCATTACCCATAATGTGGTGCTTGAAAATAAAATGATGGATCTCGAGGAAGTGGTTGTTACTGCCCAGGCCAGGGGACAGATGGCCGCGATCAACCAGCAGTTATCTGCCATTGCCATTAAAAATGTTGTGGCCACCGACCGGATCCTGCGCAATCCGGATGCCAATGCCGCAGAAGCCATTGGAAGGCTGCCCGGTATCTCAATCACACGGAGTGGCGGTGAGGCGAATGACATTATTATCAGGGGCATGCCTTCCCAGTATAATACGGTCCTGTTAAACGGGATAGAAATCCCTTCCAATAAGGGGGAAAGCAGAAATGCCAGCCTGGGCGGAATTCCCCAGTTTTCCCTTCAGGGAATTGAAGTCTATAAGTCCATTACCCCGGATATGGATGCCAATACGGTATCAGGTGCCGTAAATATGCAACTGAAGACTGCTCCCGAAGGTTTTCATGGATACATCATGGCCCAGGGTGGCTACAATAATCAGAACACAGACTTTGGGAATTATAAATTCCATACCAATCTTAGCAACCGGTTTTTCGAAAATAAACTGGGTATTGATTTCAGCATTTCCCACGAGCGCACCAATCGCAGCACCCAGAGCCTTGGCTCAAACTATGCAATCCTGACCGCCGATCCGGAACTTGAATTACAACCCATGTTCCTGAATACTGTGAGCTTGCAGAGTGTGGAAAGAATCAATCAACGGACATCAGGCAGCCTGGTTATCGATTACCGTTTTTCCCCAAGATCACGCATTGAATTCTCAAACTTCTATTCATCCAGTCCAACCGATAACCTGGTCATCAGCAAATCCCATACCCCTGTAAACGGAACTGTCTCTTATAATTTAAGCCAGAACCGGGGAGGCCACAGCAAACTTTATAGCGGTATCATCAGGGGTGAACATGTGCTGGGCATTCTCCAGATCGACTATAGCCTGGCATATTCGCAGTCGAACAAGACCGATGAAATAAGGGATTTTGGAGTCGTCAATCCCCTGGGATATGATCCGGAAGACGGAACCAGGCCAGTGAGGAGCCTGCCGCTGGGTGAGATCATTGATCTGGCCAATGATGAGGAAACCCAGGAAAACCTCAGGGAATTTGGCATGCCCGGACCGGGTAACCGTTGGGTAGATGACCTTCAGGAGCAACAATACGATGCCCGCCTGAATATAAAAGTCCCGTTCCGAGCAGGAGATTGGCTTGCCGGCAATGTGAAGTTCGGGGGTATGTACAGGCACAAGGACCGCGACAGGGACCGGGACCGTTTTGTTTATGGAGGCCCTCCCTTCCATAAGCTGGTATCTGGGATCCAGACAACCCCGGACGGCATCGATTGGGCCATTCCATGGGTGGAGCTGAATGACAGGAACCATGTTTCCATGGAAAATATGGTGGGCGGACGTATCGATGAGTTTCTCTCGGGAAGATTTAATTTTGGCTGGTACCCGGATGTGAATAAGATGAACCAGATCTTTGACTGGTGGCAGGATATCACCACTTATTATCAGGCCCAGGGACGAAGTTACATCAGCGCGATGGAACCTGGCTGGGAGTTTGTATTCGGACAGGAAAGGATGATGGGCTGGCTGGATCCGCGTCCCAGCGTTCAGAATGACAATTCTGTGAAAGAAAACTATTTTGCAGGTTATGCCATGGGAGAGCTAAAAATCGGACAAATGGTTTCCCTTGTACCGGGATTTCGGTACGAAAATGTGAATTACGATATGTATGCCTGGTGGATTGAACGACGGATCAATGAGGGCCTGGTAATCCCCGGACACGATACCACCGGCACAAGGCAGAATGACTTCCTATTGCCCATGGTACACCTGAAGATAAAACCGCTTGATTGGTTCCATATACAAATGTCCTATACCCAAACCCTTTTCCGTCCCAATTACAACTGGATCGTTCCATTTGAATATGTGGATGATGCCCTGCTGCCCTTCGCTTATGAAGCGGGTGTACCGGACCTGAAACCGGAGCAGTGGGAAAATATTGATTTAATGCTGGCTTTTCACAGCAATAAGATTGGTCTTATCTCTATCAACGGATTTTATAAGACGGTGACGAATAAGATCTGGCGCCGTACCTGGACAAGGATTGTGGGTGACGATCCTGTACCCTATTTCCCATCGGATGCAGAGGTGGAGGTCACTTCCTGGTACAACCACCAGCATGAGACTTACGTGAGGGGTCTGGAGATCGAATGGCAGACCAGCTTCTGGTACCTTCCCAAACCGTTTAGCTATTTTACCCTGACCGCCAACTACTCATATATCAATAACCAGGCTGTGTACCCCGATTCAAGGGTATTTGTTGAACAGGTGGGTGTTACAGACCGCGGGCGGCCCATCTTCCAGAAGTTCAGGTCAGACTCTATATTCACAGGGCCTATGATCAACCAGCCCAGCCACCTGGCAAACATCTCCCTGGGATTCAGTTATAAAACATTTGATATCTGGTTTTCCTACCAGTATATGGGAGAGACATTGATCAACAGAGCCGTGCAAACAGAATTTGACCGTTATAAAACAGCGTTTTACCGGTTTGGTCTGCAGGCCAAGTATGAACTACCCATTAAACGTTTCCAGGGATTGGAACTCCTTTTTAATGTTGCCAATCTCAATAACATAGTGGAAGAAGAGTATTTCCGTGGGGATACAAGGCCTGCCAGCCTGGAAGCTTACGGTTGGACGGCTGACTTCGGAGTACGATACATGTTTTAATACATACCAATGAACTAAAGACAGAGAGGAGGTGCAAGGCAAATAACATATACCAGTACTATTTCAAAATTATTATTCGAATTAACTAATCATTGATTTAATCAAAAAAACACATTATGAAACAAATATCTAAACGAAGTTTTATTATTTCCATTTGCCTGTTACTTGGGAGCGTAGTCATTGCTCAGGATACCGTTACTGTCGACCAGGGTCTGGGTACCCTGGAGACAGCTATTTCTGAAAACGGTGGTGATGTGGTTTATAAACTCACAGCCGGAGAATGGTACGGGTTGCAATCCATCATTGAGGTGAGTGACAGCACCATGGGTGATGGATTAGGACTGACCATTGTTGGAGAAGAAACCGATGGTATGCCACCCATTATCCAGGTGGGTGTTGACGGTGCAGGATCAGCATTCCCATTGCTATTTCAAGCCTTCAACGACCTGACCTTAAAAAACCTGTTCCTGTCCGTACAGGATTTCTCTGGTGTAACAGGTCCTGGCGTTATCGGCCTTAATAATGCGATCAAAGTAGTTATTGACAATTGCGTGATTGACCCTTCCGGGATTAACTACACATTTGCCGGGGGTGACCCTGCAGATGGTTCCAAGTTATTTCTGACCAACACCCAGATCCTTAAC
>SDBV01005679.1_pt1 | contig 17548 bp, 19 predicted proteins | sample 2277081 | NCBI WGS metagenome assembly SDBV01 (sample SAMN10402039, study PRJNA504765) | marine sediment metagenome | isolation source: marine sediment core GS10_PC15, 223 cmbsf | place: Arctic Ocean: Southern Knipovich Ridge | collected 2010 | reverse complement strand
GGGCTAGCCGCCTTGATTTTCCACTTGGATATGGGGGTCTTGCGTACCCTCAGTATAGCCAAAATCCGAGGGGTGTCAAGTGCTGTTCCTGCCCCCTACACGAAAGGGACAGTAGCATGACAGATACAACACGTACCGACCGGCGGCTGGAAGGCATCACCCTGGCCAACATCCCCATTGCTGAGAATCCAGAACTACTCAGGGAGTTGAGAGGTTCGCCCATGACGGTGTACATGGCGCTGGCGATGTACATGGACGATGGCGGCCAATGTTTCCCCGGCGTTGAGACCATCTGTAAGGACACCGGCTACACCAAAAAGACGGTGTTGGCAGCAATGACAAAGCTCGAAGAGGCTGGCCTGCTGGCACGACAACGACGGTACCAAACCAGCAATTTATACACCCTGACCAACGGTGTAAAAATTACACCCCCCCCTCCCCCGGCATCTTCTGAAGTAGTAAAAAGTATACCCCCCCAAGCGCAAAACAGGCGTAAAGTAGTAAAAATTACACCCGAAGATGTAGTAGTATATAAAGGTCCTATAAATAAAAGGACCTTACTACATAGGGTGGAAAAAGTTCAGCCTGAATTCAAGCAGCTTGAACTGGAAGGCTGGTCTGAAACCAAAACCAATTTGGCAACTGTATTCAATAGCGAAAAAACCGCCGAAAAACTTGTCAGTATCCAGCGCGAAAAAGGCCGTACTCCGGAATGGGTCAAGGCGGCATTGGATTACTTTAACGATGTCAAGTCAGGGAAAAAGAATCCGCTGGGCTGGTTGTTTGTTGGCTTAACTGGCGATGTCTTTAACGTGCCCACCAGCTACCTCGATATGCTCAAATCAAATGACCCCAAGCGTTTCATCGCTGGCGAATATGCGGATATAGTGGAGTGGTGAGAATGACTGACAACTCACCTCAACTTAGCAATAACCTAACCGGCGGGTCAAGAGAGATAAAGGTGGTGGGATGAGCTACTACGATAACATAGAGTTGTTCTCAAAACGAGGTATATCTTATAATTTGTACCAATGTCTTTACTATGACCCGCAAGAGGGATTTGTGATTGAGGATATTGTACAAGTGCTTGCGGAAATCGAGTGGGAGCGTGGAAGAATCGAGGAGGGGAGTGGAGAAGAAGGGATTTGGATTCTGGAATTGGCAGATGGTCGATTTGCGAATTTGAGTGGCACAAGCCTGTGGAGTGGGTGGGATGCTGGCACTTTTACAGATGTCGAATACGGGGGTTCCCCTTTAACCCTTGCCGATGGCGATGAGGATTTAATCAGACAACTCAAAGAGGGCAAAAACAAGACGTGGCGCGCGAGAAAAGACGAGGAATTTGGCCTGACTGGCGATGAGCCATCCCTCGGTGGTGACAAGGCGATTGCAGGTGCGCTGGAACCGCGATGCTCAAGATGTGGCGAAAAGATGGAAAGGATGTATGGAAGAACTCATTCCCTCGTACCTCCACATTTTTCTTGGCGGTACAAGTGCAGGAAAGGTCATCAAGAGACACTTGAACGAAAAGAGGGGGAGCCTGATAAGTGGATCGAAATCTAGTAGTGTCGGGCAAGGGAAGGGCGCCCGACACTACTAGATTACTTGCGCTCGCTCAAAGCACCGCCCCACCCCGCGAGAAGTATAGCACGCCCCCCGACCGGACATCCTTGTCAAGCCCGCCCCAGATAGGTCTCATCAATGATGTTCACTTAGAGGACGCAACTTTATCTTGGAGCGACGCCATTTGCCGTTCGTATCCTGAAGCCATATATATTTTAATTCGGAAGGGAGCATCTGGAAGCTCACAAAAAAGACGTTTGTTTTTCCGCCTCCGGCCCTGCGATCAGAGAAACCTACTAGCGACCTCTTTTTCTTGAGGTCGTTTTTCCTCGATCCAGCGCGGAAGCCACCAAGTTTAACGTCGTCCGATTTGGAAACCTCGATATGTAGCTCGAGCGTTTGTCGCTGCAGATTGTAGCTCTTTTCATACACATGCAGAATTTTCGAACGCTGCCTTAATATAGAGGCCAGAATAAGACCACTAACAACGCCCCCGATAGCACCCCCAACAATAGCAATCGCGAGGGGCTCCAAATATGGCATATTCCCTACTCCAAAAACTCATCTAGTATCAACTGACCAACCTTGCGGCCAACTCTAACCGCACACCTTTTTTTGGATGGTTCTGGTGTACCCGAACACCGCGATTTGAGAAGGCCGCAAGACCGACCAGTGATTTGATTATACAGCACCCTGATAAATCTGCTGAGGCAAGTAATTAAGGCTTAGATTCGCGTTTTACGGGCAGATTGGTAACGTTGGTGGCAATTACGCGCTACGGGGCTTGTGGGGCGTTATTTGCATTGTAAGGATTTTTGTATACAATCGTCTACAATACTGATTCGCCTATGATTATGCTCCCGACCGGTTTGTAGACAATTGACTACATCTGTATACACAATAACTATAGGAGGGTACTTTTGTGACGAGAATTATCGCCGTCGCGCTGCAAAAAGGTGGCGTTGGCAAAACTACTACAGTCCAGCACGTCGGTCATGCACTGGCTACTCTTGGCCGTACTGTGTTACTTCTCGACCTAGATAGCCAAGCTTCGCTGACCAATCGCTATGACCTGACCGGCCTGCGGGGTACGCTGTCGGATGTGCTTGGGGCCGAAGGGCCACCGACTATGACGTTGCGCGAAATAATTATTCCCACGTATCAAGAAAACCTATTTTTGGCCCCTGCCAGTGAAAACCTCGTTTACACCAATAAGCGACTGAGTACGCAAAGCATGTCCGAGTTGGCATTGAACAAACTACTAAGAAGTGAGAGGTTGCCGTTTGAGTACATCATTGTCGACACGGCTCCGGGTAGGTCTGAACTTCAATTCGCTGCGCTGGTTGCCGCCGATGAACTTATCGTACCGGTGCAAGTATCACCAATGGGCTTTGAGGGCTTCTATGCCATAGACAAGGTAATCGCCGAGGCGCGAGATGCTCAGGAACAGACCGGCGGTGTGCGGCTGCGCTATCGGTCGGTGCTGCCTACGTTCTATGCCCAGGGCGAAAAAGTAAGCGATTCGTTCTTGCTAACGCTGGGCAGAGCAGAACACCCCGACTATGCAGGGGAGCCACTACCGCTTGCCCCTCTGCCGGTTCCTGAAACGACCGCCTTCGAGCAGGTCAGCGCATCAATGCGACACGGGGATTCAATAAGAGCACAAACGATATTTGAGATTCCAGCCGGTGGTGATGATACGCCCACTGCACGCGGTCAACGTGCCTATATGGAATTAGCGAGGTATGTCGATGAGTACGTCTAGTCGCGATGACTTTGCCAACAGTGCTGAGAAAAATCTAGGGAACCAGTTTAAGAGAACAGCCCCGCCAAAAAAAGAGGTAACACGTGCTGATGCCGAGCAGGCTAAGTTTCGGTACGGAGAAGTAGTGTCGTATCGTGTCCCTCTAGCATTCAAGGATATTGTCGACCGGGCAGCCCACAAGTATGACGTCCGAAAGACAGAGCTAGTACAGTATTTTGTGCTAAAAGGAATACAGGCCCTCGAAGAGGACAAGGCGACATTACCCATCTCAAGTAGTAGAAATCGGGTAGAGTTGCCACCTATTCCAGATGTAAGGTAGTCACACAGACCCCGTTGCCGGGGCCTGTGCTCAGGAGGAGAAGAAGTGATTACTCTTTTTGGGTCACGTAGTTGCTATGCAACCAACGTGGGTCTACACCGTCCGCCGTGATGCGTGCCCATATGCCAGACTCAGCAAACACCGGAAACTCATCACCCTTTACAACGGTGTCTAAAATCTCGAACTGCTTGCCCGACCCGGCGCGCACGTACAGACGAGGGACAGTGACCACCACTTGATACAGTGGCACTTCCTCATCTTCCCAGATTGCATCCTCTAAGTCCTCAAGCAACAAGAACTGAGATAATGCAGCATAGTAGACGTGATAGCCCAGAGCCTCTGCCCACTTGGACGGCGGCTTGGGCATACCGGGCGGGATACCTGACACTTATCCTGCTGTCCGAGAAGTCAGCGAGCCAGTCTGCTTGCGGTCGTGCTGCCACATAGACAGTAAGCCGACCAACAGGCCAGTCCCAACGACTCCCGCATCGCCAGTAGGTGCTTGCACGTATTCAGTCAGCGCTGACAGTCCTTGAAGTAGGTCAATATTCGCAAACTGAATAAGAGCTATAGCTAATGCCACAACACCAAACGGTTGCCATTTCTTCATAGATGGTAAGTACTGCTCGATGATGGGTACTGCTATGAAGTTCTCAAATGCTGCTTCATTGGTCAGCACAAAGAGCGCGGCAATAACGACCAGAATAACTATCTGGCCGAGAGACCCTGATACCGCGTCCAGGTCGAAATCTTCAACCGGCTCATCAACTTCTGCCGATTCTACTGCCACGACCGGCACTTCTTCTACTTCCGGCGCGTCCTGAATGGCTGGCGCTGCGAATGCCGGCACCGCCATCAACAACCCGACAAAAATTACCAATAGTACGATGAACATATTCTTAAACATGCTACGATCCTTTCGCCATTTCTATGGCTTGTTCTAACGATTCTGTTTTCAAAAACCCGTGGCGTATCGCTGCTGCGATTACCGCAGGATCATTGATAAAGTTAAGCAGTCTAGCTGCTAGACCGGGGGTAGGGGGTGTAGGGTCGGTTGGGGGTGTAGGGGGGTCAGGGGTTGGCTCACCGGCGGCCTCCATAACGTGCCAGTGCCATTCCTCCCAGCGTTTCTGTGGTTGTATATCCCATGCTGTCCAGTGGCCCGCCGACCCGCCGCCTGCCGTCCAGAATGACAGCAACATCTTAGCCGGATGCTCACTTGCCATCCGAGCGCCAAAGTTTAATTCCGACTTGAGCCACTTTTTCATCGTGTCGGGGAAGTCAGGATAGACTTCTTGAATGTCGGACATCATGTGGTTTAGATACGACCACGACGGGTCAAAGCCAAACAACTTGCCATCCATCGGTGCCCGGTCTTTGTGGTTCGGGTTTAAGTCCACATCACTGATTGAAAATTCAGAAATAAGGAAATTTACATCATGCAATTGAGGAAGGTCTGCGCTCCACATCTCGCCAAACCGCCACGCTTCCAACTCACCTGACATGATTTTGGCGACAGTAATGTCGTCATAGCCCGCCTGGAATATGGCCTTGATTCTATCTGCTTCCGGCAACCCTTCCTCTTTGACGTACTGATTCGGCCCTATCATCACCAGATTGGACAGATGGCCGCCCATGTGATGCACGGCCCATGCGTCGTCAGTCCTGCACGCATCTAGTAGTCCCCATTTCTGTAATGTCTCGACATAGTCAGGTCTATGAAATGTTGATACCGAAGAACCAACAGCGCCCAGCTTGCCGCCGAATGGTTTGATGAGTTCGAGGCGGTCTAGCTCGAATGCCGATATGGCCGTCATCTCATCTGGCGACAAGCCCTTTTCGTTGATGACCTGCCATACCAACTCAACGCCAGCATCCTGAGCCAATCCCCACAGACTATCCAGCGGGTCCTTGCCATCCTCAATCAATTCGTGCCACACCTTAGCCTTCAGGAAGTCGCGTTCTTTGTTGAGCCAATCAGACGCTTTATCGCCTATATGGTATTTGGTGTGGGTTGACCTATACAGGATTGTCGTACCTTCGGGCCACTGTTTCTTTTTGAGCGTGTCTACCAGTCTGAAAATGTCGTCTGACAGCAACACGAACAGCCCCGGCTTGACCGGCGCGTCGGCAAGCGTTTGCCAGAATCGCGGGAATAGTTGTTCCCAGTTGAAACGCGGTTGGATGTGCAAGCCTACTGGTATGAAGCTCATTGCTTTTCCACCTTGTCTTTGCCTTCCAGCGTCCGGACTCTCTTGCGCAGCGCCTCGTTTTCTCCCTGAAGTTTCCGGCGTGCCTCACGTTCGGTCTTAAGCTCAACAGACATTGTTCCCAGTTTCGCTTTCAGGTCTGCTATCTGTGTTTCATGCGCCTTGTCGCGGGTCGCCATTTCCTCACGTATGGAAGCAAGCTCTTTGCCCATCTCCTCATTGCGTTGAAGCGCCTCTGATAACTTGGTTTCCAGCTCGCGTTGTACACGTACATAAGCAATGTCGTTTTCGATACGCTTGCGCTTTTCATTCGCAAGTTCGGTGCGCATTTCAGCCACCTGCGCCCGCTGTTCGCCCTGAAAGATTTTCATCATACCCATCTCGTCTAGTTCAGCAGCGGCATTCGATGAGCCAGTATTTGCCTGCACCTCTTTGCGCTGCGGCCCTAGCAAGTAGATGCCAACAGCCACAACGAATAACGTCTGTACTATTGTCGCTATAGCGACTGCAATATCTGCGTTAAATGAGTCCAAGACACTCTCCCTATCAGCTCGTTAATTCCTTGCCGCAATCACAATGCTTGCAGTTGCTATGTGTCCGTCAGCGGAAATTTGCGGCATGAGCGAGCAATTGTATTCTTTTAGAACCGCGTCGATTCCCGCCTTGCAAGCCCGTTCTCGGCTGATGCGCTCTTCTGCCATATCCGCTAGCAGTTCGTCTTTGGTCATCGTGCCGTTTTCGTGCTGTTCAGTCTTTCCCTTGCTCATGTTATGTCCACTCCTTTTTATTAGGTTAGGTCTAAGTCTTCGATTGTAGTTGCCTCGTTGGCTCGGCGGTGTCGAATGGCGTGCACCGTCTCGCGGATAAACTGTTCAATCTTGCTATTAGCAAATTCCGCCTTGCTAATAGGGTTGGGGATTTGTTGCTCCTCATCCAAGAATTCAGGATACCTATACTGTGCGACGAAATCATCCAGCATCGCTTGCTTATTCGCTGCCGAGAGCGAGATGTTCTGATTGATAAAAGCAATAAAATCTAATGTCATGTCTATACCCTTTTCTTTAGTCTCCAACTCTAAATGCGTCTAAGTTGACCGCTGCTACCGTCAAGTTTGTAGTGCCGTCCAGATTAGCCACGTACAAAGCCAGCACATCGCTATTCGCAAGGACATGCAAACCCGATACAGCGATGTGGTCTAGGACAGTCCCTCGAACTTCGGCGTGCGCAATCATGTTGCCCGGATAGAAAATCGTAACATCGCCAGTGGGGGAACCCTCGTTGAAGTTGCCGTTGCCAGTTGTTGCGCTCCCGTCAAGGGCAACAATCTCAAAAGTATCGGTAGCCTTGCTGTCTACAATGAATGAACCATTGGCCGCCGTGTTGCCAAGCACCCCGACAATTTCCACCATGTCGCCATCTTCCAATCCGTGCGCGGTACTGGTGATAACAATAGGCGTAACGGTATCGTCGGTTACGTCTGTGATGTCCTTCGGAGTAGCAAGAGTGATTCCTAGCACGAGTAGCATTTCTTTATCAGCGCCACCCGTCGCCATGATAGACGTATGATAGCCTATCCCATACTCGCCACCAGCAATGGAGGAGAGAGTAAGGTTATTAGTTGAAGTGCTTCCAACCACATTCGACAAATCGTCCGAATGCCCAACGACTGTAAACGAATCTATCTGTGTGAAAGCATCCTCTGTTGAAATGGTGACTTCGACGGTACTTGCACTGTGGAACCAGATTTCTGAGAAAGCGTTGCCGTGCAGTAAATGAGTTTGCCCATCTCCCGATTGGAAAAATAGTTCATTGTTCGACTCAGTCCATATCTTGCCATAGCCAGCATCCGCCGTTGGTGCCGTGTCTTCTTTGAATGTCCAGTAGCCGCCGATTTGCAAGTCGCCTGCATTGGTTTGGCGGGTTGCCTCGCCAAGTACAGCATTGGCATCCTTATCAAAAAATGAGAGGACTGTTCCGGCGCTGCTTTGCCATTCTTGCAAGTTGGCGCTTTGGCTTGCTGCGCCTTGCACGATGAGGCCAATACGAGATGATGAACCAATCTGTATGTCTAGTTGTGCGTCTGGCGAGGAGTCCCCAATGCCAATGAGACCGTTGGTCTGAATTGTCATAGCTAAATTAGACCAGAGAGTATCCTCAACTGAACTAATCTTCCACTTATTGCCGTCGCTATTATCAATGCCTGCTTGCCATGCGATTTCGAAGGGCTTGCGCCAGACTATAACAGGGTCTCCACTAGGCAAAGAGTTTTCAATATAGAATTTTGTCTGTGAGCCACTACTATGAATATAAGCAATCCCTCCCGATGCAGACCCCCCCTCCACAACCAGTACGAAATCTGGACTTGTCGTCCCAATTCCCAATCTATCATTTACCTCATCATAGGCGCTCGCGCTGCCTAAGATGATTAACCCCTTCGTTCCGTCGCTCGTACTTTTCAGCGTCAGGTCATCGCCTGAGCCAGTGCCACCTATGATAACCGGGGCTGTGATGTTCCCTGTCGCCCCATCCCACCTACCGACTTCTGTAACTCCTGCATCTGAGTAGACAATTAAGTCTGCTCCGGAGTGCAACTGCGCATCGGTCGTTTCGCCAGCAAGCAGGAAGTATTGTGTAGAAGATACATCCCCCCCCATCCATTCGCGGCAGTCTGTAAAACTAGTAGGGTCATTCACGACAGAGTCGCCGTTCTTGACTTTTACTGCGCCAAGCTGGATGTCATCGTCGAAGGCAATCGCTGCAATTTGCGCCTCGGTTAGTGGCGAGAGAACATCCTGTGAGGTTCCCGTAACCGCCACGAGCGTATTGGTTGCCTTGTCCACGCCTACCTTAACCCACGCCCAGTGGCTGGCGGTGACCGGGATGTTGGCAGTCAAGTCAATGACTGCTCCGGGAAAATATGTCCGCAGACCGTTTAGCAGATAATGAAATGGGTTTACGCTCACGGTCATGTCGCTGCCGGTATTGATTCGCACCAATCCAGGCAAAAAACGTAGCGCCTCCACCGGGTCTTCCATTCCCAGTCCAATTGCATGTCCGTGGGGAGCCACGCTAGTCACAGGTGCTCCCGAATTACTTTCGCGGGTGCGGCTGTCATCAAGGCCCAGTACCTTGAACTCATCGTCCGCTGTTCGCCCGACCAAAATCGGCATATTCCATATTTCAGGAGCACCATCGTTAAATGCTTCCAACGGTGCAAATTGGTCGACGCCGCGCAGTCGAATGTGTACTCTGTTCGTCTTTCCACTCACGCGCACATTGCCGTTGGCATCTCCCATCAGGCCCGGTTTTCCTCTTGAGCTTCTGGTTACGAACTTACGAGCCTGTTCTGCCAGGCGCATGATGTCAAAGTCAGTCATGCTAGCCCCCTACCAGAAAGTGGAAAGTTTCAAAAGACGGCCAATCCGCTGCGATGTTGCCAGTCATGTCGTGGATAGTGTCCAGGCCGTCCACAGAGTAACCCATCCCGGTCCCGCACATATATACAACATCCGGCTCGTTGCCTGACATGCCTGCAAATACGTATGGTGTACTGTTCTGTTTTAGAATCCACGTATCTCCACCATCCACACTCGACCACAAACTCTGAAAGCCGGGTGCCTGTGCGGCCAAGACCATCCGACTTCGGTCTAGCGGATGAGCATGGATAGCCCACTTACCTCCCCACACGGTGGTCTGATCGCCGCTGCCGGGATTGGGCTGCACTTCCGTCTTCGCTCCTCCCTCGTGCTTATAGAGGAGACCCCCGCCAGAGTCATCGGCTCCTGAAAACGCTAAATCATCGTTATCATTGTCGTTGTACGGTACATACAACCCGTGCAGGTGATCGGTGCCGCCAATTCCGACGAATTTTGAGGATACAGCCCATGTCGCGCCACCATCATCTGATTGATAAATCTTAGGAGAGGCTGATGATCCCGGCCCTGGATATGCCTGAGTCAGTACCAATCCATTTGTGTGAACTGAGACATAGCAACCGGGTGATTGATTGCCGCCAAAGCTAGGATGGTGCCCTGAATCTACCTGTACCTCCGTCCATGTGGCCCCATTGTCGGTTGTAAATGTGACCCATACACCAGGGTACGTAGGGTCGTCGTGATAGTATGACGCCACGGCTACACGCCCGTTAGTTGAGCGTTGTGCCCATATAGTTCTGCCTGGTATATCGCCACTAAGAACAGGATCGTTGAACGTATGCTGTGATGTAGTGCTCAATGAACCATCAACCTCAAAAATGTCTTCCAGATAGTAAAGTTCAGTACTAGTTGCTACCCACGCATTCACTTTATTGCCCGTACCGAGATACAATGGTGACGCAGGGTCCACCTCCATTCGCAAGAAAGCTGTTCCAACCCCCATTGAAACCCTCTCCCACGTCGGGCCAGCCAGATTGCCCCAATCAGCCGTGCGGTAAATAAACCCATCCATATTAAACGCGGCGATAGTTGTCGTCCCGCGCGCAATATTTCCACGTTCTATTGCGGGCAACTCGATCAGGGCAAGCGGCGGGAAACTTATGTTGAATGAAGGCAACAAGCTGTCCCAGTTGGTATCGATAATAATCGTCTGGCCCGGTACGCCTGTCGTTTCCTTCTCGTAGCGTGCCTCTACTTGCTTGGTGCCCTCGACGATATTGTGCGTCGTTGTAACTGAGACCAGTATCCAGCGTGTGGCTGTCGTTAGCACCACTCCGCGCACTGTCTCACTGCCATCCAGCGTGAACGAATACCATTGGTCTAGCGCTGGAATCAGCGGCCAATACCCATCGGGATGCGTGATGGTCAATGCATCGCGCTCTTGCGCTGCGGCTAATGCGTGCCCTGAACGCTGGTTTAGCTCAGTCCTGGCCTCTGCCTGCGTTGCGTCTGCTGCCAGAATCTGCCCGTTCAAAGAAACGGTTGCGGCTGGGTAATCCGGGGCCAGGCCGGGTGCAATCGAATCGGCAATCGCAATCTCAGTCGTACTTGGGTTGTAACTTCCACCATGCGCCTGTTCCAATCCAATAGCCAGCACATGGCCGTGCTCGTAGCTCAGGTCGATAACGTCTTGCGTGTCCCAATCCGCAATCGTGGTTAGCGCCGAGCGAGCACCGCTCTCTAGCATGTTGGCATTGCGTACAAACTCGGCCTCGCCCGCATAGTTCATCTGCAACTTCGCGTTAATGCCATCCGCAATAGAATTCACAGCGTCCAGAAGATTGCCACCTTCGGTTGCAAATCCGACATACTCAAACGCATCTGAGGTGCTGTCGAACTCAATTGAATGCAACTCATGGAAAGTCGAAAACTCAGACAGGAAAAGGAAGATAGCCCGCCAGGGTGTTGCATTGTTTATCTGATTGAAAGCCGTAGGTGTTGCATCATTGAGGATTTCCATTGGCTGGATTTCCAGTCGTGCAAGCTGCTGCACGGGACCCTCGATCTCGAATTGGACAACGGCATCCTCCTGGCCCGTCTCGTCATCGTAGCTGGTCTGGTTTGACTCAAGGCGAATGCGGCCCACGAATGCAATGTCGTCGTAGATACTGCCGTCTGTCTCGTTGTAAGTTTCATCTTGCCACACGCACAGCAGCGTGTTATCAAGAACTGCGCTTACTCCATCAAAGGCAGGCAGGGATGCACTCGGCCCGGTGTCTAATTCCAGTGTTACGTTCACCTCCCCCACGTTCAGCAGGGTGGGGGGAAACGAGGAAGGGTCATGTGCCCACACCGGGATGCGGCGCGTCGAAGCAAGGCCCCCGTCATCAGTTACCGTCAGGCTTACCCAACGGAAACCCGCCGGGAATTCGACTGTGATGTCCTGCGTGCCCGTGTTGCCTACCGTTATCGAGCCATCGTCAACGTCCCATAACCACGTTGAAATTGCCGCACCCGACGTGGCCGCGATAGCCAGTGGCGCAAATTCAATTGAATACACACTTGAAGTCACCCAGTCCGCATACGCCGAGCGCAGATTGTAAATGAGCGGCAGTAGCTCACGAAAAGACACATCGAAATCCGGGGCCAGCGTCTCTCCCGTCCACACACCCAATTTATCCCAGATGCGAAAGTCATCCAGGACAAAGATATAATCATCATCCTGCACATCCGCGCTGGTCTCGTTTATGTAAAGTATCGTCGCCGTCGGAGTCTTCCGCACCCGGCCAACGAAGAAGGCCGCCGCCCGGTCATTCGTGTGGCTGATGAGCACTGTCATGCCTATATGCACGTCGGCCAATACACCTGAACCGCCATCGTAGGTCACCTGCGCAAATGAGTTACCAAAACTCGTCTGGTTGACGCGGGCAGTGTATATGTTGGTGTTAGGGCAGGCCGAAACATACGTTGCCGCCCGATAATTGGGCGCGACACTTGCCGTACCTCGCAACTTGTCTAACTGTGCGCTGCTCAAAGCGCTCCGGAATGGCATTAGATTGCTACCGCCCGCGCAAAGCGCAGTTCAGTATTCCGTAGTGCAACGAAGCGCTTATTCTCGTCTGGTGGATTGGGCAGGATTAGAATGGCGTTATAGTTAGCATACGTGCCACCAATCAGTCGTGTGCGGACTGTCATCTTACCTGATAAGCCGATGCCACCGGTTGCATAATTAGTCTGGATATATGCCCACTGCGCGTAGGTCAGTACATTTAGCGGCCACGTAAAGGACTTGAAACCGGTCGTATAGGAAAGTCCATCGGCTCGGATGCGCACCATGCCGTCGTCGAAATTCGCTCGACCTTGCGGGTAGAATAATTGCTTGCTCAGGTGGCGGGGTACGTCATCTTCTACATTCACCAGACTGCCTGCGTTGTCGAAGCCGGATACCCATTGGTAATCGAATATTGCCATGATTATCTACCCTCGCGCAGAAAGACTTGTTCCATTGTGCGCAACGTTTCAGTCTGTACTAGCCGCCTGACAGCTTGAAGGTCAGCCCCGGATTGAAATGTCTGATTGACATTGATGCCGCCCACATTGGTTGTACTGCTTGGCTGAGCAATCAATTGGGCGAAATTCGCGCCGGCAATCTGGCTGGCCTGCTTGAGGGATGCTTCCCAAAAGTTCCTTTCAAGCGCAAGCCTGTTTCCCATCCCCTGAGCAATGATGTTCAATTCCTGCCGTATTCCTTCTCTGAGCAGCGCTTTTTCATTTTGCAATTTCTGCTGTACCATGCGTAGCTCAGCATCTAACGCCTGCCGGAGTAGTATCAATTCTTGCGTCTTGCGCCTGGCAATCAATTGCAGTTCACGGCGAAGTGCTACATCGGCGTCCCTCAACTGCTGCCTGAATTTGCGGAGACGATCTTGCCGCTCTTGGATGAAGTGCCGTTGCTGATCTTCGCGTTCCTGCTGGAATGCTACCAGGCGTTCCTCGCGCTGGTCTGCAAAGCCCTCGTTTTCTTTTTGGAGTTGCTGGCTGGTGCGCCGGCGTAACTGCGAAATGCCTGCAAAGTCACGCTTCAAAGCAAGTTCAAATTCCTCTTGCTGCGCACTGCGCTGAATATCTATCAGGTTGTCGGCATGCTCTTGGGCTGTGCGCGCTTCCTCACGCTGGAAGTCAATGCGCGTTTCCATTTCATCCCGTTGCAATTCAAGCTGCGCATCCTGACGGTCACGGCTGAGTTGAAGATTAAGTTCCGTGCGTTCCTGCTGTAGCTTCTCAAGTGCCTTCGCTGCTTGCTCAGCCGCGCGCCGCGCAATCTGTACCTGCGCATTGGCAAAACGCTCTTGCAAGCGCAAGCGTTCTTGCTGCGCGCGTTCTTCGATGCGTGCTACATCTTTGTTGAATTGCTCGGTAGCATCCGCCGCATCCTCTAGCGTTTGCTCCAAGTCTTCGATTCGTTTCTGCTCAAGCTCGCGGGCGCGCACGAGGCCCAGTGTTTCCTCGGTCAGTATTGCTTCTTCGAGGGCCAGATCGGTTAAGGATGTCGTCAATTCCGCTGTTTTCTGCTGTACATCCTCGTTTTCCTGGTCCAGACTTTCAAGCTCTTTCAGCAATCGCCGGATGCCCTGTCGCTCTAAATCCAGTGCTGCCAATCGCTCCTGAACTCCCTCGCTGGTGCCGCTTGCTTCCATCTGGTCGGCGCGCTGCCTGATTTGTGAACGCCGCTCGATGGTGGCTATGCGTTGTTCTGTCAGACGATCTTCCGCTTCCGTCAAGTCGTTGGCTGCTACCTCGGCATTATCTAAGGCCCGTTCCAGCGCATCGCTCTCGAAGGCCATATCCTTAAGGGCTTTCTGCGCCTCTTCTAAGCGTTTCTTTATTTGACCACCACCAACCACACCTTCGCGTTGCGCCACATCGAAAGCACGGAATGCGATGGGGAGCTTGGTCTCTAGATCATCTACAAACTGTTGCTGCGCCCTCCGCCTTACCTCAAGCGCGGCTATTTCTTCACGGATTGTCTCGCTGGTGCCTTCCTGGATTACCTTGTAATATTCTTCCTGAGCATTCAATGCCCGATTCACATCTTCGCGGCCCTCCCGGACAATTTTGGCAAACTTCTTAACCGCCAGCGCCAGTCCAACAAGAGCCACCGCAACCGGCAGCGCTACCGCCGCCAGCACGCCCATCGAAATACCCGCAGCGGCCACTGCGCCACTGGTCTGAGTTGCCGCCGACGCCACGCCACCAATCCGAGTAGCAACCTGCCCGGCCACACCCTCGGTGCTACCCAGTATTTCAAGTAGCTCCTCGAACCCGCCTAGAGCAAGCGAGGAGGCCGCACTTTCACCGTCACCACTTGGCCCCGCCGCTATAGCACCGAACCTTTCTATTGACCCTTTTGCACGACTTTGTACCTGACCCGCCACTTGACCCGCGTCGGCGTTTTCGCGCAGGGCCAGGGTGTTCTGCTCAATTGCATCTGTTTCGCTGTCGATCTTTTTGGCAGATTGCAGGGCTGCATCGCCCACCGTATCGATTTGCTGAGCGGCAACATCTGACCGTTTACCAGATTGCTCAATACTACTAACCAGTCGTTCCGAGCTAGATTCGATTGTCGCAACACCACGCAGCACACCCTCAAGCTCCTGTCGAACAAGCTTGAAGCGTAATTGCACTTCTGCGGCGCGAGTTTTTGGCGGCATGTTCTACTTCTTACTCCAGCGTTTCGGTTTGTACTTCGTCGTACCCATCAAACATTTCTTCACTGTCGATACCCTGTTCGTGCTCCCACCGTGTCCGTCGCTCAAGTGCTAACCAGGTTAGCACGTCATCAATCAGTTGCGAGGACTGATTGTTCAGCCCGCCCTCATCCGGCCAGAAAGTAAAATTCGACCGTTTCAGAATGGATACCACCAGTTCAACATAAGCTACAGGGTGATGAAGCCCGAAATCTTCGACTGGCGGCGGCGTTTCGTCATCAGAAATGGAGCTGGCGATTCTTTGCCTCACCTCTTCCTGCCACTCCCGCCGCCGCCTGATTAGTTTTTTTCAGCCTCTTCGGGCAGCGGCTGTGGTGATGTTGCCGGGTTGGCAATGGCATCCATTTTTCTCATTTGGCGCTTTGCGTCCATCACCATATCCATACGCTCTGTATCAAGATATTTGCGGAACTTGTCGCCTATCTCTTCGGGTGTGTCAGTAGGCCTGGCAAATTCAAAGTCTAGCTTGTCCTTGCCGTTGCTCTGTACACGCGCCGACAGGCTGGCGAATTTAGTCAGAGCGCCATCGATAGTCGTTTCGTCCACGCCTTCCTGTTCCGCCATTTCTGTGAAGAAACTGAACATCTTTTGCAGAATGGCATCGTAGTGCATATCGCTGCGCGGTGTTCGCTTGCTGATTTTCATCTTGCCTCCTTAGATCAGATTGCTCTCATCCACTTCATAAAGGACTTGTATCTGAGCATCGGTGCCGGGCGCCGAGACGAAAGTAATTGTGCTGCCGCTCACGGTGTACTGGGTCGTGAGAGTTTGCTTGTTTCCATCCAAATACACGTATATCTTCGCCGCGGATTTGGGCGTGAAAGCCAGATCAAAATCGGTCTGCGAGTTATCGCCCTTGAAGGCATGCAGGTGTAGCGGATTGTCACTGTCGATTGGAATCAAAGGTGCTGACTCCGCACCGTTAGCTGCTTCGGTCAGTGTAGCGCCCCACGGCTTGCGATCTGCGGAACTGGTGGTGACGCTGTAACGGTAGGGCGTGTTGGCGCGCTGCTGAAACTCACTATATAGTGGCGTAACAACTGCGCGCGGCAGAAATAAGGCCTCCCACGCTTTTACACCCTGTACACCGGAATCCTGCTTTTTCGTGCGTCTCTGTAACAGCAGGCACATATCAGTGAACGCAGGTGACGAGGGTTGCAAGACGCCAACCGAAAGATCACCTATCACCTCTATTGCCGTACCCTGTACCAGCGCCTCAAAAGTACTATCCCTGACCGCCATTTCAATGACACCGTTCGGCAAATCGGCAGCGGGAAAGTTGAATGCTGCAATCGGCCCGTCATCGCCTAGCACGTTAACGGTTTCATCTTCGGAGACTGCAACGGGTGCTGTCTGCGCGCCCTTCAAGCGCAACATGCCCTCGCCAGCTTGCACGCCAGCCACCGCACCGCTGGCCGTGTTGCCAACAAAGTATCCGTTCTGGTCAACTACACCGTAGTACAGAAATCTAAACCCTGCTGCTATTCTTTTTGTCATCGCTCGATGACCTCCTTGTTAGTACTCTTTTCTTAAAATTGGCAGTTCGAGTGTGAAATCAACCCCGATCTGCGTTACATTCAGGCCAGCGTTCACGAATGCGCGCAGTCCTGTACTACCTGTGATGTTCACGCCATCCGCAGCAATTGAATCTAGCGCAGTCGTGCTTGCGGTTGACGTTAGATACGGATTGGTTGCAAAAGCCGCTTTTATGGCCGGGATATATTCGTAGATGTCGAGGGATGTCTCGCCCTCATAGCCCTCGGTAAAATGCCCCACCACCAGCCGCATCGTTACCACGTAACGATCAAAAACGATGTCCTCCGATATGTCTTCATCGACGTCATCCCCACTAAGCCAATTTACGAAATAGGGAAAAGACTCCTGTTGGTACGGGAAGAACGCCACCGCATCCACCTTGCCGTCCGTCAGTGTGTTCAGCGCATCTTTTTGTAACTCTGCGATACGTGTCATGGCCTGACTTAATGTGCTAGGCATTGGCATACTCCTGCAAAACGGCTCGCATCTCACTCAGCAGGTCTTGCGGGAAGCTAATCGTCCCTATACCATCCAGTGTCTCGACCTGGAAAGCGCCCCGTCGTGCGTACATCATGGCCGCCTGTCTCTGGCATATGCGCCGAATAGAGTCCTCCACCTGCCAGACCTGTACGCTTGCGGCGCTAAGGTGCGCAGCAGCCGTCGTCCCATGCACGCCACGTCGCCACGTCAGTACGTTAGTGGTCGTATTTACTGCCGTCAATTCCATGTACTCGCTGTCGATTTTCACCAACGCCCCCGGCGAGAAGCGTGGCGTGAAACCGAAGGGATCGGTGCCATTGGCATCTTCTACCGTTCCCGTCAGAGCGGCGGCAGTAATATCGGCTTGCAGCGTGTCGTATTCCGGCCATGCTTCGCTAAAATCGCTCTGATAGCCCCAGGTACCTGTGATAAACACGTAAGACGGTGCGCCGTCACTGCTGACTGTCTCATACCAATTCCGGCTGGTAGTTGTAAAGCGCAGTGCTTTGATGATGCGCTCAAGTTTGGGGAAT
>SDBV01005678.1_pt1 | contig 17548 bp, 17 predicted proteins | sample 2277081 | NCBI WGS metagenome assembly SDBV01 (sample SAMN10402039, study PRJNA504765) | marine sediment metagenome | isolation source: marine sediment core GS10_PC15, 223 cmbsf | place: Arctic Ocean: Southern Knipovich Ridge | collected 2010 | reverse complement strand
GCGTAGTCCTTTTGCACCCGCCGTGGCCGCAGGGCGGCCTCGGTAACCTGCTCGGGCAGCGAGGTGGGATCGGCCGCCTTCTCGACCGCCTGAAGGACCACCTGGTTGATCAGGTGCCCCAGCGGATCGTCGCCCTGGGGACGGGCGTCGTGGGTGACGATCACCTCGGGCCGCCAGAGCCGGATCTGGCGGACGACGTGCGTCTGAAGTTGGGAAAGTCCCCGGGCGTCATTGGCCCGGTCCCATCCGTCGATGATCGCTTGGGCCCGAAGACCCAGGCCGGCTTGCCGCAGCGGAAAACGCCACGCAGTGTGTGCGCCGCTGGCGCCGGTGGCGACCAGCGCCTGGTGGACCCGATCGGCCGGGTGCGCCTCGTGGCGCGGTTTGATCTCCACGTCGCGACGGTTGAGCACCTCGACCACGCCCAGGTATCCGTCGTTGCCGCAGAGCTGGGCGAACAGTTCCAGCGGCACGTGGCGGCCCTCGCTGAAGAGTCCCAGCAGTGCGGCCCGGGCGCCGCCGGCCCGTTGGCGATGCCAGGTCCGTCCGCCGTCGCCGGTGGCCATAATGGTGCCCAGGCCACCGACCGCCCAGCCGTGTTCGTCGTCGACGAACCACAGGGCGTGGATCGGCGGGTGACTTCCGGTTGCAAAGGCAGTCCAGGTTCGTCCTTGGTCGGAGGAATAGAACACCCGGGTGCCCGGCGAGCCGGCCACCCAGCACTTCGGTCCGCGGACCGCCAGGGCGAGGAAATCGAAGTGGCGGGCCACTTCCGGGGGCGGCTGGCCGGGGGGAGTCTGCCAGCTTGCGCCCAGGTCGTCGCTGGTGAGGATCAGGCCGCCATCGCCGACCAGCCAGCCGCGGATCTTGCCGTGCCCTTCGGCAACGAACTTCATTCGCGCGAGGTTCCGCAGGCCGAAGCTGCCCATGCGGGCGGGTTGGACGTCGCCGCGACGGACCATGGCCACCATGCCGTCGCGGCCGGCCGTGGCGCCGGTGTGCGGATCGAGGAAATCGCCGGCCAGCCACCTCGCCGAGTTTGCTGCGGAAAGTGGCTTCCAGCCTCTCCCGCCGCTGTCCGTGACGAACACGCCCGAGGGAAACATGGCCGACGAACAACCGATCGCCCAACCGTATTTGGCGTCGAAGAAACGGACTTGTCTGACGGCCGGCAGCAGCAGGTTCGGATTGTGGCGCCAATGTCGGCCGCCGTCGTCGGTCGCCAGCAGCACGCCGGTGCTGGTGTGGGAATAAGGATGGGAGCGTCCGCCGGCGGCCCAGCCAAGGCGGGTGTCGATGAAGCACACCGACTTCAAGGGACACGTCACGCCGGAGCGTTGCAGCCGCCAATTCTGCCCGCCGTCGCTGGTATGCCAAATGGCCCCGCGATCCCCGACGGCCCAGCCGTGCTGCGGATCGACAAAACAGACGTCGGCCAGCCGGGCGTCGCTTCGCATGATTTGCAGCGCCGGGTCCGGCGACGCACTCGGTGGGGCCTGCGAAGTCAACAGCAGTGCCAGCACGAGGGAAGGGGCCATGGCTTATGCCTCCATGCAACGGGCCAAGTATCCTCTGCACACCGGAGAGAGTATAGTCGAAACGGCCGGGTGAAGCTAGGCCGGGTGCCGTAGGGTGGGTCGAGCGCAGCGAGCCCCACCAAATGGATTGACAAATGATGGTGGGGCTCGCTGCGCTCGACCCACCCTACTGGCTTGCGGAAGTCCGTTCCTGCACCCGGGTCGAGCGGCGCGTCGCTGTAAATCTCTCCCTATGGTGGGCGATTGGACTTGCTATTGCAGCTTGACTTTCGGGAAGCCGAGCGAGGCCCATTCAACCCGCCAGCGCCATGGCGACGAGAAATCCGGTCCAGGCGACTTGCAGCAGGATAGCCGCCGCCAGGAAGGCTTTGTTTCGCCGCGACGGATCGCCTCGGCGGGAACTGTGCGGCAGCGCCGCACGATCGTCGACGGCGGGGCCGCCGGCGTCGGGAGACGGCCTATCGGCCGATTGGCCCTGGGACCGTTTCCGGTCGCCCTGGCGTGCGGCGGACCGCCTTTTGCGTCGGCTTGACATGGGGGACCCTTCGGTGGGGCACCAAGTGCGGGGGTGGGGGCCGGCGAGCCCTGTTTGCTTGACGAACCGCGGCGCCGATCACTTCGGCGGCGTGATCTTGAACTCCTGCTTCAAGGCCGTATCGAAATCGAACACGTCCTCGAAGTCTTCCCGACGGTCCCCGGCCGTCTTCCGCATTTGCCCGATGCGAATCAGGTTGAACACGATCTCGCCGAAATCACCCGTGGTGCGAATGCCCCAGTTGTTCAACACCGTTTGGGCCATGTAGCCGTACTGATCCAGGGCGAATTGACGGATCGCCTCGCACAGCTCCTGGCCGGAAACGTGGCGCTCGGGCTGCTCCTTCTCCTCGCCTTGGGAAGCGAAACCTTCCACCGTCTCGCTGGGGCTGTCGGAGCCCATCTGCAATACGTTCTGGGCGTAGCCCAGGGCCTCGAAAATGAATACGTAGGCCTCGAACGTGTAACGACGGTCTTCTTTGAGCAGTTCGGCGATCGGATGCGATGGATCGAACATGGGGGCGGACGTTGATGATCGAACGTTGACGGGTTGCAGGGCAAGGGTTACGATTTGGATGTTTGCTCGGGTTGCGGGTTTTTCTTCGCCGGGTTGTTCGAGGCGGGCGAAACGTCGGCCAGGTCCACCAGAACCCGCCGGCGGTCTTCGGTCGCTACCAGCAGTTGCGAGGTGAGGATCTCGTGGCCGACCACCTTGGCCCGACCTTCGGGCGTGTCTACTTGGGATCCCAATGGGGGGAGCTCCTTCTGGATCCGCTCGTACGTTTCATACTCGTACCGCAGGCAACACTTCAGCCGTCCGCAGCGCCCCGAAATCTTCGTCGGGTCGAGCGTGGCCTTTTGCAGCTTGGCCATTTTCATCGAGACGGGGGGCATTTGAGCGAGGTGGTTGTTGCAGCAGACCGGGTTGCCACAATCGCCGTAGTCGGCCAGCAGCTTGGCCTCGTCGCGGACGCCGATCTGGCGCATTTCGATCCGGGTCTGGAGTTCGCCGGCCAGTTTCCTGACCAGTTCGCGGAAATCGACGCGGCTCTCGGCCAGATAGTAAACCACGATCCGCTCCCCGCCGAAGATGTGCTCGACGTCGACCAGTTGCATCGACAATTCCAGTTGGTCGACCCAACGCTGACAGACCTCGAGCTCCCCGTCGGTCAGTTGCTCGATTCGCTCGACTTCGTGGGCGTCCTCGGGTGTCATTTGGCGGAGGATCTGGCCCTCGACCGGGTCCCGGAGGTGCTCCAGGGCGTCTTCGTTGGCCTCGCAAAGGACCTCACCGGCCTCCAAGCCGCGGTCGGTCCGCACAATGACCTTCGTCCCGCGGCGACATTGCTGGGCATCACCGCGGGAAAAGACCCCCAGAAATCGCATCACGCCGTATCGGGCGATGTAGTTGGGCATGATTTAATTGGACACTCAGCCGCCAACCATCCAGCACAAGTCGTGCTCTTGGCCGCCAGCGCGGTGACGTCCCACAGCCATGGAAGAAACGCGAAACGGCCGAACACCGCAGTATAGCCGTCGAGCCGGCCTGCGCAAAGGGGTCTACCAGCGTAGCCCGTTAGAGGGGAACCCGGAGGAGCGGCATCACTTCATGTAGTCCGCTTTCAAACGGTACGGCACGCCGTCCAGGGTTTGGGCGTTCACCTGGAATTTCCCGCCCAACCGCTTCAAATGCGTGGTATATCGGGCTTCCAGGTCGCCTTGCAGTTCGACCAGAATCATTTCGGTCGGCTTGGGGTCGGGGATGCAGAAATCACAGTTGGGCATGGCCGGACAGAGAATAAACGCCTTCAACCGGGTCTGCTGCCGGTCGGCTTGCATGTAGCCCCGGATGAACACCTTCTTGTCTTGCAACTCGAAAACCGCCGGGGGAATCCGCTCGCCTCGCACTTCGGGGTCCGGCTGGAGCATGTCGTAGGTGACCCGCTGGTAGCCATGGGGGACCTCCTGCACGCGTTGAAGCGCCAGCCAGCCATGCCCGGCCACCCAAAACGCCACCGACAACCACAGCCCCAGCCGCGCCAGCCCACGTCCGGTCAACTCCGCCGGGAACTCCCGAATCTGCATCAGGGCCCACCATCCCAGGGCGATCCCGATGGCCGGCACCAGCCCCAAGAGCCAGTGCAGCGGCGTGAGCACCGAAAGCGCCCCGAAAATCACGCTGGCCACGGCCGCCGGACTGATCCGGCGATACCGGCCGTAAGGGGCCTCGCCGCCGGGGTCGATTGCGCTTTCTCGGAGTCGGGTGCTCATGGGGCGGCGCTCAGCGATCGGGCCACGTCGGTACGGTAGGCGGCGACCGCCGGGAGATAGCCGACCACCGACGCCAACAGGATCAATCCGGGAATCAAATACAACTCGATCGTCTGGAAGTACAACGCGCCGACGATTACCCCGGTCTGCTCGGCAATTTCCGGTGAGAGCAACCCGATCAAGCCGTGCCCCAGCAGCAGCCCAAGCACCCCGCCGCCAAGGGAAAGCAGGATCGATTCCAGCAGGATGACGACCATCACCGTCAGCCGGCTGGCGCCCAATGCCCGCATCACGGCGATTTCGTGCCGCCGATCGCTCATCGAATTGTAGATGCTGACCATGATCCCCAATCCGGCCACCACCACAATCAGCACGGCCATGATCAGCAGAATCCTCTGCACGTTGCCGATGATTCCGTCGAACAACTTCGAGATCACGTGCAAGGGGATCACCGCCTGGGCGACCAGGCCGTCGTTGATCTCTCGCTCTAGTTGTTGCTTCTGTTTCGTCCACTCCGCCCTGTCCAGATCCCGCCCGGCCACGCGCACCAACAGCGCGGTAACGGGCTTTTCCGTCGCCTCGGAAGCGTGATCGTGCCGGTCACCGTGCTCATGCCCGTCACTGTGGTCGTGTGCGTCGCCGTGGTCGTGCGCATCGCTGCCGTCATGCGGTTGATCTTCCTGGCGCTCGTGGGTATGGATGGTGTAGAATCCCTCCAGATTGACAAACAGCGCCCGATCGTTGGGCGTGCCGGTCTGGGCGAGGATGCCCACGACGTTGAACTGCTGCTGGTGGGATTCTGCCCCCTCTCCTTCTCCGTGAAGGGCTTGGAACTTGTCGCCGAGCTTCAGCCGGGTCTCTCGAGCCACGGTCGCGCCGATCACCGCATCGTAGTGGTTTTCCGCCTTGAAATTCTTCCCCTCGGCGAACTCGTAGTTGACTCCGAGGTACGTAAGTTCGTCGAACATCTCGGGCACGGTGCCCACGCAGGGGAAGCCGCGGAAGCTGTGGCCCATGCAGATCGGCACAGCCAACTCCACCTGGGCCGCGAATTGGCCGTCGGTGAATTCCTGGTAGTAGCTGTAAGGGACGCTCCCGACCGACTCGCGAAGGTAGTAGACCGCGTTGAGCACCAGCTCCAGTTCGCCGCCCTTGTCGCCGACCAGGAGATCGTATCCCTCACCGCCACGGTGGAAAGACTGGTCGACCACGGCGTGGATCACCAGCACCGCCACCACCAGCGCCACGCCCAAACCCATCGACACGGCCGTCAGCACCGAGGCCAAGGACCGCTGTTGAATGCTTCGCCACGCTATCTTCCAGAGACTCATCCGCCCGTCGCCACTTGGTTGATTTCTTCGAGATGGTCCACCCGCTCGAACTGATCGGCCACTTCCGCCGCGTGGGTGACCAGCACCAACGTCACGTTCTCTTCGGCACACGTCTGGCGGATCAGGTCGAGCACCTGTTGTTGATGGCCCGCGTCGACGTTGGCCGTCGGCTCGTCGGCCAGCAGCAACTTGGGTTTGTTGGCCAGCGCCCGGGCCACGGCCACCCGCTGCTGTTCGCCGACCGAGAGCATCGTCGGCTTGTGCTTCAGTCGGTGGCTTAGTCCCACCCGTTCGAGTAGCTGTTTGGCCCGGCCCTTGTTCGTCCGGCCGTGGGCAAACCGCATCGCCAGCAAGACGTTTTCGAGGGCCGAAAAGCCGCCCAGCAGGTTGAACGTCTGGAACACGTAGCCGATCCGCTGGGCCCGAAACCGGTCGCATTCGGCCTCGCCGAACAGCGTGATCTCCCAGTCGTCGACCTTCACCCGGCCCGAATCCGCTCGGCTGATCCCGGCGATCGTGTGCAGCAAAGTCGTCTTGCCGCAGCCGCTACGGCCGACCACCACCATCTGCTGGCCGGCGTCGACGTGGAATTCGGCAATGTCCAGGATCGGCAGATCGGAGCCGTCCGGCAACGTAAACGATTTCTTGACGTCCTGTAGGTGCAACATCGCGGGCGGATCAGAGAAAAAAGGGGGGGGCGTTACACTCGTTCCGGGGGTAATTCAAGGGCCGGAGGCGGGGCCATGTCAATCAATACGTTGGCAGTGGCCGCTCAGTTCACAAACTCACGTGCCAGGGTCTCTTTCCTGTGGGAGGCGTTTCCAACGGCGACCGAGCCCGCAAACGCGCAATCGCCGACAGAGTCGCCTCCCACAATTCCGTCGTGGGAGGCGCCCGTGGCATTACATGATTCGTAACACTTCAACCGAATGGCGAAACGCTTCGTACGATGGCCCTCCGAGGCCGTCGAGAGATTGGATGTCACCGCGACGGCCTCGGAGGGCCATCGTACTGCAAGCGGCTGAAGTGTTTCCATTATTCTACGTCGTCACCGGCGATATATCTGCCGCTGCATTTCTCGCCGGGCCTCGGCCGTTTTCATCGCTTCGCGTTTATCGTGCCGTTGCCGGCCGCGGCAGATGCCCATCAGGACCTTGGCCCGGCCCCGCTTGAAATACATCCTCAGCGGCACCAGCGTCAATCCCTGTTCGAAGGCCCGGGAGGCGAACCGCTTGATCTCGCGGCGGTGCAACAGCAGTTTGCGCGGGCGGCGGGGTACGTGGTTGAAGCGGTTGGCCTCGACGTATTCGGCGATGTCGCAGCCGATCAGCCACACCTGGCCGTCGCGGACCCGCCCGTAGGCCTCGGCCAGCGAGACCGTGCCTTGGCGCAGACTCTTCACCTCGCTGCCGACCAGCACGATGCCGCACTCGAGCGTATCGAGCACGGTGAAGTTATGTCGGGCCTTGCGATTCTGGGTAATCGACCGCTCGTTCGGATCGGCCCCGCTGGCGGAGCCCTTCTTTTTCTTCTGCTTCTTGGTCGTAGCCTGGATCCTTTACCGTGACCGGCTATGCCTCGATCGTATACGGCGCCCGCTGTTTGCGACTCCGCAACGCGCTGGCCTGTTCGTCGCCGATGAAATCCTCCTTGACCGGGTCCCATCGCAGCTTCCGTTTCAGCAGGATGGCGAGGTTGCAGAGATGGCAGGACGTCATCGTGCGGTGGTGGGTGAACGGGTCGGAGATGGTGAACTTGCGCTGCTTGAGGCAGTCGAAGAAGTGGCGCATGTGGCCCTGGCGCGGGCCGCCGTAGAGCTTGTCGACTTCCTCATCGAGCCACCTCGCCTCCGAATCGGTGGCACTGATCTCTTCGATCGGCTTGCCGGTCAGGCGACCGCGGTTGACGAAGATCTTGCCGTCCTCGCCCTCGAACCAGATGCCGTTGTCGGGCCCGTCCTGGACGATCATCCGGTTGCCGTTGGCGTAGGTCAGCGTGATCTTGAATTTGGTAGCCGTGTTGTAACCGTTGGCCAGCTTCTGTTGCCCGCTGAAGAACTTGACCGGATCAAAGTCGGCCGGGTAGACGTCGGGGAACTCGGCGGTCCCTTCGGCCTCGATGGGGCCCGAGTCGGCATAGCCGAGGCCCCATTGGGCGATGTCGATGTGATGGGCGCCCCAGTCGGTCATCTTGCCGCCGGAATACTCCAGCCACCAGCGGAAATTGCCATGGCAGCGCTCCTTGGTATAAGGCACTTCGGGCGTCTGGCCGAGCCAATAGTCCCAGTTGAGGTTGGCCGGGGGATCGGCAACCGGGAAGGGGCCGCCGCCGGGGCCACCGCCGATCGAACAGGTGGCCGTCAGCTTCTTCCCCAGCCGGCCGCTTTGGGCCAGCACGACCGCCCGGAGGAACATGTCGCGGTTTTCGCTCCGCTGCTGGGTGCCGATGTGGAGGATCTTGCCGCTTTGCTTGACCGCCTGGAGGATCAACTTGCCTTCGTCGATGGTCAGCGTCAGCGGCTTCTGACACTGGACGTCTTTGCCGGCCTTCAGGGCGTCGATGACGATCTTCGAGTGCCAGTGGTCGGGCGTGCCGATGGTCACCACGTCGACGTCTTTGCGCTGGAGCACTTTGTGGTAGTCGGTGTAGACCTGGCACTTGCCGCCGAATCGCCCGTTGCCGGCGAATCGTTCGGCCCGGCTGAGATCCACATCGGCGCAGGCCACCATGTTGGCGAACCGCGATGCGCTGTGGCCGTCTCCGCTGCCCATGCCGCCGACGCCGATCGAGGCCATGTTGGGCCGGTCGTTGGCGTCTTGGGCCTTGGCGTAGGAACTGGTCCAGACATAAGGCGCCGCCGTGGCGGCTGCGGCGCCCAGGCCGGTTTTGATGAAATCCCGACGGGTTGACTTGACGTGGCTCATGCGACAACTCCTCCATACTGGCAGGACCCGGGGAAGGTACGGTAGGAAAGGCGACGCCGGCTGAGATTTCGGCTGAGACGGCGGGCCACCATGCACAGTGTACCCACTTTCCCGCCGGTAGTCCAGGCTTTGTCAACTTCGATTAGCCGCAAAGCCTTCGCCGTGCCCAGCAGAGAACATTTCCAGTGTTTCGCGGCATGACTGAACCAAGACCTCGGAATCGGCTGCCAGCATCTCAAGGATCTTCAGATACGCTTCACCCCAAGACCGATAAGCATCCGAACCCGGATACGATGTTCGCACATGCCAGTCTATGGCTGCCACGCCCCGGAAACGCTTGAGTTGCTCCAGTAGACGTTCCGTATGCTCCAGCACGGCGTCGACCGTCTGATTCGGGTGGTAGAAGAAAGCGCCGTCCATAATCAAGCACGGAATCTGCATGGTCCCAATACGCTGCCCGCTCAGCGGGTTCCAAAGGTAACAAGGGAAGGCAATGCCGAGCCGATAGCCGGGTCGCTCGTTGAAGGCAATCGAGCTATCGTAGCCCAAGTTCGCCCGGGCGTGATCACTTAGCGTCTGCCAGAAGGGCTGGGACATATGCCAATAGTGATGCCGACTTCCCAACACGGGAACACCGGCAACTCGGTCGATCGCACCGACTTCGCTGGCGATGCGATCGCAGCTTTCGCGGGCATTGTAGCTGATGTGAAGACCTATTTCCCAACCTTCGTGGTTGATCACGTCGAAGAGTTCGCGAAACCGTGGGTGACGGATGTCATAATCCACGTCTCGGCTGTCGGCCCCACGCGTGAAGAACGGAACCGTGGAGAAGAAGAACGTGCTTCGAAAGCCAAGTCTACGTTCCGCGTCCATGACTTCGGGGAAAAGCCAGTGGCGATTCTTCTTCTTCTGCCGCGTTCTGGCTCGAAAGGACCTGACTGCGTGCCGTGCCGTGGCTCGGGCCAGACGCGCGGCCGCATGGCAGGGTGCACGCGGAAAGGCCCCGGCTGCCAGCCATAAATCCTTTCGAAACGTCGGGTCCAAGGGGTCATCCACGTCGTGAGAGAGCGTGATTACGCACCGCTTGCCCCGGGGCATATTCTGCCATGCTTCGATCTCAAAACGCGTTTCAAGGAAATGCCGGAAAAGGACCAGATAGGCGTTCACGATAGGCGTCTCAAGGACACCTTTTCGGTGTTGGAGTGAACGGTCGGCAATCAGCCGTTGATGTTCATCCAGCAGACCGTTTCGCTCGCCGTCCGCGTTTCCCTCGTCGGCAAGCCAGAATCGGAGTGCAGCAAACAGATCGAAAGGAAATCGCGCCCGCGCATTCTTCAGGATTTCTCGATCCGGCTCTTCCGGTAAATCGGGCACGTTTGATTCGTCGTACGCCTCCACAAAGGGAATCCGGAGTGCGCACGGGAAACTCTCATCGTCCCCATGATAAACGTCAACAGGCGCAGCAGAGTCCCCTGGTTTGGCCAACGTGAGCCTGACGCCGCAAAAACGCTCAATCAATTCCTTTGCGCACGGCACGAATGAGGAGCCGGACTGTGAGGAGAAGGTCAGTGTCGTCATTTACGTTGTGGGCTTGACGTCAAGGGTTCTATCTGGATGGGAGGGTATGGCTCGATTCTGTCCGGCAAGACCTTCGCCCCGTAGAACTCCAGCCACCGTTGATATAGGTGCTTTGCTACGCCACCACGCACCTGCTGCGAGATCTGCCGTTCTTCGTCGGGTGTCGGCCATTTGCAATAGGCAAACCGTATGGGCTGCCGCGCTGTGGTCAGCCGCGCGCCCTTGGAAGCCTCGGTAACGAACTCGACCATCAGTTCTACGGACCGGGCGGCCGCCTTGCGCTTCAGGGACTCCAAGGTCTCCCACTTGCTCACGTAAATGAGTTCACGATGGAGTATTTCGCCGGTGTCGATACCCGGATCGACGAGATGAGCCGTCACGCCAACCGGCACGCCCCGCTGGAGTGAACGGGCCACGACACCCACACCTCTGGCAAAAGGCAACAAAGCGGGATGCACGTTGATGGTCCCGACTCTGGGAAGCAGGAGGGCCTGTTTGCCGACGATGCCCACCCCTGCCAGGACGAGGTAATCCGGCGCAATGCGTTTCATGGCGTCAAGCATCCTGGGACCATTTAGCGGTCCGGCGATGATAATCTCACCTGCCATGCCTTCCCAAGGCGTCGGCCCCGAACGGGTCCCCCGGTTTTTCGAAACTGTGCCCGTCGAAATGCGGATTTTCCTAAAGCCTTTGGAGAGAACTTCGGCCAACGACCTCTCACGCAGGCTTTTGCGGATTCTATGGAACAACGAAGCACGCCCGCTCGATTGGCCCTGAGCAATCAACAAGGCATCCACGGCAACTCCCCGAAGAGCGAGTCCGAGCAGGATCCGCTCGGCGTAGTCTCCACCTGATGTAAGTACGGCAATCCGCCGTCGCTCGTCTTGCCGTTCTGGAGCCATCTCGATCCTTCTGCGAGGCCGGTCAGGGCAGCAGCGACCAAGCCTAATCAAGCCAATTGTAGGACGCAACACACGTCCACGCTAGGGCGATCCGTCCGCCGGCTGCGGGGCCCTGGCCAACAGGACGTACACGAGGAAGCAAAAGGTGGGCCTTGCTCGATGAAACGGTGATTCCAGCGTTTTCTCTGTCGCAACCCTACTGGCCGCGAGAAATCCTTGCCTATTGGCCCGCTCGACCCAGCCTACGATCTCCCGTCCGAGAAAACGGGAGATGGACGTAACGGAAAGGGGGCAGGGTGAGGTCTCAACCCTGTTATTGCTACGGCTCACCCGGCCCCCCCCCGCACCCAGCAACTCCCCCAGGAGGAGAGAACTCGTGCAAATAGTTTCCCCGCCGAAGCGCACGGCACAGTAACCGGTCTTCGGCGGGGGGAACGCACCTGTCGGAAGTTTCCTGATCGAGGCCCCTGATGGTTTCGCCCGGATCCGGGCGCGATCGGTTCGCAGGAGGTGTCTGACTTAACTATAGCTCATCAATCGCCGGCCGGTCGGACGGCGGCCGAGTTTTCGCTCGCGCCGACCGCGCCGTTGCTTGGCCGGCCGGTTCGGTCGATGGATTATCGTTTGACCCGCCGGGCAACGTGACCTATGTTTAAGTTGGGCATCCTGCAAGTCTCGTCTTTCATAAGAAAACGCCCGACGGGTTCGCCCGATCGGGGCGTCAACGAATCTACTCTGATCTGAAGCGCAACTGACGGTCGCTCGTCCGCTGACCGGGATTGCCGGTCGATCGGTTTGCCATGCGGCGAGCGTGTTTTCCGAACTCCCGACCCCATCGCAAGGTGAAGTCGCCGCCAAAGGAGAGTTTTTCGATGACATCCGCTGCATCGCCCGATCGCAAACGGCAGTTTTCTTTTCCTCGCAGCTCTGAACTTTCGGCAGCCGGATGTTTGAACAAAGCGAGGAAACGTCGATCGGGAGTGGTGTTGGTATTTATTACCGTGCTGATGGTGTTGTTGTTTGCGTTGCTCGCTTTCGCGGTGGATCTAGGTTATCTGTGCACGGTTCGCACGGAATTGCAGCGCACGGCCGACGCCGGCGCGTTGGCCGGCGCCGCGGCGATCTACCACCCTGTTGCCACACTGACAAGCGCCACCTACAGTCTGCCGCCGGATCCCGGGCAAGCTCGCCACGAGGCCCGCCAATTCGTCCAGGAAAACCCCGGCGCGGCGAGATCCCTGGACGTCGACCTGAACTGGCCCAACGATTCCTCAGGCGACATTGTGGTGGGGAGGCTCTTCTATCCGGCCGATCACACGGAACCGCTGGACACGACGTTTGATCCGCCCAACACCGTGCGAGTGCGCGTCGCGCTTACCGCCGACAGCGTCAACGGCGTGGTGCCCCTGTTCTTTACGCGGGTCCTGGGGATCGCCGACGTCGAGGCCGGGGCCACGGCCACCGCGACCGTGTGGTATCCTGCGCTGTTGCCCTTTACGACCTCCACGGCCAACTGGGAAAGCCTGGCCACCGGCGGCGGCGGAGACCAGTTCGCCTACCAGCCGGGCCGAGGGAGCCTGGGCGTTGGCGCCGGCCCCGACGGCGTGCCGGAGATCCGAATGTTTCCCGGGCCATGGAACGGCGAAGGTGACCTGCCGCCGGGGAATTTCGGCGTCATAAAAATCGGTCCGAGCGGACTGGTCATAAACACGCTGCGCCGCCAGATCGACATGGGGCCCAGCCAGGCCGACATGGAGGTCCACGGCGGGCAATTGACCGGCGGCGACGAGGTAGCCGGAAGAACCGGCCTGAAATCCTCCTCCAAGCATGCTTTTCTCGGCGGGTATACGGATAGCCGCAATTTCGGCGGCATCCTTGGCCGTGTCCGCCAACTTCCACTCTACGAACGCGCGGTGGGCAACGGCAACAATTGCGTGTTCACGCTTTCCCGCTTTGTCATGGTGCGGGTGATGGCGATCAAAATGAACGGCCGATGGCGCACCGACTACCGGGATACCGAAGGCGACGACATCGAAGGCATTGCCGTACAGCCGATCACCGACGCGACGGACCTAATCCAAGTACAACTCAGCCGTTGACACGGCCTTGTCGATACGAATTCAACCCGCGCCCAGGTTGTTCCTATCTCTGACTCGAAATACTTGGAGGCCAACTCTGATGCTACGTCAGGTTCAACCGTGTGCTGGCGGCAGGTTGCCGCGGATGGTGCGATGGCTGCAGCTTCGAATCGAGAATTCCTGCCGGTGTCGTGAATGTGAAGCGGTGGTGGGCGCCATGGCGGACATCTGTCCGCGTTGTGGGTCCGCGAATCCGGTGCGGCTTCCTGTTTCGACGGCGGCACTCGTCGTCAGCTTAGTGTGCACCGGCATCATCTTCTTGTTGCGTTCGCTGTGAACTTTCGGGCTCAATCGTCGTCCGGTCCCGGCTTGTAGAATCGGCCGGCCAACTGGGGTTCGAAATCGGGCCGTCCGGCCAGCCTGGCGATTTCGACGATCAGCCGCTTGGTCAACTCTTCGAGCACCTGGCGGTCGCTCTCCCGGCCGTAGTACGCCGAAATGTCGATCGGTCGGCCCACGCTCAGGCGGACCTTGGCGCTGATCAGCAGGCAGCCCAGGACCGTGCCGTCGTAGGGCGAGCCGCTGATGTAGCAAGGCACCAGCGGCACTCGGGCTTTCAACGCGATCATGGCCGCTCCCGGCCGGCCGGGCAGCAGCAACCGGTCGGTCGTATTGATGCGTCCTTCGGGGAACACGCCCACCAGTCTACCATCCCGGGCGTAGCGGATGGCCTGTTTCGTCGCCGCCGTATCGATCCCGCCGCGGCTGACCGGAATCACCTCGCAGGCCCGCAGAAACCATCCGAAGGCCCAATGCTCACAGTACTCCTTGGCCACCATCCAGCGTACCACCCGGCCGGTCGCCAACGCGATGAACGAGGGATCGGCCGGGCTGCGGTGGTTGCAGACGATCACCGCTCCCTGACCCGGCGGGATCGGCAGCCGGCCGCTGATCCGGGCGCCCCAGAGGAAGCGCGCCGTCAGGAAGATCCAGAGGAACAGCAACCACTGGCCGGGCGTGAGCATCGACCGTCGCCAGCCGATCCAGGCCCAGGCCAGCAGCAGCAGGCCGACGAAGCCCAACACACTTAGAGCAAGATAATTCGTGGCAGCAGCCGATAACATCGGAGACCGGGTGTTCGACGAGTTGCGACTCTGCCGTTGCGGTGGGCTTCACGCCCCAAACGCCTCGCCATGGCAGAGTAATTGTGCTTAAATGTATCGTTGTGACGTTCATTCCGCCAGCGCGACAGCCACGGAATCACCCCATGCGGATCGGCGTTCTCAGCGATACTCACGGCCAGGTAGATGCCACCCAAAAGGCCGTGCGCATGTTCGACAGCCTCGAGGTCGGCCTGGTGATTCACTGCGGCGACATCGGACCGCCGGAAATCATTTCCCTGTTATCGCCATGGCCGGCCCATTTCGTTTTCGGCAATATGGACGACTCGGCGGCGCTTCGCGAGGCGATCCGCCGGGCCGGACAGACCTGCTACGAGCGGTTCGGCTATTTGAAGGTCGGAGGTCGCTCGATCGCCTTTCTGCACGGCGATGACGGGGCCTTGCTTGAGCATACCATCCACAGCGGCCGTTGGGACCTCGTCTGCCACGGACACACCCACGTCGCCGCCGACTCGCAGATGGGCCCAACGCGGGTGGTCAATCCGGGCGCGATCCAGCGCTGCGGCTGTCCGTCGGTGGCGGTGATCGACCTGCCCTCGCTGGAGGTCACGCAGGTGACCTTGTGAAGCGCCTTGTGGGGAGCTCATCCCGCCAGCCGGCCGATCCGGTTGACCGGCTCGGTAGCTAGCGCCCTGTCCGCACGGTAACGATACTGCATCAGGTAAGCGTCTTCAGGCGTGTCTTCGTAGTAGGCCCGCAGCACCGAAACGGCCCGGAAACCGTTTTCGCGGAAGAACAGTTGGGCCGGTAGATTGGTTTCCCGAACTTCCAGCAGGATTCGGCTGCGGCGTTGGGACGATAGTTTGGCGATCAGCTTGGCTACCATTTGGCTGCCTACGCCCCGGCGGCGATAGTCCTCGGCCACGGCGAAGTTCAGTACGTGGATGCGGTTCTTCTGGAGTTCATAGATCATGAACCCGACCACGCGGTCCTCGTACTCGGCGACCATACCGATGCAATTGCGCTGCCGCAGACAGCGAATGAAATCCTCTTCCAGCCAGGGGAACTCGAAGCTTTGGTCTTCGACGTCGAGGACTTCGGGCATATCGCGCCGGATCATCCAGCGGATATGGACGCGAACTTCCTGTTTCTGATCGGATTGCACGCCGGACCTCCTTCCTTGTCGGCCCGTCGTGGCCTCGCGTTGGGCCACGACCGTTGCATAATTCCCGCCGCACTCCTCCGTGTCGGCCGGCCCGGGGCCTGATTCCTTGCCACGCTCGGCCCGGTCCGCTTAGCGGGACCAATACCGTAGCATATCCGCCGCAGTGGGCCAATACGAACTCTGGCCGCTTTTCGACTTTCTCGTCCACGGGCCGCCGGAAAACTCTACGCACGTCCACTGCTAGCACGCAAAACCGGCCGCGCACCGTGCCGTTTCATTCCATTATTCGGCCAAACGTTGCCGCTGACTTTGTCCGATCTCGGCACCGTGGCGGGCAACGCTGACGGCCGGCGCTGCGGCCACACGCCCCGTCAAGGTCGGGTGAGGAACGATTTCAGCACGACCCCGAACAACAACCCCATGGCCAGCACGGCCAGGAAAGGCACCGGCCATTGGACGTGTTCCAGGCCGTGCTCCAGGTTGACGCCAAAAATGGCGCTCAGCGTGGCGACCGGGAAAAAGAACGCCGCCAGGATATTCAGCCGATGGGCCGACACGGCCATCCGATGGCTGTTGGCCGCCTGTTCCTCGGCCCGTTGGGCCATGGCGAAATCGAGCGAATTCTTCGCCTCGTTGTAAAGCAACTCGGCCGCCCGCTCGATCTCGTACGCCCGGTCGCGGCAGATGATCAGGTGGCGATCCGCCGGACACGCCTTGCGGGCCTCCTGAAGTGTCTGGTGCAAATGTCTGGCCGAGCGATGGACGGGCGCCAACGCGTTGAGCACCCGGAAATTGTCCTCCGCACTGACCGCCTCCTCCTCCTGTTTGTCGTACTCCTCGACCAGGTCCGCGTACTCGTCCAGGTGCATTGTCAAGGCGTTGGGTCCGCCTCGCAGCTGGCTGGCTTTCCAGGATCCGTCCGGGCTGCGCCAGAAAAACCGGCCTTTTCGTGCGATTTCGTCCACCTTCGGCGGCCGATGCAAGACCAGCAGCAGGTGCCCGTCGGTGAGCATCGCGCGTTGCCGGCCGGCCTGTTCACCCAGCCGATCGCGGAACACCTGGGGGACCTCCCACAGCGGCGGCAGGACCGCTTTTTCAGCCATGATCGTGACTCCGTCTGTTTCGCTTGCCAATTACCCCGGGCCGGCGGTTCACGTCGGCCAAGGTACCCAGGATCGGAGAGCAGTACAAGATAGGCGAACCTGAAATAATACGCAAGATGTACGTCGCCATGCGGAGCGCTTGTGAATTTCTGGAGTGCGGTGACTTGTCACCGCTTTCTTTTTCCAGCGAATTCGCAGCAAGAAAGGTGGGCCTCGCTCGGCTTCCCGACGATCAAACCGCAATCGCAAGTCCAATCAAGTATTCTAGGCAGAGATTTCCGGTGACGTGTCGCTCGACCCAGCCTACGGTGTATAATCCGCGATTCGCTCCGGCGGCGGGCGGAACCGTTGACGCGGCTGCCGCAAAGCGTTAGGATAAATCACTGAGGGCGTCTGAGTCTCCGAATCGGAACAGAAGGAGATGTGACCATGTCTACCCTTTGGATTGCCGTTGTCGTGCTGGCGATTCCGCCCCTGGATGCGACCGTGCCGACCGCCGGACCGTCGCTGTGGGAACTGCCCGAGGAAGAGCCGCTGGTGCCGCCGAGGACCGGGCGAGGACTTCTCGATGTGGTTCATGCCGCCTTGGGCCGCTGGGCCGGACCGACCGACGAGGAAGCCGAGCCGGCGGCCCGGCATCTTTTGATGCTGTACCGCGAACTCGACGCCGACCCGAAGCTGGCCGCCGAGCAACGCGAACCGCTGATGGCGAAGATCCGCGGCCGTCTGCGGGCGTTGCAGCGCCAAATCGAGAAACGCATAGCCATCGAGAAGCGGCTGGCCAAGGCCGAGGGTCCCAAAACGGTCGACGGGGCGAACGGCGCCCAGAACGTGCTGGCCCAATGGGGCGGATTCGGCGGCGCGGTGGGCCGACCCGGATTCGGCGGTGGTTTCGGCCGACCCGGATTCGGCGGTGGGATGATGGGCGGCGGCATGGGCGGCCGGTTGGGTGGCGGCCAGTTCGGCGGCGGCCAGTTCGGTGGAGGCCCGTTCGGAGTTCAGG
>SDBV01005677.1_pt1 | contig 17551 bp, 13 predicted proteins | sample 2277081 | NCBI WGS metagenome assembly SDBV01 (sample SAMN10402039, study PRJNA504765) | marine sediment metagenome | isolation source: marine sediment core GS10_PC15, 223 cmbsf | place: Arctic Ocean: Southern Knipovich Ridge | collected 2010 | reverse complement strand
ATATGTCCGGCAGGCCTCCTCGCTCGAGAAGCGTGCCTCCAACTCGCCAAGAGTGCGAGGGTAATCCTCCATCACCTCTGATGCTACATGTTGGGGCTACCTGAGTAAAGTGAATACCCCACTACCGCCCAATCGGCCCGATCTCCCGGCACCGGATAGTCTGAGTCGCTGTCGGCCGTGGTCTCTGCGCCCTCGCCTATATGAAACCGGCCGGAACCGCGTTCGACTCTCTGTCGATGGGAACCAGGTCGCGGCAGAGGGACACGACGGCTCCGTCTCCCCTTTCGCCCAGCCGGTCGAGAGCTGAGAAGTGCCGCACCCAGTCCTTCTTCGACGTCGCCGAGAGCTTCGCCTCGACGGGATACAGCTTCCCGTCCGCGTCGAATACGAAGTCGATCTCGCGCTTCTCCTTGTCGCGATAGTAGTAGACCTGCGGCTCCCGCAGTCGGTTGCGCCAGCTCTTCAGGAGCTCGCCGAGGACGAACGTCTCGTACACCGCTCCCGCCATGGCACCAGAGGAAAGCGTCTCCGGCGAGGACCAGCCCGTGAGGTAGTCTTCACGCCGGGCAAGAGACCGGGCGCATGTTGTCAAGTACGTCCACGGTCGGCTAGGAACCACCGCATGCTGCTCGACGTCTTCACCAGAGCGAACAGGGCGCTCAGCGGAGCCCCTCTCAGACTCGTCGGCGAAGGGCCCGAGCGCCGGGCAATAGAGCGCGCCATCGCGGCGCGAAGTCTGACGGGAAAGGTCGAGCTCCTGGTCCTGCGCGACGACGTGCCGGACATCCTCGCCCCGGCCGCACTTTTCGTTTCGTGCTCGAAAGTCGAAGGTCTCCCTATCTCACCCCCTCACGGCAGGCTCGTCTTGCACAGTTCTTTGCACAGTGTTTGCACAGTCGTGCAGGGCCGCGTGACGCGAGCGGGCATCCGGTTTGGCGTAGCATCGGACGACGAGTAAGGGCTGCGGGAATCGAACCCGCGTCCCTGGTTGGCGCCTCGCCTGCTAACCGGCGCCTATGCCGGGCGTTACGACACCATGTCACGACCTGCCGTGCGCCGTTGCACGCATGTTGCACACTTGAGGACCACATGTCCTATGGCAGTGCAGCATAGCGACCGCGCGGCGTGTTCCGGCGCACGTACCCAAGTCGCAGGGCTCGGGATCAGGCCACTCCTGCAATAATCCCAGGTACATCTCCAGGGCGCCTGGCAACTGCGTATCGCCACTCCCCGTGTCGTCCGTCGGCATTGACGGCCGCTACCCAGCGTTCTGCCGCCGCTGCCTTCACCTCTGCCAGGGGGTCGTAGCCCTTGATCTCCAGGATGAGGCGTCGCGGCTCTTCGGTTTTGAGCAGGACCAGGTAGTCGGGCACGTAGTCGTGCATCTGGCCGTTGTGAAGGTATGGGATGGCGAACCCAAGCCCCTGGTTCTTCACGAACGCCGCGACGCGCTCGTGCTTGTCGATGTAGTATGCCGCCGACTGCTCCCACCGCTTGGTGTCAGCGACGACGTAGTTCAGGTGGCACCGCCGGGCCTCGCGCACTTCCTTGCTCGTCGTGAAGCTGACCTCCGAAGTCGAGCCCGGCCCCCGCCGCGTCTCGTACTTCGGGAGCTCGGGTATCTCGCCGCGCGAGGCGTCTGGCTGAATCGCCTGCACGAGGCGCTCGACGAGCCAGCCATAGTACGGCGAGAGGAAGAGGTCCTTGGTGTGGCTCGGCGGGATGACGTTCACCTTCTCTCGCACGTAGCGATCCGCGATCTTCACGATCTGCGGGAAGAGAACGTGCGCTGGCGCTTCGCAGGAGCTGCCCTCGCAATAGTCCCTGGTCATGGCGCGCCCAAGCTGGAATACCAGCTCCTGTAGCCGGTGACTCTGTCGCCACTCTTCCAACGTGAGGTCGGTCACCTTCCCCGGGCCGCTGAGCGAGAGCTTCCCTTCGTTGTTGACGCTGAGCGCCTTGGCCTCCACCTCCGGCGGGATCTTGTCGGGCTCCAGCGGCAACGGCGGGACGCTGTCCCAGTCCACGGTGATCCTGTTCCGAATCGCCTGCGTGTAACCCTCGACGCGCGGGAACGTAATCTTGAACTCGGCCTTGCCGGGAACGGCGTGGACGTGGTGCCGCTTCCGTGGCGTCTTCGGCTTCGCCGTCGGGTCAGCCTTGAACGGGATCACCTCGAAAGGAACGCCGAGGACTTCGGCGATCTCCTCGGTGAACATGCCATCGTCGTCGGATTCGTAGCTCGTGCGTCGCAGGCCCCGCCCGACCACCTGCTCGCACAGGAGCTGCGACATGAAGGGCCGCAAGCCAATGATGTGCGTCACCGTGCTGCAGTCCCAGCCCTCCGTGAGCATGCCGACGCTCACGAGGCACCGAATGTCACGCCCTGGAGGGTGGAGCGGGCGCTCCAGCTTCGCCGCGAGCTCCTCGAAGCCGGGCGGGTACTGTGGCCGTCCCTGGGCGTCCACGGGCCACTCGCCCTTCCCGACGGTATCGAGCGTGGACCGCATCCAGCGGAACTCGTCGCTCTTCGCGCCCTCGGTGTCGGTTTCGTGGACGACCTTCGAGTCGACGCGGATCGTGTTGACCTCGCCGTTCCGGTTTCGGAGCCCGTCGAGCCCCGCCGTCGGCACGCCCCTTGGCGTCTTGCCCTCGGCGAGCCAATCATACATCGCCGCCGCGATCTTCGTGTTCTTGCAGACGATGATGAAGACCGGGGGGCGCTCGTCGACGTGATTCTTGGTCCAGTCCGTGCGGAGCTTTTCCCAGCGTCCGCCGAGAAGGGCCACTGGCGGGTGCGCGTACTTGAGCACGGCGTCGGGCTTCGGATTGCCCTTCTTGCCGCCGCGCTCGGCGGGCGTGAGTTTCGTCAGTATCCATCGCCAGATGTTGAAGTAGTGCGGGTGCTCCTCGCCCGAGGCGTCCCGGATCGGAAGCTGCGGCACCTTCACCATGCCGGACTCGATGGCCTCGATGAGGTCGAAGTCGCTCACGGTCCACTGGAACGGGCGGTTCGTCTGCTGCCCCACGCGGCCGAGGTAGAAGGGCGTCGCCGAGAAGTCCACGCAGAAGTTGACGCCGCGCAGCCTGTCGATCTTGTCGAGGCCGTCGACCCAGACGGTCGCCTCCTGGAAGAACTCGTCGGCCTCCTTCTTCTCGCCGAACAGGTCCTCTTCCTCCTCGCTCTTCTCCTGGGGCTTGATGCGGTAGGCGTGATGGGCCTCGTCGTTCATCACGAGGACGTTCTGCTTGCCGCCGACCTCTCGGCCGAGGACGCGGTTCACGAGCGCCGTGTCGCTCTCGATGTGCCGGATGACGCGCGCCTTCACGGACGTGAGGTTCCCGGCCTTGTCGCGCTTCTCCGAGCCCGGCACGACCTCGACGATCCCCGCGGCCTTCATCTGTTCGAGCCGCTCAGGCGTCATGTACCGGGTGCGGCGCATCGTTGTCGTCTTCTGTGCGATCTTGATCGTGACCGTCCGCACGTCGGGCTTGCCGGCCCGGATGACCCGCGCGCCCTGACCGCCGACGCCGGGCTCGCGCGGGTTGAACTCGTGCCAGTTCTTCACGAGAACCCGGCCCTGGTTGAGGGCCGACATGAAGTGCGGGGGCACGAGGTCGCGTGTGCGATACAGGCTTGCCTCACCGCGTTCGGGCAGGAGCTCGGCGAGCCGCTCGCGGATCGTGACGTTCGGGCAGACGATGAGAACCACGTCCGAGAAGCGGCCGTCGGAGCGGTCGTTCACCTTGTTCAAGATGCTCCAGGCGGCGAGCATCCCCATGACGGTCGTCTTCCCGCAGCCGGTCGCCATCTTGCAGGCGTAGCGCTCGAAGCCCTCGTAGCCCTCGGCGCGGCGGTCCTCGCCGACCTCCTCGCGTGGGACCTGAATGCCTTGGAGGAAATCCGCCCGCGCTTCCTTCAGGAAGATGATCGTCTCGGCCGCTTCAAGTTGGGCGAAGAAGAGGCGCTTGCCGGTCTCGCGGCCATCGCGCTGCCAGTACTTGAGGAGTTCGTAGCTCGTCCGCGTGACACCGGGATAGTCCTGTTCGCGCCACGCTTCCACGCGCTCGCGGGCCAGGTTCACGAGGACCATCTCGTAGCCGACCGGATACTCCTCTGAGCGCACGAGAGTCCCGTCCGACAGGTCCCATTCCGTCTTCTGGTCGTGCGGCGGGAAGATGACCGCCCTCCGCCGGCCGTCGCGGAGCTCCGCGGCCTCGCCCTCCCGGATGTACCAGTACTTCGTAGGCTCCGCGAAGGGCGAGTTCTGGATCGGCTTGTCGACCTCGAAGTTGGCGCTCATGCCACGAGCCCCCTACGTGCTCGACCCCAGACGGCGCTTCCAGGCCTCGTAGACGGCCTTCGTCTCGGCCCGCCAGAAGCGCTTCCGCCCCTCCGGCGAGTCGTCGAATTGCTTGCCGAGCTTCCTGGCGAAGTCGAAGAAGCCGGGCCCCGGTATCCCCGAAGTGCCCACGGCCACGGCACTCAGCATCGGGCGGTCCTGGTTGACCTCGTCTTCCGATATCTCCCCGAGTATCTGACCCGTTTCCTTCCCCATGTGGCTCCCGGCAGGGGGAAGTCCCATGATCTGGGCGACCTCCCCATAGAGTACTGTTCCGCGGAAGCCGGCCGCCGTGACGAGTTCGGCGAACACCTGGTGGTAGAGCGGAGTTCCACGGTACTTGTCGGCTGCGAAGGACATGACACCCCCTTACTACGCTACTCGGCCTCCTTGATGCTCTTCACAACGAGAAGCTCGTTCCCCCGGTCGTCGATGACCTTCACCGCGATCTCCCCGTGCTCGCCGGCCTCGAACGGCGCGCTCTTCGTCCCGGCGAGGTGGTCCCAGACCGTCTCGTCGTAGTCGCCCTTGAGCGCCTTCTTCAATCTCTCCCACGCCCCAGTGCGCGGGAAGAACGCCTGGTTCACGTGGAAGCAAAGGCCGTTGTAGTCGGTGTCGAGGAGCCAGGCCGGCACGTCGTCGCCGTCCCGGTGATCTGTCTCCATCGTGATAGGGTCGAACACGTCGAGGCCGAGAAGCTCGGCCTGGTACTTCTGCATCTCGCCCTTCTTCGCTTTGAGCTTCTTCAGCTTCACCTCGGGCAGGCCGCAGACGCTGAATATCTGGCTGGAGCGCATGTTCTTCAGCAGGTCGCCCATCATAATATCGGGCGTCGCCTGGACGTAGGTCGCGGGGACGCCGACGACCTTCTCGCACTCCTCGACGAGCTTCCGGCCCTCGGGCTGGATGGCGAAGCCGATGACATACAGGTGCCCGTAGCTCTTGGCGTGCGCCTCGCGGGCGGCCTCGTAGATGAGCTTCTCGCTCACGGCGCCGTTCTCGGGACCGAAGAGGATCGCGGCCGGCCTGTCGCCGCCGTTCGCCATGATGGCCTCGGCAGAGAGCGCGAGCGTCTTTGCGGGCGGGCGGACGTTCTTGAGCGTGACCTTCCTCCCGCCGCCGACCATGAGAACCGGCGAGCGCCTAAGCACCTCAATCATCCGGTCGACGAACGTCGAATGCTCCTCGCCCGTGCCGGAGTCCTCGATGCCGTCGCCTTCCCAGTCCACAGGAGTTGGGATAGTGGCCTCGAACCAGAAGGGACCGGTAACGCGGGTGGTCTTCGAGCTCCGTTCTGGGCGGTCCACAAGGACAACTGGGTCAGGCGGCTCGTTGTTGGCGATGGACTTCATGGTGACCTTGGACACCACGCCTGGGCCAATACTGCGCGGGTTGTTGCTCGTCTCGCTTGAATGGTATACGAAGCCTGCTGATGGCCCACGGGACTCATCAGTCAGATCGTACCATTCGTACGTGGCTGTCAGCAGGCGTTCGCGGGCAAGTGCAAGAGGCACTCGGCTCACGTCTACGCTTATCCATCTCCGTCCCCACTGCTCTGCCACGTAGGCCGTCGTTCCACTGCCACACGTGGGGTCGAGGACAAGATCGCCGGGGGCCGTCGTCATTAGTATGCAACGCCTAATCACCGCAGGACTAGTCTGCACTACGTAGACGGGGTCTGCTGCCCCCCCCAGACCGCTCCATAGGTTGCTCAATGACCTGAAGGGGAAGTCCTCGAAGTACTTCACATACCGCAGGCTCCTCGCGGTGGCGACGACACGGTTCTGCCTGATGACCTCCTGTATCCCCTCCCTAGTCGTGCCCCACCAGCGTTTCCCGGAGTCGTAAGTGCGGCCCTCATGCTCCACCTCGAACTTCGAGCCTGGGCCGGGCTTGGTCATGAGCACAGACATGAATAGCCTCGAGCCATCCGGCAGGTCGCGGCTGCCGACCCTCTCATCGCGGGTAAGTCTCCTGCGAGTGCCGTTGGGCAGCTCGACCATATCGAACCCAGCCTCGGCTGCGTCGCCTCGACTCTCGTAAATAGGAACGTACCTCATCCTAGCATGGTCGCGGCAATACCACAGAAGGTAGTCCAGTCGGGACGAAACTCGTGACACGGACTCCAGGCCACCAGCCGCTTTTGTGAAGGCAATGATCGAGCAGAAGTTCTCCTCACCGAACACCTCGTCAAGCAACTCCCTGACGTGGTGTACGTTCTCGTCGCCGATCTGCACGAAGATGCTGCCACTTGGGTGTAGCAGGTCACGAGACAAGAGCAGTCTGTCTCGCATGTAGGCAAGATATGAGTGCAGCCCCAGCTCCCACGTGTCGCGGTATGCCTTCACCAACTCCGGCTCCCGAGATACATGCTCGTCGTCGTTGTTGACTGGGCTGCCACGTCTCCTCACGAACGGTTGAAAGTTCTGCCCGAACTTCACGCCATACGGTGGGTCCATGTAGATCATCTGGACCTGACCGCCGAGTCCCTCGTAGCAGAGAAGCGAGTTCATCACAACGAGCGAGTCGCCAAGGATCAGCCGGTTCACCCACCTATCCCTGTGCTCGTAGGCGCGCAGTACCTGGTCGGCGACAGGGTGCCGTGGGTCAGCGAAGAGGTCGAACAGAGACACCTGTTGATCGCGCTTGTGCCCCGTCAACGTCTCGATGATTGCCTTTGTGGAGAGCCTCTCGTGGACGAAGAGTGGCAGCGTTGGCACGTCGAAGCTCTGGCGCTCGGCCTTCCCGGCCCAGTTCAGAAACGGCCGCGACATGGCCTTGAGATCCGCCGCTGCGGCCTTTGCGTCCTCCAGCGACTTCGCGCCCTGGATCGCCGCGATGAGCGCTTCGCCCTGCTCGCGGGCAGGACTCCCGTCCCATCCGAGCTCGGGCGAGAGCGACGAGTCGTAGCGGTACGTGGCCGGCGGCTTCTTCTTCTTGAACTGGGCCTGCGTGCCGACGTCCGGTCGCATAGGGCTCGTTGCATCCGGGTGCCCATAGCTTTCGGCCCTACGCCCCAAGGAGAATCCGCTCTTCTTCGGCGGCTTGCCCACCGCCTTCGGTCTCACCTTCTTGGCCGGTTCCCTTCCGCTCCGTCTTGCAGGCTTCTTCGACCGCTTGGCTTTCTTCTTTGCCACGTATCCTCCACTGCAGTGCACTGCTGGCACTGCTTACGCCTCATCGCGGTGGCGATACCCCCCCGGTCTTCCGCGAAGCCCTGAGCCATCTCCTGCCATAGCCCACCGACATGCGTGTCGGTCTACGCGAGCGTAACCATCCATCCCGCAGGCGACCGGACGACCTTGCCCTTGGCCTCCAAGCTGACAGGATCGCGTACTCTGGCGGCAATCTCCGGCTTGCTCCTGACGCGGACAACCCGGAATATGTAGTATCGCTGTCGCTCAACTTCGGCCCTCTTCCATTCCCCGTCGCTCATCGGGAAGGACATTCTGGTGCCGGACGTAGCCTTCACTTCTATGAAACGCTGGCCCCCACTCACCTCGTATGACAGTATGTCGTACCCTTCGCAGACCGACTCCTCGCTGATTCTGCGGACCTTGCGGGCCAGATCCAGTCTGCCGGCGAGGCGCAGCCTTCGCCGCTCGGCACGAAGCACGTGGTACTCCCCAATCCGGCCGTTCACATTGCACTGCCGCATGAGGTCAGCGAACTGCTTCGCACTCATCTTGGCTCGCGAGAGTTTCTTGGTGTCACCACGTTCGTAGGCCTTCACGAGATCGGCCCGTGCTTTCGCACGTTTCGGCTTGGACGACGGCCCCTCCAGCACCAGCATATCTCCCGTCGTGGAGAGCCTGGACGCACGGAGGTCCCTCCCCACCCTCTTGCCTGGCGCGCGGATGTCGGCAAACAACCCGTGCCCGGTGTACGCACCTGCATGAATGGCTTTGAGGTTGAAGAGGTACTCTGCGATGCGTAGGGGGGCAAAGAAGGCATGGAACTCATCCTCACCTCGGAACAAGCGGGCAGCACGGGGCCTCACAAGAATCTCATTGCTTTTCCTCAGCGAAAGGCCGTCCCTATCGAAGAACGTTGAGGCATTACCTGTGGGGCCGCCATGCTCGAAACGCCGGGGATCAACGCCGACTAGCAGACCGGACCCGCTGTCGTACCCCAGAGCTACGTCCTGGAACCCTCTGCGCCTTCGCAGGTTCTTTGCGTAGGTTGAGGTGATTTCGATCCTTCGTTCGTGGGGCTTGCCCCTGCTGGAGGTGGTAACCTTGTAGGCGAACAGTCTGATTCGGAGATCCTGGTGCGGGCCGCGCAGAAGAATCGGCTGACCGTTCCGTGGGAGTCTTCCCCCACTCGGCGCCTCCAGGAATCTCCACCCTCCTGCCGCCAAGCCGATCAGGGCGTGCGCCAAATGGCTGTTGCCGGGTATCTGAAGCGGGGTCCCCGGACGACCACGTGCCCGTTGTCCGTCACGCCCAGCGCGAACGGAGCGCTTCTTCCGCTTCGCCGCCGCCTTCTTCCGGCCGCCCTTGCGCTTCTTCTTCGCCATCCTGGAACCCCCGCAGCCCTGGCACTTGCGGAATGCGCGCAGAGCCTACCCGTCCGGGGCGGGCGGCTCAAGGGGAACGGGCGGCACGGAGCTACCCCACGAAGACGTGCTCACGATGGTAGCGGATGAACTGGGGACGGAGGATGACGGCATGTGACAAGGCGTCGGTCCAGTCAGTAGGCCGTTGCATTCGCGCTCACCGCGTTCCCGACCCGCTGACGGAACTGGCCGGCGGATACCAGTGGTGAGAATGCAGGTAGCCGCGACCTTCGCAGTCGCCCAGACTGCTGATCAGGGATGGACAGGACGCGTTCCAGCGCACGGTCGGATTCGAGCGCACACCTTCGAGGAACTCCTCGTAGGAACTCGGCGGCCAGTGGTCTGCCGCCAGCATCAGGAGAACAGAGCCCAGGTTCATATACGGGGTGGGTATCCTCACGCGGCCGTAGAGTGGCCCCTTATGACTGTCGATCTTCTTCGGGAAGCTGATCGCGTCGCACTCAGCTGCGCTGAAGTCGACAACGCCGAATTGGGCATGGAACACGGGGTGGGCAGGCTGCACCGCCGCTTCGAAGTCGTAATGGAGGGACAGGAGTGGCTCTGCCTTCCTGTCGCTATCGCCGAAACGGAAATAGGCGATCTGGACGGTGGACTTCATCATCTCCGCGCGGGAACAGGAGAACTCCTCGTGACTGCGAAGCAGGATGTGAACGCGTTTCCTGGAAGAAGGCTTGTACGGCCACTCCGGGAAGTAGAGCAGGGATTTCACTACGACGGTCTTGCTGGCGGCCGTGCGGCTCTCGAAACCCCGAATGTCCCTCGGTCTCACGATTCGTCGCGCACTGCTGCAGGCAGTCCGAAAACGACCCCAAAGCTGGACGTACGCGAGATCGATGTCTGAGTGATTCATGCTCTAGAATAGCCCCAGCCATGGTCCTATCTCTTCGTAGACATCCTTGCGGATGCGCGCCAGGTCCGCGCCCTGAGGGAACCAGCTGATGTTGCCGTAGGAGTTGTCCCTGCTCACTGCCGTCTTCGTGGCTACACAGTAGTAACCAGCAGACTTCTTGGTATCCAGGCTGCATCTACAGAATGGTATCTTTCGCCCCAGTTTCTTCTGAGCGAATGAACGCCCATCGGTGCAGCCGGCAGCAAGCACCAAATCGTCGAGCTGCCCGCGCCACCAGTGAGGGTCAGCAGGATCGCGGAACGGGCCACGATACAGACTCGACTTGAACAGATCCTGGACCTTCGAATCCCTACCAAAGACGTTGACGCCGATGTTCAGATGGCTGGCGGCAGCAACCCTATCTACAAGGAGCCCGGGGAAACGGAGTATGGAATCATACAGCCAGTATCCGAACAGGGCAGGAAGGCGCTCCTTCAGCCGGGCGTGGGACTTCCTCTTCTCGTAGTCAGGCAGTATCTGCGCTACCATCTTCTGGTCACCGAGCCCGTAGAGGGCTATCTGGTCGGCGAGGTCGGGACGCCCAAGAACTCCTGCCATGACCGCAGCGGGGGTCCGCGGCCGTGCTTTGCCCTTTGCGGCGAGGACCTTCCTGGCCCCATCAGCAACTTCAGCAAAGCCCTGCACCAAGACGGCGACCTTCGTCGCCATCTCATCGATGGACTTGGAATCTAGAACGATGCGCCCATCACCCCAGCTCCGTTTCCGTTCAAGCAGATCGCCACTGAGCCCACGAGCGTAAAGGCAGATCGGCAGTCCGAGCTCGGTTGCCACATTCGAGACAACTGCCTCTGACAGCCCGATGTATCGTTCTGTCTGGGAGAGGTCTCGGTCGCAGACAATGAGACTTGCGCCAGCATAGGCCTTCTTGCCAAGCTCCTCCCTCAATCGATCCTCGTATGTTCTCCCAATATCCTTCTCCTTTGGGGCGGCCGGCTGAAACCTGACCACGGCGGCAGTTGTAGGAAGCTCCCGGCGAACTGCCGCTTCGATCCTAGTTCCGGTCTCGGGGTCGTCCTCGAATAGGACCACCTTGGACTTCTTCTTCCTACTCATAGCTTGGCCTTCCGAGGAAACTCGACTTGGAAACACGTGCTGAAACCGGCAGGGGCTTCAGCCACGTTGACCCGCCCACCGAGGTGAGTGACCAGCTGTCTGACCAGACTCAGACCGAGTCCCATTCCGGATCCGAGCGGATTGTTCAGGCGTGACGTCGTCGTGAACATGGGGTCCCATATCCGCTGGTGCAGCTCCGGTGGAATGCCAATGCCCGTATCCAGGACCTCTACTGTGTGCCACTTCGCATCATTCCATCCACGAAAGACGATCCGCTGAACCCTACGAGATGACTTCGCGGCGATAATGGCCTTCAGGGCGTTGGTATAGAGGTTCAGGAGAACGCCGCTGTAGATGGGGACCGGCATGGCAGGCGCCTCCAGTTCGCCCTCGATCTCGCAGTCGACTTGGATGCTGCGTCGTTCGGCGAAGGTGCCGAATTTCTTGATGATATGGCGCACTTGAGCCGCGGCCTTGAAAGGGGCGACCACCCCCTCCTGCACCGCGTCGATGAAGGTCCGCGTGTAGTCGATGTGGGCACATAAGGCGGCGTAGCTCTCCTCAGCGGAGCTCACGGTCTTGTCCAGCGAAGAGTCTCGACGCGCCATCCTGCGTAGCCGGCCTATCGCCTTCCTCATGGAATCGATGATCCGAGTGGTCTCATGGGTCATGAATCCCGCAACGACTCCGAGCGCGCTCATGGTCTCGAGCTTGCGACGGGCCTCGCGGTCGTACTCCTCGACTTCCTCTACGCGCTTGGCGAGACCACTGTACTCCTCAACAAGACGAACCTTGTCGGCCTTGGTGAGCGTCGGGCTTTTCTGAATGTATCTCACGGCGGCACGGAAATCCGCACGGACGCGCTTGGCGGCCTCCTTCGCCTTCCTCTCCTTCTCACTGAGCAGGCGCTTCTTGTCTTCGCGGGCAAGGTACTCGACTCCTGCACGCACCACCTCGCAGAGGTCCCGGAAGGCGGCGTTGCTCAGAAACCCCTCGCGGTCCATGGATGGCGTGAGATCATGTTCGTCCTTGGAGACAGAAGGCGGCTTCGATTCCACAAAGACGGCCCCGACCAGCTGGAAGTTGCTCGGCAGATTGAGCATGGGGTTCACGGCGGGAGCGTCCTTCTCTGTCTTGGGAATGGGGAAGCGTCGCTTCGCTATCTTCGAGCGCCAGTCGCGTTCGTTGTGGGCCGAATCCAGGTCCAGCATCAACCAGTCGTCATCCTTGAGGCCGTAGGGCCGTATGCGGAAGCCATGATCCACCACTGCCACGCCGTTGTTCGCACGAACCCACTGCCAAGCCTTCTGCCCTTTCACCTCCCGGCCACGGAAGATGCCAGTACGGCGTGGGAAGAAACGGATGTCCGCAAACAGGCCATTCGACATGGACGACTGGAAGGAAAGCCGCAATGGCCGGGCCTTGCTGCCGTCGTGAAAGCGCACACGATACGTCAGGGAGCCTTCCGTGAGATCGATGGTGAGGTGTGCCCAAGCATAACTCAGCACCAGCTTGGCCAGGTCCATGTCCTCATCTGAGGGCCCGACATCCCCGGGCAGCGTCACCCGGAACCCGGGCTCCCTATCGCGCGAGTCGGTGTCCTGGCCGAATCGCCCCCGTTCCAGTCCTTCCAAGGGAGAGACGATCTTCAGCACGCTGGTCCGGAACTCGGTGCTCTTCGCAAACCCAACCTTGCTCCTGAGCTTGCGAACGGTGAGCGTGGTTCCGGTGGGTTCGGAATCGTCGGCGCGAAACAGCTGAAACGGAATCAGCGCCCGTCCGAGATCCTGTGCCTTGTCGATCTCCGGCCAGTCGAACTTCGCAACCAGCCTGGTTCTGAAACCCCTCTCCTCGTCGAACGCGGTCGTGACCAGCTTCAAGTTGTGGCCAAGGAAGCGTACGGCGAACCGCCCTATCCCTTTCTGGCCAGTGATCCGGCGCCCGTACTTCGGCGAAGTCCGACCCGCACTCTTGTGTGAAGTCGCAATGCGCATCCAGCGCGTCTGGAACTCGCCAAGGCTCATGCCAACGCCGTGGTCCTCAACGACCAGCGCGGTCTCATCGTCTGTGGGGTGTACGTCGCATGTGGGCGAGTCGGCATCATATGCGTTCTTGATGAGTTCGACCAACGCGACTTCGGGGCTGGCCACCAGGCGCTCGCCCAGCTCCTGAAGTAGACGTCCTTCGGTCTGGAAGGCAACCTCGCCCTTATCGAGTAGTGCCTTAGTCACTGCCACGACGCCCCTCCAGCCATGCGGAAAGGACCGCGTTCAGCTGCCGCACTTCGACCTTCCTGAGCGTATCTGCGTGGGCGACCACACGCTTCTCGAAGTCAAAGCCGAGAAGGTGTTTCTGCAGCTTCCTCCATGCAACACGCTTCTCCGAATTAACGCCATATACCACACCTGCTGCCTGTGCGCGAACCGAGTTGACAAGAACCTTGGGGCCAAACTTCATGAAGCTCGAGCTGACCAGCATCTGCGGCACTGGTGCTTGTTCGTAGGCGTACCACGGATTCTGGTTCCTACAGGTGTATGTCTGCCGCGATTCCTCGGGCACACCATCAAGATACGCCTTGAGACGTGGACTCAAAGATGCTCCGGTCGACCGGATCAACCAGCATCGTCGTCCTGCCTCCACGTAGTGCTTGCGGAACGCGGCCTGGGTGAGTTGCCTCAAGGAACCTGGCAGTCCCCTGAGTGAAGTCACGCAGGGCAAAACATCACTGCGCCATAGACCAGCGTGAACACGCTCACCTTCGGTCAGGGCGAAGACCCGTTGCGAGCCGGGGCTCAGCCCGCGGCGAGCCCACACGTCCCCTCGTTCCGCGTAGTCGAGAATGGCGTGACTGTTGCCGCTGATTCCATGTCGCGGCTTCGTGGTCAGGTCGGGGAGGATATCATGGAACTCCCACCGCCCCTTGTCGCCACGTTTGCTGATGATGCTGATCGAAGCGGTCGTTAGCACGCCGTCGAAGACAGCCTTCTGGAATCTGTACACCGACACATCCCACCCTTGGTCGTCCACGATGCGGCGCACTGCCGACACCGAAGGGCGCGAAACCCATTCGAAGGGAACGATGAGAGCCACCAGGCCGTCCGAGCAGCTCTTCATCAGGCCAAGGCAGAGGAAGTAGACGTACAGGTTGCAGTGTCTATCGAGTTCAACGTTGAGCTCCTTGTGGATGCGTTCCGCCGTACGCTCCTTCCAGGGAGACTCGATGTCGTGGTGCCGGACATAAGGGGGATTGCCGATACAGGCGTCGTAGTCAGCGCCCGAGTGCCGAAAGACGCAACCCGTTGTCAGGCTCGCGTGCGCGGGTAGGCGCGCACCTTCACTTCTCACAGGGTCCATCTCGACCCCTTCATAGCGGTCGTATCGGCCGCCGTGGGCAAGGCGCCCGTCCCCCGCCCCCATGTCGAGCACACCACCGAGCCGCTCACGATGCTTGTGGATCAGACGCCAGAAGAGAGGGACAACCTTGGCCGGCGTTCGCACCTGAGACTGGCGTATCTCGTAGGCGGTCTTGCGAGATGTCATCTCTCCGTGCGTCCCCAACAGGCCGAGCCCACTCGAAGGCCCCGCGCCGGGTGGCCTGTCTCAGACCGGGCGGGGTCGGCCAAGGCTGCATACGGACAGCCGGACGCCTGTTGCGCTCATATGCTGCCCACGGTGCTTCTGTGCTCTGTGATGGCCCCTCCGGATGTCCGCTTCAGACGCATATGGTCGGGGCGACTGGAGTCGGCCCGGCGACCTCTACGTGCCAAATGCGGCGTTCCAGCCAGGCTCAACTGCGGTCCGACTCCGACCGACCAAGACGCGCTGATAAGTGTACCTTTCCAGGAGCGACCTGCAAGGAGGGGTGGCGCTCACGCGATGCGGAGACGGCTCACCTGCCTGCCGCACGACGTTGCGTGCGACGCGCACGTTCCGACTCGGGCGCGAACGTAGCTGCGCTCGCCTCCACCAGCGTGTGCAGGCGGTCCATTCGGGCGCGCGCGTACTTGTTCATGGTCAGGCCGGGCGTCGCGTGACGTACAAGTACCTGGGCCTCTTTCACGTTGGCGCCGGCTTCGAGGAGAAGTGTCGTGTAGGCGACGCGCAGAGCGTGGAAGTCCACCTTGCCCTCCGGCGTCCACTTGGGAATGCCCGCGGCCTTGAGGTCCTTGTCGAGCTCTCGGGCCGCGTGCGACGGGACGTAGAGGAGAGGGGCGTCGGGCGCCTTGCCCTCCGAGGCCTCGGCAAGTCTCGCTACCACGGCCGCGGGGAGGGGTTGGACGCCGGGCTTGCGGTTCTTCGTCCAGGCGGCGTCGAGGTACAGGGCGGACCTCTGAACGCTGAGGTGCTTCACCCGCAGAGCACGGAGCTCGCCGGCGCGTAGGCCCGAGGCCAGCGCCACTTCGTAGGCATCCCGCCTCTCGGGGGCGCAGGTCGTCAGAAGACTACGGATATCCTCCGGCGTCACGGCGCGCCGCGTCGTCTTGGGTGTGGTGTCGAACTTGGCGAGCCCCTTGAGCGGGTTCTCCATAAGGTAGCCGCGCGCCGTGCTCCAGTTGCAGAAGGAGACGAGCGCGCCGGCGTAGTTCTGGAGGGTCTTGCCGGCCTTTTCCCCAGCCTGCAACTCCCGGAGGGCCTGCTCGACCCGCGGCAGCGACCCCATCAGGTCCAACAGCAGCTCGAGTCCGAGGCGGCCCTTCCACCACCCAAGCAGGCTCGTCCGCATGCGGGCGTGCGTCTTGCCCCAGGGCCTGCCGCCGCGCCCACCCTGGCTCTTGCCCCAGGCAAGGTGCTCGCTGACGATATCGGCGAAGAGATGTTTCCTGTCGGACAGCCGCGGCGGCGGACGGAAGCCGAGCCGGATTTCCCGGTGCTCGTCCTCCAGGCTCTGGGCCATCGCGAGCGTATCCCGCTTGATCGTCGTCCCGGTCATCCACCGGCGCGTTCCCTGCCAGTCGACGAACCAGAACCGGTAGTTCTTGTGAGGCTTGCCGTTCCGGTCCTTCGTCCTTCGGACGCCTGGCATCCTAGCTCTCCTGTCCGCGAGCCGGGCCACGCCCGGACGGCCGGGCCCGCCAGGGCAACCCTAGTCTAGTATGGCCCACAATCAAGTGGATTCTCCCTCGGACTCCCGTCTTTTCCGCTCCGCCTTACGGGCCGCGCTGTCCAGGCGCTTCTCGATGTGGCGGACTATGGATCCGGCTGTCCAGCGGGGACAGCCCAAGATGCGGACGGGCGGTGGAAGCTCGCCCCGTGTCACCGCCCGTTTGATGCTGACGACCGACCTGCCGAGCATGGCCGCCAGAGCCCTCTCGGTGACCAGCGTATCTGGGGACAAGGCGCCCAAGCTTGTGCAAATCCCGTCGTCAGCCGGTGTGGCGGCCTTCGCGGTGTTGGCGTCTGGCGCCTCGGAGTTCATGTCCGGCTCCTCTTCTGGTGCCTGAATCACTCCACCATTGCGTTGGCCACCTGCCTGGCCATCGTCAGCTCCGCCCGGAAAAGCCCGAAATCGGAGGCGAGTGGACAGGTTTTCTGTGATTTTTCTTGCTGTCGCTGGGGCCGAGGCGCTCAGCCTCTCTGCGGCGTCCCCAGCGTCGCTAGTAGTGCAGCAGCCCCCTTCACTTTTTCTGCCGAAAGAACTTGACACGTTAGCGCTCGCTAAGTAGATTGTGGCGGATTCGGGAGGGCGCCGTGAAGGGACTGACGGACAGGCAACGGGCGATCCTGGACTGGATCGTGGAGTTCCTCCGGGAGCACCGGCTGCCGCCTACGCTCCGCGAGATAGGTCGGGCGTTCGGCATCAGCTCGCCAGGCGTCCTCGGCCACCTGCGTGCGCTCGAGCGGAAGGGCCACGTCCGGCGCGGGAAACTTGGCGCCCGCTCCCTCGAGGTCACCTGCCTCCCGGGGCAGGGCGCCGACGACTCGGTCGAGCTCCCGCGCCTCGGTCGCATAGCGGCCGGCACGCCCCTCCTGGCCGTCGAGAACCTCGATGGCACGGTCAGGGTCGACCGGCAGATGCTGGGCCGTGGAAACGACGCGCACTTCGCCCTCCGCGTGACGGGCGACAGCATGATCGAGGACGGCATCTTCGATGGCGACACCGTCATCGTCCGCAAGCAGGAGACGGCCAGGGACGGCGACATCGTCGTGGCGCTGGTTGAGGACGGCTACGAGGCGACGCTCAAGCGCTTCTACCGCCAGAAACGTCGGATCCGGCTCCAGCCGGCCAACTCCGCAATGAAACCGATCTACGTGCGAGACGTCGTAATACAGGGCGTAGTGAAGGGAGTGATCCGCACCTTGAACTGACGCTAGACTGCCTTACCTAAAGGGCAGAGCTGCCTTTACCCCGGGGCGAGAACCTCGGGAATTACGGTCCCCGTCCGGGCATTCGTGCTGCGGGACGACGGGCCGTTTTTTGTTGGCGCACTACTACAGGACGCAAAGAAGGCACACGGACCCAGGGGGGGTAGCCGTGGAGCACAAGGCCCAGTCATGTCCACCGTCGTCCCAGAGAACGCCGGACCGCGCTGACACCGGACACAGCCGCAGCCCGTTGCCTCGGACCTTCAGGTGGCGATGCAGACAGTGCAAGCTCTGCCTTGCCGAGATGGGTCCCGGCATGGTCGACGTGGCCTACAAAGACCTCCACTGGGTGTTCCACGGCAA
>SDBV01005676.1_pt1 | contig 17551 bp, 29 predicted proteins | sample 2277081 | NCBI WGS metagenome assembly SDBV01 (sample SAMN10402039, study PRJNA504765) | marine sediment metagenome | isolation source: marine sediment core GS10_PC15, 223 cmbsf | place: Arctic Ocean: Southern Knipovich Ridge | collected 2010 | reverse complement strand
GATGACGACAAGAACAAATGCCCCAGCGGTTATCGCTTCGGCAAGGATACGGACGACAAAGACGAATGTGACGACTGCCCAATATGGGAGGCGTGCATTGACGCTAAAGAGGCGCGTGAATCAGGATGAGTCCCAGCAAAGATAAAGAAACCGGAGTATTCATCGGGGCATATGTCCCGGTGGATACTGCCTCCAAACTGATACTGGCTTCTGTCTCATCATCAAAGTCAGACATTGTGCGGGCTGCGTTGAGGGAGCACCTCGATCAACTATCTCCATCCCCGACGTCGCGCATGGTCAATCACTTACTTGCTGAATGGCACAAGACCCAGGCCGCCCCAACCAAAAGGAAGATCACATTCGAGTCTTATTGCAAGAAGGCGAAAGCCCAGATGATAGAAATGAAAGTGAGTCCGACCCTCGCAAACGATGTCTATGAAAGACTCAAGCTGTCATCCCCCGCAGTCGAAGCTCAGTGAGCAAATGGAGCGCAGAAAGCCCCCGCAGACGGAACCTGAGCATACGTCCTCGATCGTCAGCACAGGATCGACCCTCCTAGACCTTGCCATCAGTGGTGGGGTATTCCCAACAGGCGGTCTACCGGGAGGGATTCTCGTTGAAATCTTCGGACCGAGTTCCACCGGGAAGACAGTATTGCTGAGCGAAATCGCCGGGGGAATCCAGCGTAGAGGCGGGCTGGTTCAGTTCTGTGATCCCGAAGGGCGTCTTAACAAACAGTTCGCCCTTCTATTCGGCCTCGATGTTGACACGATCAAATACAGTACACCTGATACGATCTCTGAGGTCTTCGACCCGATCCGTAAATGGGAACCCGATCCCCTCCCCAATGTGCCTCATGGCATCTTTGCTGACAGCCTTACCGCTCTCACAACCGAACAAGAAATCGATGACAAGGATCCATACGGGACCCGTCGCGCGAAAGAATTCAGTGAAAAGCTACGACTGGTCTGTCGGGGGTTTGTTGAACATAACATATTGATGGTTTGCTCAAATCAAGTACGCCAGAACATAAACGCGGGGCCATTCGAGCAAAAGTACTACAGTCCGGGCGGTGAGGCAATCGGGTTCTATTCGAGCGTTCGCCTTCGCTGCTCCCTACGAGAGAGGATGAAGAAGGAGCGCACGATACACGGGCAGAAACACTCCGCTGTAATAGGGGTCAAGATAGACGTACAGGTATTCAAGAACTCTGTATGGGCCCCATACCACACAGCCCCAGTCCATATACGATTCGACTACGGCATTGACGACGTCGCCGCCAATCTCCAGTTCATCAAAACCAACACCGGTACGACCAAGTACGGGGTGGGAGATATGGACCTGTACAAAGGCCTGGAACAGTCTGCCGCGGCCGTCGAGGAGGATAGCCTCGAAGGGCAACTACGCCAAGAAGTTATAGTGCTGTGGAATGAGATCGAGGAGGCCTTCTCCACTGGCAGAAAGAAGAGACGCTCATGAAACGCACTAAGAAAGCAACCAAGAAACGCAGCATCACTCGAGCCTCCGCTAAGGACAAGGGGCGTCGTCTACAACAAATGGTTTGTGCAAAGATCTCTGAACTGACCGGGCTACCATGGGGTAAGGATGAACCAATCGAATCCCGACCGATGGGACAGTCTGGAGTTGATGTCCGACTGGATGCGGTAGCTCGCAAGGAGTTCCCCTTCTCTGTTGAGGCCAAGTGGCAAGAATCATGGAACATACCAGAATGGATCCGGCAGGCCCAAACCAATGAGATGAAAGACACAGACTGGCTGCTGGTCGTTAAGCGCAGTCATTCCCCGCCCGTTTGTATAATAGATCTAGACACATTCTTTAAGATCTTGGAGAAGGTAAAATGAGTTTGTCGAAAAATGCCCAGTAAGCCCACTAATACCAATCCAAGATCATGTATCCGAGAAGGATGTGACAAGGTATTTGTTCCTAGATGGAAAAATCATCGGTGCTGCTCAAAACGATGTGCTTCCAAATTAGGGGCTGCGGTAATCCGAGCCCGAAGCAAGAAAATTTACAAGAAATGTGCTTTAGAAGGGTGTAATGGTATTGTCGAATGTTGGCCGTGCACTCAGGACGTTCGAAAGTTTTGTTCTAGAGATTGTAGTTATATAGCTAAGAGCATGCCTCGTATTGAGCGTGTGCTTCGTACTTGTGCTCGGGCAGAATGTGATGAGGTATTTTATGTTCTGCCTAAGAATAAGAAACGATTTTGTTCTAACCGATGTGTGAATTTTCATAACACTCATCCTGAAGTTCTTCGTATATGTCTTAACTGTGATGCTGATTTTAAACCACCCCATTCTGAGACAGTACATTGTTCTAGACAGTGTGCTAGTGACGCCCGTTGGTCCGATCCGATATGGAGTAAAGAACAACGCGATCGCATTGGCATTCATAGCAAAAAACAATGGCAAGATCCTGATTATAGAGCTCATATGATTACAGTTTTGCAGCGTCCGAAGAGTGATGAGCATAAAGCAGCACTTTCACGGGCTCGAACAGGTCTAAAGGTTAGTCCTGAAGGTAGAGCGAAAAACGCTGAGGCCCAGAGACGCCCAGAAGTACGAGCAAGAAAATCAGCTGCTACTCTACGACTATGGCAGAATCCTAATTATAGAAAGAATCAAATAAAACGTCTTACATCCATGTGTCAAATAAACGCGATAAGAAGATCGACAGCTGTCGGTATTATGGAATCACTAGGACTGGAAGATCTCTTAATTACCACTACTGAGAAGATAGTACAACTAACGGCAGAAAACCCTTCAGATAACGCCAGCCAGCGTTATAATTTTAGAAAAGGTCACGTCGCTCTGAGTATGATTAAGATGTTCGATCCAGCTATGGAGCGTGTGATAGAAACCCATGTTGAGAAAATTATGAGAAAGGAGAGTCAAAATGTCTAAGATCGCCCACCAAAAAACCGGTATCTTCTATGGCTTTGAGAAAGCACTTGAGGCCCAGAAAATAACACGGGATGTGCTGAAAAGGAATCCAAACGCTACTACGATGGATATTGCTGCCGCCCTCTTGACCATGACCAAAAATCAAGGGAGCGGGGATTTGAATGCGGCTGAAAAAGTCATACTCGATATATACTACTATGCGGCTCAGCGGCTAAGACCTTTGGTCATGGAGAAGCTGCAAAGGAGCAAGCGGGCTCCGTTAAAGGAAGTTATTAGTGATTCCGTCGCACAAATGCGACGGCACATAGCTAAAGACTTACTAAGTACTACCTTCGCAGTCGCTCGCGCTGCAAAATCCCTTCCTGCAAATATGCTGGAACAAGGCAAGGCGAATGAGCTTCTGAGTCAGTACTTTACTGGAGATGATATCGTACCACATATCAAGGAGCTTCCAGTAGAACCAAAATGAACACAAACACTGAAGAACAAGAGTCCGACCGGACGTCTGACAAAGACATACTCGTAATCACTTCTGTCCTAGCCACCAGAACTGAGGAGTTGGGGGGACGGTCGATTCCATTGTTACATCACCGCTCTCAAGAAGGATGATCCCTTCGCGATTCATGGATATGGTCATACGAAAGATGAAGCTCGAAAGTATCTAAGAGATGCAGCCCCACACTTCGCCATGCAAAAACTCATCGAATGACTATTACTAACTACCACTCCCAACTCTAATCAAGGTGGATGCATAATGTATACAAGCATACAAGATCAACTCAATGAAGTACTGGCTAATAAAGTGGAGCCATACCTTCGTCAGAGGCTTCCTCAAAGATTTGACAAGATAGAATCAGTCGACGTCACTTCATGGGAAATGGGGAATCATGAGCTAGAAGGGCTAGTACGACAATCTCAATCTTTGCCAGAACCAGTCTTGATGGATCCCGAAGAAGGTTACTGCACCAGAACTATGCTGCGATTACACATTCGAAACAACAACGAAACCTCTGCAAGTCCGTATCCTAAGCTGCTTGGGGTTACGAATGTTTTATCCAAGAACGTCATCGATGAGCATTTGCACACAAGCGGTACTGAAGTAATGTGTGGAGGCATATTACGAGTTTGTATAATCACAATCAAGGATTCCTTCGAGGATTGGGAATGACCATTAGTAGCATCCAATTTCAATTTCAACTAGAGGAAGTATACAATGAACCCCAATGATAATCCCAAATGCCCTCTTTGTGGAATACCATTATTCTTACCAAACCAAGACCAGGTGGGATTACGTCATACCCCGCATGATATGTATGAATGTCTGGAGAAGGCTCGTCATGGCAGTCTCTATAGAAACATCTTGTTCTGCCCAAAGCCCTGGATAGACCTCTTCGATATATCAGAATGGGAATTTGGATTGAATGAAGAAGAGCTATCCACCAAGCCATTGAAATCAATGCTAATGGAAGCAGCGGCACTTGGGGTCTTCGAAACAATCACTGAATCACAAATACATCTCACGTCATCAGGCATCCAATGCATTATTGGTCGTGATTGTGAGTTCATCTATGAAATCAAACTACGTTCAGCTCTAAGTCATATAGTAGATTCCGGCTGTAAAGACACCTTAAAAGCAGCCAAATCCACTCTACGAGAAGTACTGTTCTATCTAGAATCACTCGACCCAAACAAGTACCACTAGTGACCATTAGCAGCATACATCTCGAGAACTTCCAGAGTCACGAAGAGACCGCTCTCGAGCTCAGTCCCGGCGTCAATGTCATCATTGGCCCGTCTGACAGCGGCAAGACTGCGATTGTCCGGGCCCTACGATGGCTGACATGGAACCGACCCGGAGGGGAGGCTTTCCGATCAAGCTGGGGTGGGGACACCCACGTCACCGTTTACCTCGACGATATGATGGTCAGTCGCGTGCGTACGAAAAACCAGAATGCGTACTATATCAACGACTCCCAAGTATACGAAGCGTTCGGGACCGAGGTACCATCCGATGTTGTGGAACTTCTGAATATCGACTCAGTGAATCTGCAACAACAACTGGATCGGCCCTTCCTGCTCGATACCCCGCCTGGACAAGTGGCGCAGTATTTGAATGAGGTGGCTCATCTAGACGTGATTGACCGGGGCCTACAAAGGCTGGCCAAATGGATTCGCGCAATCGAATCCGATGTTCGAACCCAGACTTCAAACCAAGAACGATTGGAGGGGTCCCAATCATCCTTCGACTACCTACCAGATATGGAACAGACCGTCGAGAAACTGGAGGAGCAGGAGAAGGCCTTACACAAGCAAACGACCAGGCGCAGAGAACTGGACGAAATAGTCAATCAGGCCCTGCTCGTCAATACAAAGCTGGACACTATCCGTCCTTTGCTGAATCTCAATACGCTGGTTGAGTCGGCCCTCGAGTATCGCAAGACCAAGAAAGATCTTGTCAAACAAGCCGACTCATTGTCCGACTTGATAGATCGAATCAAAGATGCCCAGAACCAGCAGAAGAAGCTGAAGCCCCTACAAGAGCTGGCCCCAGCAGTAGGTAAGGCTATGCGATTACAAAGCAGGCTATCGGTCATTCAAACAGAGGCCCATCGCCTGACACAACTGATCGAGCTATATCAACAGAAGCAGCGACGTATCAAAGAAGAGAAAGAGGAGCGCGACACTTTGCACGAGCGATTCGACGAGGCTATGGGAGACCAGTGTATGCTATGCGGGAGTGCAATAGGGAAATGAAATCGACTTTCACTCTCGTGATGGAAGTGGAACAACATGACGCAGGCAAAATGTCGACTGTTCCTACCTTCTACGTGGAAGGGGATCCAATCATGAATGACGCAATTGTATCCTTCCTCCGCCAAACAGCAGACGAGATTGAACAAGGGAAGCTGACATTCAACAAACGAAATTGAGACTTCATGAAGGCGATAACCAGGCGGGCAACCAGGCGCAGTCACATGAAACAAAGGAATGGGCGCGAAAGAGATGGCAGTGTACAGGAAAAGACGAAATGAATAAAACATATTGGATCGTTCGATACAGGGCTCAGGGTCGAAAGAAAGCACATCCCATATTGACAACGCTTCGCCATACCAGATATGACTCTATTCGTGCTTCCTACTCGGCCTGGGAAGGAGAAACCTGGACCAACGTCAAAAGACGGGTCGACTTGGAATGCGTGAAAGTACAGTTAATTGATCCGATCGCGGCCCCATACATAGCGAAGTTATAGAGATGAAACGAACCTCCAAACAACACAACTCCAGACCTACCGGAGGAGCGGGCTCTAACACTTGGAAGGTTTGGAATGAGTATCATCCGGATGATCCTATCATTCCTGGGGACGGATGTGTCATCCATCACGAAGATGAGAACCCGTGGAACGATTCGCCAAACAATCTTCAGAAGATGACCGACGTCCAGCACAAGAAACACCACACATCGAATGGTCGGCATCCAAATCAAGGCCGCAAGTTCTCGCCTGAATTGCGTAAGAAATTATCTGAAACGCATAAAGGACAGAAGGCATGGAACAAGGGAATACCGATGTCCGAAGAGCAGAAGAAGAAAATCTCCGCTGCTAAGAAAGGACAGCCTTCCCCATGCGGGATGCTTGGGAAGAGGCATTCGGAGGAAACCAAACGAAAGATGCGAGAGAGCCATGCAGCGAACAAATAAACTCCCTCCTAAAGGGACGGTGCAGGCCGTGTTTACGGCGGATTGGCATTTACGAGATTCCGTGCCTGTCTGCCGAACAGATGACTTTTGGGAGGCGCAATGGGCGAAGGTCGATTTTGTCGCGGCCCTGCAGCAGCGATACGACTGCCCTATCTTTCACTCGGGAGATCTGCTGGACCATTGGAAGGCCAGTCCGTTCCTCATTAGCACAATACTCGAACATCTTCCCGAGGACTTCCATACTGTCTACGGTAATCACGACCTACCCCAACACAGTATTGAGCTGACGGAGCGCAGTGGGGTCCATACGCTTGAGATGGCAGACGCCCTAACTATCCTGCACGGGACCCATGCTCTGCAGGAGCCTGTAGCTGATGACAGCTTCGACTTGTGTGGATACAGGACCCTCGTATGGCACGAGGGGGTATGGCAGGGCAAGTGTCCATGGCCTGGGTGCGAGAACCTGACCGCGGAGGAAATGCTAGACAAGTTTCCCGAGTTCGATCTTATCGTTATGGGGGACTTCCACAAACCTTGCATTGCACGGGACGGGGATCGACTACTTGTCAACCCCGGTAGCCTGATGCGGCAAACTGCAGACCAGATCGACTTCCGGCCCAGAGTCTATTTATGGTCCGCTAAGAATAATGACGTCGTGCCCGCCTATCTGCCAATTAACCTGGATGCGGTATCCAGAGAGCATCTCGACGTGATGAAAGAACGTGATGAGCGGATCGAGGCGTTCATAAGCAGGCTCGACGTGGATTGGTCCACCGAACTGAGTTTCGAAGGCAATCTGAAAAAGTACTTGTCGAGTAACAAGGTGGACACTCGAACGAAAGAGCTGATACAAAAAGCAGTAGATTTATGATGAGAGGACCTTAAAATGGAAGCTATAGATTTCCCGCAAAGCACCAAGACCTTGGCAAGGCCACAGGGTACAACTGAGGAGGAATGCGGCCCCCTCAATGTCTACTCCGACGGGGAGTATTGTGTATCTTGTTGGCAGCCAGATTGGAAAGATCGTTGGCGGCTTTTGTTCGGTGGTAAAGTGTGGTTGTGGGTATGGTCCGGCTTCACCCAACCTCCTGTGATAGTAGATACAGAAGATCCTTGGCGGAAGAAGGAGGGATGATGACCATAAACGACATCATGTTGGATTTGCGCGCCATGTTTGGCGATACCTACGATGTGCGGCTGGTTCCCAGCGTTATGACTGGCGGCGGACACTATTGCCGCGCTACCATTTCCAACGTCCACATTGACGGCGCCAACCTGGGATTTTCAGCGAGGCACAACGGCAGCTATCAACTGGCGTTAAATGAAGCCTATTGTATGATGAAGCGTCGCATTGGGGAGACCAAGGCCCCTTCGCCATCAACGGAGCAGGGCCATATCATTCCCCCAATAACTGACCCCCTCGGCAACCATTGGCACCAACCGGATCGTACCGAGATTAAGATTGAGGACGACACTGCTACGATGAGTCAACATACATTCGATGGGCTGCCAGAATACAGCACCACTCAACCGACAGGAGCCTATGAAGGGAAGATGTGGAAATCCCACGTTCGGGGGGTGTGGTATCTGCGTTGGTTCGGCCCGGCGGAGGATCCAGATATGGTGTCAACGAATACAAGACACATTCAGATCGAGGAAGCCGCCTGATGCCATACAAAGAAGGGGTTCGTGCGTTCTTTTGTGAGCCGTCCGGTCGCGAACGCTTGTACCTGCGGCGCTTCGTTTGGAGTGATAAAGCCAAATGCCCAGGACAGGTTCGTTACCACAACGCGCGAACCTTTCTCAAGGATGATGACGAGGCTGATGACGTACCAACATGGCCTCATGCGGACAAGCGCTGGCCAACTCACTGTGCCAACTGTGATTACGAATTCATCTTCACCGACGAATGGCAGGTCTTTCGTGAGACGATTTACCTTCGCACCGACACTAAGGAACCCGTTCTTCGATCAGACAATATCCCGGGAATGATGTGGGACGCCTATTGGTTACCCCAAAAAGGACCCGACGGACGGGCGCTCGCGGTGCTGCTACCGAACGGGAGGGAATGGTCAATCGACCAGCGCGCGAAGAATTGTACCCTGCCCAAGGACACGGTTCACCGTTGCTGGATTCGTCATGGGGAGCCACCAAACATCACTGTCTCCAAAGACGGGGTAACTTGTAAAGCGGGGGCCGGAAGCATCAAGTCGGAGGACTATCATGGCTTTCTTCAACACGGCATCTTCCAGCCTTAACTTATGTAGAGACAGTGAATGGTGGGTTGACGTATAATACTTACAGAGAATCAAAGTGATGTGGCTCTCGCTCGCGAGCCGAGATAGGAAGCGGCACTTCCCAGGGACGGGAACTGCAATACGAAGCATCATCTGGAGCTTACAGAACTATGAACGAAAAAGATCTGCTCGACTTGAAGGAACGCATTGAAGATGCGGACCGTGACGGCGCCCGGCTGGAAGGGCAAATGACCTCCTTGATGGAAAGCCTGAAGAAGCTAGGCTACTCCTCCATCGAAAAAGCGAAGGACGCCCTGAAGGAGCTCGACGACTCGATCGAGAACGAGGAGGAGAAACTCAACGAGGCCATACGCAAGGTCGAAGAACAATACGAAGCGATCTGAGAGGGATAATGCACTCTTTCAAGACCAAATTCGGAAGCAAGCAAGTTGAAAGGGCCTCCCAAGAGGCCTTCAACGATGTGGTTGCACAAGCTAGTAAACAGGAACCAGACAGAGAGCTCGGTTCAATCTTCTGCCAATTACAAAAAGATCCCTTTGGCAGATTGATTCTGACTGGTACCTTCCTGCCCCCAGAGTGGTCGAACAAGATCAACGAAGTCCTTCATGCCTACAGCAAAGAGGCCCGGAGGAAAGTGAGATGAGTGAAGTTGCTATCTACAAGAAGGCCGCTACCATGCCTAATCCCAAGACCCCGACTGAGATCGTCTCTCGTCATTTAGAGGATGGGGAATACTTAGTCATTGTTGACGGGGAGGTAACTTCTAAGATCTTAAAGGCGAAGGGATCAGTCACTGTGACCGCGTACAACTGGAAACCTGAGCGAAGTTTTGGGGAATGAGTCTTGGTGACCATACATCACTTCGAAATCAAATTCAAAAACAAGCGGGTTGCTGAACAGGCTCGCGCTGCATTTGAAGCGGTAAACAAGCAGTCAAACAAACGTGACGGGGAGCTCGGAGCAGTATTCTGCCAGTTGCGAGAATGTGGCCTTCTCCTATTTCGAAACGAGCACGGAGAGGAGGTGCGCCTTAGCGGCTCATATCTTCCGCCGAAGTGGGCAGCGAAAATTGGCAGGGTACTAAAGGCATACGAAGCCGAGCAGAAGCAAGAGGAAGGAAGAAGGTCCGTATTGCGCAGGAGAAAATGATGACAGTAAAGGAATTGATAGCGATACTACAACCGATGTCGCCCGATGCGACAGTCGAGTTTGAAATTCCACATCGGGGGGCCGCTGACCGGAAGCCCCTCGATGGCGCTCTAGCGCCTATCACTGAAGCGCGAGAGACGTTCTTCAACGAGCCCAAAAACAAGTACGTGATATTGTCGTGAGTGAGAAGAGCGACTACATCTGGAAAGCAGCACACCACGCTAATGGGTTCCTCGCTACAAATACAAAAGCAGCTCAAGTAGCGATAGTCGACGTTGAGTGGCAGTGCAACGCACGGTCCGTGCCACAATGGTTCAAAGACGCTCTCGCCGCACAGCTCAAAAGACAAGTCAATAAAACTGCATGGAAGGTGCACGAGTATCCAGATCAGACGATCATCTGTAACCGCAATGACAAGCACTATTGCATTCACAAAGGCAACGATTGCACTGACAACACCATCCGCACCTGTGTAGATTTCTTGGAGTTACGAAATGGAGGATGGTGACATCACATGACACTCCGACGCACTAAAACACCCCGTCTTGCGCGCGCAGCACTCCGACGTGCGAGCCCCCCTCTTCCTCGCCTACCTCGTAACGACCCCCCGACCGGGATATATAACGCGGAAACGATGGCCCGGTTTGTTCGTAACTACAGAATGATTACCCGAGGATTCTATGATGCGATCCGTCTAAGCCACCTCCATATAGAGTTGTGGCTCTGCCCCAATTGCGACGAAGTTAACACAGCCAAGAAAATCTCCGAAACAAAGACCAATTACTGTGGTTGGTGTAAGCTGGGATCCACGTATAATAACATACTACTAGGGAGACCTAATGACTGTTGCATCACTACGAACTGAACTGGAGCAGCGTAAGGGGCGTCTTGTGCAGATCAAGCTCGATCTCAAAGAGTGCAAGCGCTTCTTGAAGCACGCCAACCGCGATCTCATGAAGCATATGCAAGCTCGGGAGGTTGTTAAGATAGTAGGCCTTGCCACCCAACAACAATTGGAGTATCACTTCTCAGACATCGTCACTGCCGCTCTACAAGCCGTTTTCCCGGACCCTTACAGCCTATCCGTAAAGTTTGTGGAACGTCGCGGGAAAACGGAATGCGACTTGGGATTCGAACGGGACGACGTCGTGATAGACCCGATCAGTGCGAGTGGTGGCGGGGCGATTGACGTAGCTGGGTTTGCACTCCGAGTAGCAGCATGGTCAATGCACTATCCAAAATCGCGTTCGGTGCTGATACTGGATGAGCCATTCCGTTACCTCAGTACGGATCTTCAAGAGAGGGCTGGAGGCGTGCTGCGCGAAATATCGTCCCGCCTGGGTATCCAAATGATCATTGTCACGCACGAAGAAGAATTGATATCGTGCGGGGATAAGATCTTCTCTGTGCGGCAGACGAAGGGAGTTAGCGAAGTGCGGGTACAAGACGGTGGATAGTGAATCAGAAGTAATTGTAGCCTTTCTAGAGGTGCATGCAAAGACGCATAAGGGAACCGTGACCGGTGCTGCATTCGAGCGGGCTGCCGTTCACGTAAGCACACGACCTGCTAAAATCCAAAGCGCGTTCTTTGCTGGCTGCGACTATGGCAGCGAATACGCAGGCGATCAGTACCTTGGAACACCAGAACGCCAGCGTGGTTTCGATCAATGGAAGAAAGAGAATGAATGACGAGAAACTGGCAAACGAGATTGTAGCATTAAAAGTTGTTGACGCAATTATTACGCCGCCCGACGACGACGACAATTCATTCGTGTTACGAGATGACGCTAACCGATGGCAAAGCATACCAGTGTTCGTCCGAGACTGGGATGTCGCTGGAGCGGTTTTGAAGCGGGTGGCCGATGAGGGGTTTCATATCAGTATGGGATCAGCCCTTGCTGGCGAATACGACTGTCATATGGATCATCTTGAAAACGACATGCGCCAATACTCCACCAACAACAAATCACTCCCTCGTGCTATCAACGAAACGGGAGTAAAGGTTTTCAAAAATGATAGTACATAAGGACACCCAAGTTCTCATAACAGTCGAGATGACTGAAGAGCAATCGCAGAATCTATGTGTCGGCTTGCAGAAGTCGGCCAACATTGTCTCGAATGCCCCGTCAATAAGACACGCCCTTGAACTCGACGAGAAAGAAAAGGAAGTGCTAGACGATCTGCGACAATCTATTTTAAACGCGTGACTGTGAGCGACCCTCCCACCCCATCAACGATGTACCTGCTCTTCGAGCGTGGATTGCTCCTCGGGGCATTCACAACCCCAGAAGCAGCTCAGAGAATAGTAGACGGTAGGGGGGCGGCCGAAAAGCCAAAACCGAAACTAGTGAAGTTTCGCGCAGTCCCGGATTAGGGCCATTCCTGCTCTATACGAGCAGAAGCGCAATACCCTAACACAGCTATGACTCCGATCAGCAGCCCTGCAGCGGATAAGCAACGCTAAAATGGATAATTGACAGCTCAATCACCCTTGAGTACCAGTGATCGTGCCATTATTGGTCACTGTGGCGGAATGACCATTCTTACGAATTGCATAGCCTTTGTGACGCGCGCAATCAAAGCGCAAACCTGGCAAACAGGGAAACCGTTTTTGTATTGAGAACGGTGTTGTCGCTGGTTCGTCTTATCTTTAAAGTTCCATCGAAGTCGACGGCACCCGATGGAGATGATTTTGTTGCCTCCCATCGCCGGATGGTACTGGTTGCGTGCCATGTTGCTAACGCGGGGCCACTACTCGGATCGTCTCCTGACGTCTTGTCCAGGCGACACTCATACTCAGTATTGGCACAGACGCCTTTCCAAGTTTCTTTCGACGAGTAGCCAGATGCATTATTGGGCCGCTCATAAATATCGCCATCTGAGTTGACCTCAAAGCCGACCGTTGCTGTTCCGCTCGAGACAATTTGCGAAAGCGATATATTTGTGAGCGTATCCAACGCGCAGCCACCATCACCACCCTGCTTTGCCTTCGCAATAACGTAAGTCTTGTCGTAATTAACGCCGTTATAATTGGCTCGCAAAATGAACGTTTCAGAATCGGTGGTCCAACTCGCACCGCTTAGGGAATAAACGCCAGTACCGGCGACGACTGAAATAGTCAGACCATTCTTGGTTGCCGGGGTCACAACAGAATGGGTGGCTATCGTCGTCTTGTCAATCGTCCCGTCAAAAACCTTATGAGTGCCACCGGAACCTGATAAATCATAGCCAGTGCCATCGAAATTCGCCGGCAGGACGTGTGCCTCATTTGTGAGAAAAGTGAAAACACCATCGGAACCATCGGAACCATCGTCCCCACCTTGCGAGCTTATGACGGTTTCAGCGTCAGATGCGGTTTGCCCACCAAACGAATAATCATACTGTACTGTTATCGCAGTTGTTCCTGATCCAGTGACCGTTACTGTGACTCGTCCGGTGTTGAGGTCCCCGTCCTTATGTGCAGTACTCGCAGCAGTAAAGGTTCCGTCGGCTGCGCGAGTGATACGGCGGGCTATGCGAGCTACCGCAACCCCAGCTTGCAAAAACACACAGTCCAAATCGGTCGTCGTCGAGGTCGGGTCCCAGGCCCCCTGGTTTGTGGCTCGAGTCCAAGCCACACCCCCCGACGGTTCTATAATACCGTAAACAGCATCATTCCCGCCTTGCGAACTTATCACTGTTTCAGCATCCGATGCGGTTTCCCCTCCAAACGAATAATCATACTGAACCGTTATCGCAGTTGATGCACTTCCTGTAACTGTAACTGTTACACGGCTTGTGTTAAGATCCCCATCTTTGTGTGCCGTAACCGAGGCGGTAAACGTGCCATTAATAGTACGTGTAATGCGCCGTGCGATACGAGCCACCGCCACTCCTGCCTGGAAGAAAGTACAGTCTAGATCCGTAGTTGTCGCGATTGGGGACCACACCCCTTCATTTGGGGCCCTTGTCCAAGACACACCCCCAGATGGCTCGATAACCCCGTGAATAGCATCTGCCCCAGCAGGCCCGGTCCCACCATCATCGCCACCTTGGGATGAACTTACGGTTTCTGCTACTGTAGTATCATCCCCCCCAAACGAATAATCGAACTGAACCGTCACGGCGGTTGTCCCGCTGTTTATCACAGTTACTGTTACACGACTAGTATTGAGGTCACCGCCTTTGTGCGCTACCGAACTAACAGTGAGTGTTCCATCCCCACTACTTAAAGTGACTCGACGTGCAATACGAGCTACTGCCACTCCTCCTTGATAGAATGTGCAATCCAAGTCGGTGGTCAGTTGTGATGGGGTCCACGGACCAGAGTTGGTGTCTCTTGTCCACGCTAGTCCATTCTCAGGTTCCACCGAACCATGAACTGCATCAGCACCATCCCCACCACCAGCCCCATCAAGGACGTCAACAAGGGAGATAGTATCCAGAATTGTACCTGTAGGACCATCTTTCAGTTCGATGATGGCGGACCCACTAATATCGCCAGAATCGAGTACGCCAGTATAGCCGTCGGATCCTGCCGCGTATCCGTTCGCCACCGTTACCAGGGTAGTCCCCTCATAAAGCTGGATTGTGCCGGTCGAGAGCAGCTCGTCAACCCCTGCGAAGATTCTATGCGCTTCTACTGTGAGCGTGCCGACGCCATTCTGAATCGCCGTGCCGGTTATAGGCTTGATGTAATAAACTTCGGTCAGGCGAGGTCCATCCATGCCCGGCAGTAGCCCGCCACTGTCGATCGGTTTCTCCTCGGTCGTTTCATCCCAGTCGAACCAGCTTTGTACTTCCTCTACCATCCGCATTGGCACTACCAAACGGCGATTTGCAAACCGATCCTCCCTTGCCTCGAGTGACCAAAAATCGACTCTGAATGTCTCCGAGGTGATGCCGTAACGAGCATACGTTTGCGTAACAATATCACCGGGCTGTATTGATATAGTCCGCATCCAATAATCAGCGTTGAATGCCCGCTTCGCATTCAGTCGCTTCATTTGTATTTTCGATATGCGCTGGGCCCTCCTATGATCAGTTGTAAACGGCAAATCGAGCTTCTTCGAATTCTCGCCGAAGGCAGCTATCGATGTGGAGTCCGTCAATTCGGGGTATTCCTTGACGGACCACATGTCGTTGGGCTCAGCATATGCCCCGCCGATAACATTGATCTCTTTTGACTGATCAATCTGTAATAGCATTTCGCTCGGGGCGCCATCAATATCCGATTCCGTCAGTGTCATTGACGATGCGCGCCAAGCCCCTGCGAACGTTCTATAAATACCTCCACTGGCATCCATCGTGCCTGCAGACGCTGACAGTAATCGTTGCAAGTTTCGTTTGTGGTTTGAACTTGGGATCAGTATACCATTGGTCGTATATCGATCAATGGCCCCACCCCCCACAACGTTAATCTGTTCCTCGCAGATATTCGCCTCGGATGCAAAGTTCTCCAAGTCAATTGCGGGGGCGCCTTTGCCCATGCCGAATATCCGAGTGCCATTCACTGATCCTCCAACTAGATACGCAAGCTCGCAAAGCTTTGAATTGACAGTAAATTCCCAAGTTGAAGGATCATCTATTCGATGCGTCCCGGATCCACCGGGCACTGTCGAATCGAGCCTTGGATCATACCACTTCCCGCCCTTTATTTGTGCCAGTGGTTGCAGCCTCCCTTCAACTATCTCAGTGACCTTCACTCGTATCCCGATAGATGGGATGCCACGGAGGATGCGAGTCTTTGCATTCCACTTCGTCGACAATGCGGCAATTTCTGGAAAAGCGTCCGATGTTTCCTCACCAGTACGAAACCACACCCAGAGGTCGTCCATGAACTTACCAGCAGTGATAGCTCCTGGCCCGGTAGTGGAATCACCATTGAACACTAGCGTTTCATTAAACCAGAACTTCTCCAGAGACGTTGCCGGATACCCTGCGAGCCCAACGATCAACAACAGTTCATCCGGCTCGTCACCTGTGTTTGATATATTCTCTCGAAACAGTATTTGGCCCGCTATACCAACACGCCCAAATGGGATGCTACGAATGGCGGTAGGGCTCGAATATATAGAGAGGTTTGCAGCCAGCAATCGACTACCGAAACCAGTATCGAAATCCGGCACGAATGCGTTGAAGACAATATTAATACCTAGTACTTGGACGGCGACTAACGCATAAGCGAGCATGGCGCCACCAAGCAAGAACGCGGCTGGAATGAGTAGACCAGCAGTCACTATGATTGCGATGCCAAGTATTATCTTTTTGACCGTCTTACCTATGACACATCTCCACGATACTTGCCCGGGTCAAAGGCACAAGCGCATTCCCCCAGCGACACTTCTACCAGACCATTGCTACTGACAAATAATGCTTTGCGTTCGATAGCACCGACCGCGGAGCCATCAAGACCTTGCCCTTTCCTGTACGCGATAAACCCGCGCTTTGCCTGCAATGGGGCAACAGGTCTACCAAACAGCTTCACAAGATAGGCATACAGGCTGCTCGCCCCTTGATCGCGTATCCAACTCGCTGCATCTTCTGCATTGTCAAATCCAGGAACGTCAATGTCAACACCCCAACAGCGAGCGATATCTGCCGCAAAGTGACAACAATTTGCATCATCCCAATCGTAGGGAGTACATCTCCATTTATCCAGCACAGCATAGAATTGTTGATGCTTCATCTTCTATTCTTGTTCCGTATACCCGCCAAAGCCATCACCGTCGAACGGGCCGGCTGGAAGACTCCTTGAATTTAATCCGACGTTAGCCATCTCCGGGTCGGACACAAACTCGAGGCCATGATCTGTTGTGTCAATTCTCCGACCGGCCTCGTAAGTGTTGCGAACAAAATAGGATTGTCCAAGCGATGCGGTCTCGCTGAGAAGTTCCAATATCAAACGCTCATCTACATCCTTTTCGCCCTGGTCATTAGCCGAAACTGATGCCATAATACTGACGGCCCCCATCGTGGTGCGGAAGTCTATCGGACCAATAATGGCCCCCTCGTTCGATAGAAGCAGCAAGGTTATAGTGGCGCCCCGACCACGACTATCCTCCACATCACCGATATCCACATTCTCACTGTCGATACGAAGGGATACCGATGTGCGCGCATCCGCCAGCCCCTGCCCCTCAGCGATCTTGTCAATCTGACCAATCTCGCCAAGCGCTATCCATGTCTTTGAATCATAGTCGATTGTATGACCTTCGGGCCCGACCCATAGATTCTGTGTGCCCGAGAGGAATTCGAACTCCCCAAGAATGGCGATATTTAGTTCGTCTTTCTCCAGTTCGTCTAAGACGGCCTGTACGAGATTACGCATTATGCCGGTTTCTCGTTGCTTATCCGGTGCAGGCCCGCTGATCGGAGTCTACCTAGTATAAGGGTGTTGCGCCGATTAGCTGCTTGCTGTTTCCACGTCGCCCAACGGCAGTTTCCCGGCTCGTAATTACCATCGTTGTCGGGATAGCGGTCCAGCGTCAGTCCGTCCGGCCGCTCGCCCATATCGGCAAGAAAATTCTTAAAGCTATGCAACCA
>SDBV01005675.1_pt1 | contig 17553 bp, 17 predicted proteins | sample 2277081 | NCBI WGS metagenome assembly SDBV01 (sample SAMN10402039, study PRJNA504765) | marine sediment metagenome | isolation source: marine sediment core GS10_PC15, 223 cmbsf | place: Arctic Ocean: Southern Knipovich Ridge | collected 2010 | reverse complement strand
GACTTATCGGGAGATGCTGTCCTGCTGGGGTTCGTGCTTGCGCTTATTTCCGATTCCTGAATGACTCCAGCGGCGTCTATATAGAAAGAAGTGTCCTTCGTTGGATATGCGTATACAACGCTTGTGTCGCTGTCGGCGGCAATATCGGGCGGGTCGAAGTCCCTGAACTTCTTCAGCACAACATCGCTACCTGTCTTGTATGCGCCGCCTATCCATGCGTCATCATCCTCATCTTCCTTGCGACAGACGCGCCAGTAGCGTGTGTTCACCACCAGGACATCATAATTGGTGGTCTCTACGGCACTCCCTGGCTCAAGGAAATCTGTATCCCAGGTTACGCGCTGGAATCCAGTTGCGCCAAGTTCTGTTGCCGTCTTCTCCTCCACATGGGACGTGTCCGGCTCTCTTAATATCCATTTGGTGGTTCCTATAATAAGTGGGTCGGAGAACTCCACCACGAAGCCAGCGTTGCTCACATTCTCCTTCTCTTCGGTAAAGAATATCTTCCGCTCGCTGTCCCAGTTATACTGAGCATTAGCTTCCGCTCGTTGTATTTTCGAGAAAGGCGTATCCACATTAAGCTGCTGCGGCGAGATAGCATACGTTTCCAAATAGGTTATTGGCGTAGCCACAGGATATGAGCGCTCGCCGTTTACCTCTATCCTGTTATACAATCCATCAAATTCCCAATCTTCGTTTGCCGACATAACGCTGGGCGGATTCAGAGAGCCATCATCATCAAAGAGCTTCAACGCATCGTCAGCAGGCCCTTTCAGGTAGGTTATAACTATATGCCCCACTAACGATGCAGTCACTTCCGTCAGCGTGTATACGCCAGTTCCTGCATTATGTGAGATATTATAATGAGTGCCTTCCACGTAGAAAAAGTTGTAGTCGGCGTTGCTTACCTGAACGGTGTTGAAGTCATATGCAGAATTGCTGGTATGAATGATGTTCCTGCCGCGAAGCTGTATGGTCTCCGCCGAAGCCGATAGCAGTACGTGGTCTTCCTGCTCCCTGCGAGGCTTTACAGCCACTCTGCCCTGCCGTGTGGTATACGCAATAGCGTTGGCTACCTGGGCTAATAGGCGTACTGTCTGCCAGCGTTTGATGTTGTCTGCCTTCAGATACTGCACCGAAGGCTTGTAATCATAGTTTATCTTCACGTTTGCCCCAAAGAGTGGCGGCGTCAGGAAGAGTATCTCGCCAGTAAGCAAATTTATTTCATAGTCATCCGTAGTTTTGTTCGTTCCGCTGTAGGTTCCTGTGTTATCCTGCAATTCGTCGCCTGTCCAGACCTCCTCCAGCGGGAAGTTGGCGGCTTCTTTCTGCGCCTGGGGGTCTTCGTAGGCATCGTCATCGTTTATCATGTTACCGTTTTGTGCGAAAAACCTGATGGTGGCTATCTTTGACATAGCTCCGCCGCGAGCGTCCCATAAAGGCGAAGTAGGAGTCATGCCCTTTTGGGAATCTCCACGTTTGGGGACAGCCGCCCCTGTCAGGGCCAATAGTCCTGCGCTGGTCTGCACCACAGATGCCCACCCATAAGTATTGTTCATACTTTCCTCCGGGTGTATCTTGGTGATGAAATCTATAGAGGGCAAATTTGCTGTTACTTCATCCGGCGTATCTTTCAAGGTATACTTATTGGCTATGTACGAATACTGGTTTCCATCTGAAGATGTCTTTCTGCTGAATATGAGCAACGACGCCGAACCTATGAGTGCCATTCCAGAGACGCCGTTCCCCAGGGACGTGTTCATGGCTCCTGAGAACTGGAAACTCCAGATGGTGGCATAACTGCTGGCGTTTATCTTATAGAGCGTCCTTCCCTCGCTTCCGCCATCATAGAGAACGTAGAGGAACGTTCCGTCAGTGGTGGCATGAACAGGGAAATGCCCTGCGCTTCCTTTGGCGGCATAAGAGGCAGACACGGAGGGATTGTCGGCATCAGAGAAGTCTATCTTGAAGACGTTGTTGGTGACGTTCTGCTGTGCTGTATGAAGCCACATAGTATTATCACCCACAAACACTACGTCCCCTTCCTCTATGTCGGTAGTGTCCGACTCGTAAAAGAAGAATATGTCCTTAGCATCCACAGGGACGCCGCTCAGGAAACGCTTCACCAGGTACATGCCCCTTTCGGCGGAGCCTTCTGGCTCTTCCATAGAATGAGACGTATAAAGGAACTTGCTATCTGTGGCAATGCCAAAGAATCCAGCATAGAGGATGGGGGACTGCCCCTGGTTGGGTTCTTCCTCGCCGCCATCGTAATAGAAGGGCTGGCAGTTGCCAAAATCTCCCCGCCCTATGGTCTCCTGGAAAGCTGTGTTCGTCCTGCTAAGTTCGCCTGTTTCCAGAACGGCAATCCTGTGCTCAGTAGCATCATCCGCTCCCTCGGCAAGCGCCTCTCTGTGTTCCTGCGTGAGTACCCAGTCTGCTACGAGCTCCTTGACTGTCTTGACCTCCACTAGCGGTATGTCAACTGAATAGGTAAGGTGGTGTAGAGTTTCTCCCTCTATTACACAATACGAAAACTCGCCATCACGGGTAATCTGGAATTTCCTGATAGTGAATACGCATAGCTGTCGCCACTCCTGCACTCCACCCGATGTGGCTAACTCCCAATCAGGGCCAAAGGCAGTCCACTCCACCGTTACTCTGCTACCCCTACGCATATAGTTCACGGTACCATCTATGTATGGATTGCTGGTGTTCCTGCGGTTGAATCTGTCACCTGTGTTCAAAAGCCTGACGTTGCACGTGGCCAGGGGGCTGTCGCCTGTCTTCAGGTCGGCCATCTGGTTGTAGTCTATAGGCCCCCGCACGTAGGGAGACAGGTCGAAATAAGTGTCTGGGTAGAGCCGGAAGTCTGTCAGCGAGTTGGTGTTCTTCGTACCAGGCCCTATCCGCCAATACTGCCCATAGGCGGCATTCATTGGATGGTCGTCTATGGATTCTCCTATACTGACCCACGTGGCTGTGGCATCTATCCTGGCGGTAGCCACTTTCCACCATCGGTCGTCTTCTACAGTAGACCCTGCTGGTGAATAGTTGTGCTGCAAATTTCCGTCAAAGGTAATTACATCGCCCGATATATCCGTTATGATGAATATGTCTGTATCGGTGTCATTAGGGTTGCGGAAGATTATCTTCGTGCCCACACTCCAGCCGGTAGTGTCAGACACCTGAACGGTGGAATCATTTACAAAAACGGCCGCTGCGAGGAAAGAAAATGCCCCGTTGTCAGAGACTTCCAGATGGAATATGTTGGGTGTGACGCCGAAGCGCAGAGAGACTTTCCGTATCCATTGCGGGGTTGTAAAGACCGCTTTGGTGTTATTCATGGACAGAGTAGGAGAGAGGAGCGTTCCTGGAGTATTTTTCCAGAGCCGCACTCTGACCCCCAACCTGCTATTCGTCTGTTTAATGAGTGTTTGTGCATTCATAGTTTTATGTATTCAGATGGAAGATTGGGCCATCAGTTTGCCACCATAACAGGCCTTCGCCGCCCCACGTAGTTGAATTCGTCATATGCTCTTACGTCAACTGCGTGTGGCCCATTAGTGAGTGTTGTCGTGTCCCACGAATATTCATACGGAGCAGTCGAATCAACAGCTACCGATACGTCGTCTATGAAAAATTCTACTCTCAGGACTCCTACCTCATCAGTTGCGTCCACAACTACCGTAATGGTTCCGCTCACTGTAGCATTTTCTGTTGGAGAAACAATGGTTACTTCTGGCCGGGTAGTATCATCAGGCACATATGTATAGAGCCAATCGCCCTCTCCCAATTCCTCAAGCCTGTCGTAATGAACCTGTATAAGTGTATTGGCCTCATCAATTCTTTCCTGCGTCCAGCGAATCCGATTGCCTGCTATATCATATACGCTTTTATCGCCTTCAGGAATTGATGCCAGTTGCGTAAGCCTTTCGACGTCAGACTTATGCTGCAATATGTTATCATCCGTCAGGCCTACAAATGCAAGAATCCTGCGAAATGGCATGGCTACTGAAGACGAGAAGCCCACCTGCGCTACGGCCACAAGGCTTGCGATAGACATCACCAATGCACAAACAAGAACTATAACAATCACATTTTGTTTCTTCATTATCATTTTCCTTTCACTCAATTATGGTGGCATGAATAAATGTATGAATATACATCTACATTCATGCTTTATGTCATACTAGCCTTGTATTCCTCAATAGCCTTCCCTACCTGTATTTCTGCGACTCTTACAGCCATTGCATAACGAGGCACCATGTCATCTACAATCTCTCCACGGACAAGACACCTAACCATGGCGTGGAATGACTTGTTCTGCATAGGCTGACCTTGCGGAACATCAAAACCATTCTTGACATGCTCCGCATCTGCCGTTTCCGACATCCCGATATAGTCCTCCAGATATTCAAGAGCTATATCTGTCAGTTCAATTTTGGCCGCTTCCAGAATCTTTAACGAACCAATGCTCACAAATTCACTAATTTCCTTATTCATCACTAAACCTCCTGTAAAGTTAATTGGGCGGCATAAGACACCAGTTCGGCGTCTGTGCTTGGCCGCCTTGCTATATCAATAGTCCCCATGGGCATGGTCTCCCACCAGGTTCCGTCATCCAGCAGGATGCCTATCCTATCCTGCCTGTTCACCCACTCAAAGACTGCCCAGGCATCACGGAACATCCGCGCTATGCCAAGTCTGAACTGGCTTCTTGCCGGCCCAGTTTGCATCTTCCCTATGAAATACCCACTGAACGACCGCTCCACGCCACCTACGCCCATCTGCCTGGTGATAGGGAACGCATTCAAGGGTAGCGTTGTGTTGTCAAATACATACTGCAACTTGAATGCCTGAGCCTCCAGAAGATGCGCTGGAGTGCCTGTTATAGTAAGTTGGATATATCTCTTGCTTTCCAGAGCCTGTATGTTCACAATAATGACAGGGCCGGGATAAACTGCTACCGTATCTCCAGAATCAAACGGTCTGGGATACCTGTCTATCTCCAAATATGACGCCCCGACCGTTACCACAAGATAGCGTTCATCAAAGCTACCGTTCACAATGCGTATTGTATTCCCCACGTAGAACTTGGCAACACTGGCTACGGGAATTATCCTGCTTGTCCCATCCAGGGTTGCGGAAAGCGTTGTGCTGACAGTTCCGTCATAGTTATTATCCGTGGAGGCAAAAGATATATTGTCGCTGGAAGTCTCTATCTTGACCGATGTGGGAAGGTTCTCAATACCGAACCACAGGCACAGATAGTCCATATCCAGGGCGGCATCAGCGCTGTCAATAACAATACTGAACGCGCCATTGGATGCGGCTTTCCATTGACTCTCCCTGTTCCCGTTGATGGCATTCTCTTTGGGGAAGCCGGTGGCTTCCGAACCTGCCGACAGAACTGTGGCATCCGTCCAGGTAGACCTGAGAAGATTCGCCCCTGTTATAGCTCCTTTAAAAGCCATTGTTCAAGCCTCCACGCTTACATTTGCGTTAATATTGGACAACTCGCGTTTGAGAGCCGCCGCCGCTTTCCTCATGCCTTCCCGCTCAGGAAGCATGAATCCCATGTTTACATTGACTTCTGTGTTATATACGATGCTCGCGGCATTGCCAAATGTCCCTCTGTTGATAGCCGAACCAAACTGCTCTCTGAGCGATTCCGATTCAGGACGCTTTAGCTCATCATCTTTCCCTTCCAGCCAGTGCTTCAGGTCTTGTATGGTCGAAGTTAATTGTAGTCCTATCTGCGCTCCTATAGGCGCTGGAATACCAAATGCCATCCCAATGCCCGCGCCAGCGATAGAACCTGCGGCCCTTACCCCACCACCGCGGGCAGTAGTAAAGTCCTGTATGTTGCTTGCGGCAAACGGAAGCAACGATAAAGCCGTACCACCAACCCCCGGGCTTACTCCCCCTGGCGGCGGCGGTGGCCCGATAAAATCGGATGGCAGTCCTTGCGTTCCTGCTCCCGGAACATTTATGGTCGGCACAGGAGTTCCTTGCACAGCGGCTCTCACAGCCCGTGCATGATAGTTGGCTCCATCAATAATGCTCTTCTGAACTGACGCGCCTCCTGCAACCAAAGCGGCGGTCATCTTTCTTTGATTCTCCTGCTGAAGTTGTAGCTGTTTCGGGTCTATGCCCAGCATGGTGAATTCCCAGTCAGTGAGTGCCTTAATTACCGGGTCAAGGGCCGTCCTTACCCACCTGTCTACCATCTCCTGTTGTATGCGCTCAAAGGTTTCCGTGATGCTCTTTCTCGAAAGCCCCTTGCCTATTATCTTTGCCCACGCCTTCTGTCTGCGTTCATATTCCTTTATCCAGGCATCGGCGGATTCTTTCGCAGCGGTTGCGTCGGCCACAGCCAATTCATGAGTGGCATCCATCATGCGTTTGGACAGAGAGAGCATTGCGCTGAATCTCTGCCGAAAAGTCATACTACTTTGAACGATGGCTTCTCGCTCACGCTCCAGACCGGCAATCCGCATCTCCGCCGCCTGAACGCCAGTTGCACCCCACGCCTTTGCCAAATCAATCTGCCGGCTCGTCTGCTGGCCAATGGACAATATACTGCTCTCTATGTCAGCAAAGTTCCTTGATAAGATAGCGGCATTGAGCTCGTTATAAGCATCTCTCAGTTCGTCGGTAAGTTTCTTCTCTGTCTCAATAGCCGGTATGAACTTCTTGGACAGTGCGATAATTGTCTGGGCATTGGCTACTTTTATCCTGGCAATTTCTTCGTCAGTAGCTCCACTGGCCCTCAAGATTGCTATCTGTCGTTCAGTTTCCGCATTCTGGTCGCTGATAGCTGCCGTAAGGTTTCTCTCTGCGGCTTTCCTCTTCTCGGTCAGTTCTTTGAGGCGCTCCTGGGGGATAATGGAATTATTCAATAGAGCAGTTTGGATTTCAATTTCTGAATCTAATGCTACAATACCATTAAAATATTCATCTGTGGCCAATCCTGCCGCGATTGCCTCAAAAAAGACTTCTTTATATGCCTCCTGCTCCGCTTTCAGTTGCTCTATATGTAATCGCTGGACACCGACATTATCCTTCCTGGCTCTCGCAAAATCCTTCTCTATTTCAAACCTATCTCGCTCAATGTCAAGCTGAACCTTCAGTGCGCTCCGTAGTCCTGACGTATGTGCCTGTTTGACTCCCAATTCAATGGCCTTATTGAGACCATCAAGCTTTTCTTTCCGCCTGTCAATCAGCTTGGTAAAGTCCTGGAACTGCTTTGCCCCCAGATTATGTGCCGCTCTTTGCTGTTCCAGAGATGCTATGTTAGTTATCAAGCCTTCGCGCTCCGCCTCCATAGAGCGTAACCTATGCTTCCCAGCAACCTGTGCCATACTGGCGGCATGGCTTGCATCTCTATCCAGTTGCCTGTTCAGTCTGCCTATGTCAGCCATCACATTCCTGAATTCTTCGGCGGACAATACTGCTTGCGCCAGGCTTCCGAAGAACTCGTCAGGGATACGGAGTTCCTTCATTATATTGCGCGCTTCGTTCAATACCGCTTCCAGATTCTGTATTGCCTCTTTAGCCTCGGCCATACTCACCGGTATTGTGGTTCCTAACCGTTCCGCTACAAGCCCTGTTCCCTGAAGAGTTGCTTTCAAGGAGCCAGTTGATACTCCTACCTTTTTCGCCGCTCTATCAAAGGAGTCATTGGCATTATTTCCAAGCCGCATCAATTTGATGAATTCTTTCCCAAAATCTATAGCCAACCGTGTATTATTGGAGATAGTCTGTGCATTGCGTACAGCTTGTTGGCGATTCCCTTCCTGCGCCCGGCGGATGCCCTGAATGATTTTCTCAACCCTATCAAGAGATTCTGCCCATTTATCCGTATTGACGACTGTTTCCAGCCCAACGCTTTTCGTGACAACCTGTATACTTCTAGCAATCTCCTGCAAAGCATCGTTTATCTTTTCGGCTTCCGCCGCACTGGACGCCCCCTTCTGTGCATCTCTCAATATGACATACCGCTCCGCAAGCCATTCCAGCGTATCGCCTTGTTGTTCAAGGGATTTCACCTGGTTCCTGCTACCCTGTAGCGACTCTATTAAGGCGCCCGAAGTGTTGGTTATTTCCTTCCGCATGGCGCGCCAGGCAATGCCGCCCACAGTTGCCGCCGCTGCGAGAGCAATAAGCCAGGGATTCAGGAGCGATGCGCCAAATACCAGTGTCTTTATGGCCCCAGCCAGTTTCAACATGACGCCGCTTGTAATCAGTGCCTTGACTCCCAAGATGGCGATAGCCCCTGAAAAGAGAATTACTATCTCTCTGGCCTCTATGAGAGCGTTTATCAAATTGTTCAAGCCATCCAGAACTGCCTTCATGCCTGGGAGCAGATTATCACCATAGGTACTTACCAATCTCTGCATCCCGGCGCGAAGCCTGTCCGCCTTCTTCTGTGCCGTATCCAGGAATATGTTTGCCTCTTTTTGTGCCGACCCCAGGGAATCCCATGCTATTTGAGTGGCTTGCAGGACTTCAGGGAACTCTTTCATGAGGGTGATGAATTCGTTCTGCCGGCGTGTTCCGGCGACCGACTGAGCTATAGACCTCTGGGTTGCATCCGTGAAGGTATCCCATCGCAATGCCAATTCAGAGATGATGTCGCTGAAACTTCTATGCTGTCCTACGGAGTTCTGGATGATTATTCCAGTCTCGCGCTGAATAGTCCCTATGCTCCTGAGCCTGAAGGCATATGTGCCAAATGTGCGAATGGCATTTCCTATCTCCTGTCCAGAACGTCCAGTTGATTGCACCAGCGCCGCAGTCATACCGTTCAGGAACGCCATATCATCACCCGCGTTATGTATGACTGAGCCTGCTCTTGCCGTCGCCTGTGCTAAGTCTAAGGCCCTGACGGCCATCTGATTGGATAGTTCGTTCCACATATCCAGAGTGCGGATATTGGCCAGGGAAGTCTGGTCGAACTGCTGCATACCCGCTATGAGGAACTTGGTAGCTTGCACGATTTCCAGTTCGGCAACCGCCTGTCCCAAAAGTGCCGTTCTTGCGTTCTCCGCTATCTCAAATGTAGATAATTGCAGCCTTGCCCATTCGGTGGAAGCGTCAATAACCTCCTCGCCCAGTTCGCCATACTGCTGGCCCAGCTTCAGGAGTTCGCCCTTTAATGACTTCGCCCGGGTTTCGCCATCGCGCATGACCTTCGTAAGGCCAGCCATGGCAAACTCGACGCCTACCAGGTCGTCAATGCCTGTCCTGAGTGCCTGAATGGAGCCGAAGACGAGTCCGGTAGCCACAGTCCATTCCAGAACCTTGCCTATGTTCTTAGCTATCTGCGCCGTCCAGGTGCGCGTCTTCTTGTTGACGTCATCCAGAGCTTTGGAGTCTTTTTTGACCATGCCTGTCTGCTTTTTCAGGACTTTGTTCTTCTTCAATGCCTGTCCTGTCAGAGCCTTCTCTGCGGCGGCGGCCTTCTGAAGCAACAGCGTAAAATTAGCCAACTCTTTGAGGCCGGCGGCGTCTATAAATAGTTTGAGACGGATATTGCGGTCTGGCATATTAAATTACCACGCTGGTAAAGGGCACTATTACCTCTATGTCAAGCATGAAGACTCTCTGAAACACATTGTTGTCGCGCATAGGGCCTGCGCCGGTGGTTACGCCTTGCGGTCTGAGGTTTATCACTGTAGCTTCTGTAGCCAATTTCAGTATATGAAGCTGTTGACCAAAGGCTATAGTCTCTAGTTGAGCGGCAACCCTGTTTCTTCCGGCCCTGCCACTATCATCGTAATCGCCATGGTCGGTGTTCACGGTTATGTAATAACTGGGCTTCTCCCAATAGCCTTGCTGATTTGGCCCCACAGTGTTCATCCCGCCCGTGTTTTCCCTGTCGCCATCTATCTGCGCTATGGTGATAACTGGTTTGGTGAACGGTCTGTCTGGGAGTCCTGCCTCGACACGAATATCCACGTCAATGGTGACATAGGTATCTATGTGAGCCTCAATGGCATCTTCTAATTCGGTCATCCAATCATCGTTTGGCAAAGCCATTGTCCATACCCCCTGACGTATTAAAGTTTGGCAATCTGTTTATCTATTCGGGCCGCAAAGCGTTGATGTGCTTCATTCTCTATAATCTGGAAAGCTATATCATGAAACGGCTTCGGGAACAGGTCTGGTACTGTGCGTTCCAGGAAGCCTATCCCGGGGCCTTCTCCAGCAACGAATTGAGCATAGCCATCACGGATATAATCCAGTTTAGCAGGAACATCAGACGGATTGCTGTCTATGAACAGCAACAGAGGATTTGAAGGTTCTGGAAGATATGCCCTGGCGCTTCGCAGTAAGCCACCTGTACGCACATATGAAACAGGCGAAGAGGCGTCATATACGCTCGTCCTTATAGCTTCCCTGTATATGCGCTCATAACGCCCCCGCTCCCTGGGGAGAAACGTTCTCACTTCTTTCCTGATTCCTCTTCCGAAGGCAGAGAACCGCTTGCTGAATTCCTGTAGAGTCATAGTAAATTAGCCGAGGATACTCCCTGATTTATCGGGGAGAGGAATCGGCTTCCCCTTTCTTGTTGACTTAATAGCTCAAGTATGCTATAGTCTGAATGTGCAAGGCACTCCAGCGGGAGTAAACGGTTAAATGCACACATTGAAAACTTGAATATTAGGTTGCTTACATGAAACGTTGTAAGCGTGAAATATCCAACGTCGGGTTTACCTGAAACCACGCTGCGGTCGCAAGGTCGCAGGGCTGCTGTCAATCAGCCGTACGCGGTGAGTGTTGAAACCAAAGCAATGCGAGTTTGAGTCGCGGCGAATTGAGGTGGAGCTTAACTGCAAGCTCCCGCATTTATGCGGGGGTAGTTGATAAACGCTCGTCCTTATGGCCTCCCTGTATATACGCTCATACCTACCCCGCTCCCTGGGAAGAAACGTTCTTATCTCTCTCCTGATGCCTCTTCCGAAGGCACTAAAGCGCTTGCTGAATTCCTGTAGGGTTGCCATTATATCACCCCTGGTTGTTTGCCAATATAGCGGCAGTGCAACACCCGGAACATCTGTGTGTCGCCTATCACTCCAGCCAGCGTATCCATCGGAACATCCGATTCAGGCTCTGGCTTATATTCAATCTGATTATAGATGACCTTCAAGTCGTCAAAATCATCCAGGTCGAGAGATGGGTCAAACGCCATGAGTAAGTCGCCCACCTGAGCGCTTCCCCATTGCCCATAGGTGACATCATTGCCAGTGATGGTGTAGACCATGCAAGCCACATTGTCCATCTTCCCCCTGGTGGCAGTCCCTGGGCCATACTCCTGCCGGGATTCGTCAAACGTTCCCGTATGGCTGGCCAGCCAGTCCAGACTACACGTCTGACCTGCCTGCCCCCGAATCATTGTATGTGCGCTTTTGAGGAAATGGTTCTTTGCAAATTCTCTCATTTTCCTTATCCCTATACCATCCAGGCATCCAACATATCTAACACTGCTTCGCTTGCTCCATACCTATCAGATGCCGCCAGTATATCATTCTTGCTCAAGATGCCAGCCCTTAATGCTATATCTATCTGCTTTAATGTCAGTCCCAAAATATCCATCTTTCTCACCGCCTTTTCTTCCCTTGTATGTTGGCTTTGCGTTCCATCTCTATCCGTCTTTCATCCGCCGCTTTCGTTTGGCTGTCGGCGTGATAGGCTTTGATTCTGTTCTCCACATAGAAGAAGGCTGTCAACTCCGCCTGCTCTATATAGGGCAACATCCTGAATTCCCCTGGGGTCATCCCCGCCTGAATGGCTGTCCACACTTCGTTATAAAAACTGGAAAAGGACAGGGCATCCATCTCGTCGGGATTGTTGCTCTCGAAATCGTAATCTTCCAGTTCAGGGGGCATGAACTGTTTTATGTAAAATTTATCTGTTCCGTTCTAACCCCCGACAATTCGGTGATTTTCTTGACCAATTCCAAATAATGGCTATTGGGAAAATCTGGAAGGATTATTTCCGCCACTTGGTCAAGCCTGAGCACAAGTTCTTCAACAGGTTCTTTGGGATGAGCATCTTCGTTCAGTTCTTTTTTGATGTCCTCATCGGAAACATCAAACCCCTCGACACATTGCACGAACCGATATGTGACAGCGCGTTGTTCAGCAATTCGCATCTCGTCCGTATAGATTTCCAGTTCCTGCTTGTATGTGGCATCGTCATAGTCCAGGTAATCCTCTTTCACGCCAAGCGAAGACGCATCCAGTTTGCCGCCTATATCTATAGGCGCTACCTGTCGTTTCTTGGTGGGCGGCTCAGGAGTATCTGGCAGGGCGGCTATGGACAGAATCATTCTTGTTTCAATGGGCGTCCCGCCGCGGACTTTGTACGTTACAGGCTCGTTTGTTTCTTCACCTGTTTCTTCATTCACTCCGGCCAAAGGCAAGGTCAGGAACACATACCCCGCCTTTGGAATGTCTCTGAAATTCCTCACTACCTTATTCATCATTTACCTCACTTTTTTATACATCCACAGGTACTATTGATTCACACGTAAATCTAGCATTCGCCATCACAGCGCCAGTGTCGCCTTCCGGTATATTCCAGGAGCCACGGCGACACTTCTTGCAGTTATACTGCGTTCTATTATATCCTTCATCACGTTCTGTGACTCGGATATAATAGAGCGCATCGGTCAGCAATAGGTCATCATCTTTACTCTCAACAACCTTGGCTAAATCCAGCCGAAATGTGGACTTTCCTGCGGCGATTTCATCGAACTGATAGCCGGCATGTGGGATACGCTCAACTGGCGCGCTCAGGCTTCTTGAAGAAACCCGTCTGTAGACATAATCAAACAGAGCGTTGCCAATCGGGCTACCAGTTCCATCATCCAGAAAAATTTCCACCTGTGCGTTCTCGGATGAAAATACACCTACACTCATTATCTCTCACCTTTATGGAGCGTAAATCAGTCTCCGTCTGTAAGAACCTGCCGCGCTGATACTCAAAGCGGCGTTGTCGGGAGCGGATACGGGAGTATCCTGAACAGCGGCATTCCCAAGTATCCAGTATTCTGATACTACAGGGCCGCCATCTTCATGCTGCTCCACCATGATACACACTGTATCTCTGCCCCTTATTACTGGCAGTCCCGTGTTGTTGTCCACGTATTCGCCGCTTATATCAAAGGTCTGCTCTTGTCGCATCCTTCTAGTGACCAACTGTGGTTCCATCTCGCTGGGAACCGGTTCAATCGCCTGACCCGGTGTTACGTCCAGACTTCTGATGTAATTGATGCCAGTCCAAAGAGCGTCAGTAACAGGATTCGGAACTGCAATAAGTTCCACTATTTCATTGGATGTCCCAAACTCAGGGGTTCCCAGCGTAACAGTTGTCACATCAGTCCATGTCACAGCGGCGCCAGTGTTCAGGACAAGATAAGCAGAATCGGCCTGCACATTCGCAGGGACAGTTATCTCATCGCTGGGATTAGAAGAATCTGCATTCACTCCCTGTATGGTGAGGTCTATGTCAACCGATGCTATTGGCGACCTGGGAACTGCGAACAATACCACAGTATCGGTTGTGGAATCCTTGTCCACAGTGAAATAGTCCGTGTTCAGGACATTGCTACTCCCTGTGATTATCTCAATCACAGACATGAGCGTCATGCCGGTAAGCGCATAATAGTAACTCTGGTGTGCTTGTGTTTTAGGCTTATTCACCTTTACACCTCCTAATCTACGGTAAGGTAAATCTCATTCGGTCGTAAAAGACGCTATCTATGTACAGGTCGGCAAAATATACACCCGTTCCTAACGGCGACCCACCCGTATCTTTGGTGTCCCAGAAGATTGCTTTGGAACGGCTGGCATAATCCCCTATAGGTCTGTTGCCAAGTCCACTTATCGTCTTCTGCAAAGCGCCAGCAAGATTGAAAATCCTGACTTCTGGAACTCCTAATTCGTTCTGGCTATACCTGAACCATACCTGGTCATTAGCGGCACGTTTCAAGTCGGGTGTATACAGAAAGCCGGACATAACTACTCCTTATTCACTTATTCAACGGGCCAATACATTCCTATCTCAGTTTCTATCTGGCACATTCTATCTCTCATATTCCACAAAGTTCTCATAGCGCGCTTGAAATCTTCCAGTTTCTGGCCTTTCAGAACGCCCTTTGGGATAGTTCTCGCTATCACATCTATGGCAAACACGAGGTCTGGCTTCATGCCTTCCCGTGGCCCTACGGTCTCTCGGATAAAGTCAATGATGCCCTGCCTCGCTTCTTCGCCACTCACAAAATCTTCACTCTTGAGTTTCTCTGTCATTTTCTCACTCCATTATCCCGACGGTGCGTAGCTCAGGATGTCTCTTGCGCCGCCCGTTGCTGCGGATGCTACCATAGCATTGTCGGGGGCATTCCAATCGGCAGATACTGCCGCTTTAGGAAAGATGATATACTCCTGTACTGTTGACAACCCGCCGGGATGAATCTCTATCATTACTGTGCATTCACGCCCACGAATTATAGTCAACGCATCAGGGTCAACGTAATCCTTCCCAATGCTGAAAGAATGTTCCCTCCGTTGTCGAACAGTCGTCAACTGAGGGTCAAATCCATCAGCAACAGGAATCATATGGTCGCCCCGGGCGAATTCCCACGTTCTGACATATGCCAATTTCGTGAATTCATCAGGGTCTGGTATGGCGTATATGTCCACCAGGTCGTTGTCTGTTCCTCCGGCACACGTTACGCCGGAGATTGAGTTCCAGTTGGCGCCACCGCTTACGATATAGGAATCGTCATAGATAGCAGTCCCCAACAGTGTGGCAAAACCATCCACAAGGCCTGAACCGCCTTTATTTCCCGAAATGGTGAGCGTTAAATCTGCGCCCCCCAGGGGGAATACCGCCACGGCGAACAGATAATAGCTATTATCTCCCGCCGGGATGTTCTCGTTTGCGTCAGCCGTCCACGTACAGACGCCAGCCGCTGTTACTTCAACCCTACCTAACCGATAGGAATTCTTGAGAGTATATTTTACCTCTCCTTCGTTTTGGGTTTTCGGCTTGCCCTGCAAAGCTGCTGGCGGAGCCGTTTCAATAAAAGGCATCTCTTCACCTCCTTAAGTCGCATTCCACGTAGCCAACGATTCCGCTGTGCGGGGCAGGACTTGCCCCCAGAACTCTATACTCGTCTCCGAAGTAAAGAACATGCCCTGGGTTGCATCAAGTTCCGTTATAGATTCCTCAATGGATTCTATCCTGTCGCGCATCTGGGCATAGGCTTCGGCGTATGATATAGAGAACATCCGGGTGCGCTCTGAAGATATAGCCGTATAGCCATACCTATAGACTAACCAGGACGCCCACAAGACCAGCAACTTCTCATCGTCACTTTCTGCCGCTGGCTCTGGAGTTATCTCGCTGTTACCATCGGCATCAGTGGTTAGTGAATATGTGGAAGACATCTTATACCTTACCGCCCCGTCCAGATAAGGCTTATACTTTTCATCGCTCTTTATGCGCTTGCTAGTATCTTCCGGGTCATCATCTACCCACATACGCATCCTGGGGACTAAGGTCATCAAGTATGTGGCGTCTCTAAAGTCGGATATTATGTCCGTATAGATGAACATAACAGGTGTATCCAACCCATCTGTATAGGTGATTTCCCACTCTATCTGATAGTTCCCCGGAGCGGTCATGTAAGTATCAGCGAGAGTGACCTCTACCAATCCTGACGTGATGCGGATAGTTTCCGCAATGGCCACAGATGTGTTGGCATCTCTATTCAGCAAAGTTCCCACAGCACTAGTGGCCGTTATGGGAACTTGAGTGAGCGGATTTCTTACCCGTTCCCAAAATTTCTGTTTTGCTCCCACCAAATACTTAAAGACACTAACTCTCTGGAGACTATCTTCAGGCATTGACTACCACCCTCTTTCCTTTGGAAAACATCTCCTGGATTTCTGTAAGAACGCTGTCCCGCCATTCCCCATAGGCGGGGTCGCCATCATGGGTGTGCTGATAGATAAGCAGAGCTTGTTCCATGTTGGCGAACTTGAATCCCGCCAGCATCATCTCTGCCCACATCCGGTAATCTTCGCAGCGGCCATCCCCTTTGTAGCCCCCTATCTCCTTCCATGCCGATTTGCGGAGCATCACAGTAGGATGGCTCATAGGATTCTCTGTAGGCATTGCGCGCTCTATGCCAGCATGGTCGCAAGGCTTCAAGAGCATAGGCCCCATGTCTTTTCCCTCTGCCGACCGCGCGAACATTTGCGTTCCCAGAACATCTATATGGGGATGCTCTTCCATATACGCTAGTTGTAGTTCCAGCCGATTAGGAACCATCTCGTCATCAGCATCCATCCTGGCTATAAGCGGTGTCCTACTTGCCCTTATGCCACCATTCAGAGCCTTCACTATGCCGCCATGCTGGAGGTCAATGAGTCTTATCCGTTCATCCCTCGCCGCATGACGCTGGATAATATGTCTGGAATCATCCGTGGAACCATCATTCATTATGATAAACTCAAAATTGGCAAATGTCTGACGCCTCACTGACCAGATAGCTCTGTCAAGCCATTTGTCCCCGTTGTAGACAGGCATAACTACCGAGCATTTCAGTTCCTTCGGATTTATGGTATGCTCCTTTATGACATCCATATACTGTTGCCCTACTTTTTCTATATGAAAGTTTTCTACAGCGACCAGGTAGCCTTCATATCCAAATCCTCTTCGTCGGTTTTCGCTGGTTATCAAGGACTCCAGAGCAGTTACGAAGGCTGCCTTGTTATCGGGAGCGCATACATATCCTGTCTTGCCATGTGATACTATCTCAGGATTGCCGCCCACGTCAGATGCTATAATTGGTAGCCTGGCAAACATAGCCTCAATGATGGTCATAGGCAGGCCTTCCATAGTTGAGCAATTCATCATAATGTCCAGTGTGGCGTATACATTTTCCACGTCATCCCGCAATCCGAGTACATGAACGTAAGAACTCAAACCCAAAGTCGCCGCCTTGTCCCTGACGGCATTTTCCATATCAGGGTTCCCAGCAAAGACCATATGGTCTTTCTTGCCCCTGGCTTGAGCAAAGGCCTCGAGACCAAATACGGGCCGTTTCAGAGGGTTCAGGTTGCCAACCATGCCAACGACTACAGCCGAATCGGGTATACCCAATTCCTTCCGTAATGATTCCCCCTTAAAGATACGAGATGGGTCAATGCCATTCCATATAGGAAAGATTTTGTGCTCAGGGACGTCTAACTGCTCCTGTATATTCTTTGCCATGCGCTGCGAAACGGTAATCACACCATCGGTGGCCACAGGGTCATATCCCCACTGAGAATCGCCCAACTCAGAGTGCATCACCTGTATAACAGGCGGTCTGTCCGGCATGGTGGCCAATCCTTCCGGGACTTCCCGCAGAAGGCTGTAGAACACCACATCAGGCTTGTATGTTTGTGTAAACTCTCGCACTATCGTTCTGACCTTCGCCTTGTCGGCCAGTTTGTAACTCGCATAGACATCAATCACTTCCTGAGCTTC
>SDBV01005674.1_pt1 | contig 17553 bp, 11 predicted proteins | sample 2277081 | NCBI WGS metagenome assembly SDBV01 (sample SAMN10402039, study PRJNA504765) | marine sediment metagenome | isolation source: marine sediment core GS10_PC15, 223 cmbsf | place: Arctic Ocean: Southern Knipovich Ridge | collected 2010 | reverse complement strand
CCACGAGCTTGCCGTGCGGGATTACCGTGCCGCCGAAGATTACGCGCGTGCCGCTGAATGTCTCGCCCGGGTCGGCGAGCATCACGCGGCCGCCCTGGAAATGGAGAAAGACGCGGCTCGCGGCAGCTCAGACTGGGTCGAAGAACAGCTCACGCTACATCTCTTCGGGGGAAGACGAAGCCTGCATTCATTTGCAGGCTACAGCGAACGCCGTGAACAAAACCTCTTCGAAGAGGCCAATCGCATGCTGAAGGCCCAGGAATTCGAGGCGGCCCTAGTTCGCTACAAAGTCGTCAGTGATCCCGGGGGCGTCTTTAAAGCCTTCTGTGCCTTGAAGCGCGACGAGGAGGCTCTCGAGTACTTCCTGCGTAACGACATGGCCGAGGCCGGCGAAGAGTATATCGACTCGAGAGGTGGGGAACTGACGCTCACCCCCGACTCACTCCGTCGCCTGGCCGGAATCATCGACCCTTACGGGATCTGGCGTGAAGAGGAGCACCCCGAATTCGAGCTCCTGATCCGTCTCATGCGGGATGCCCTGGCCCGTGATTCGCATGCGTTTCGGCCCGTGGTCGAGGGGTTCTTCGACGGGCTCAACTACTTCTCGGGATTCGCTGAAAATGCACCGAAGGGCTTTCTCGATCTCGTGCTCCAGTCCGCAAGCTGCAACACAGTCTTCCGCCTGGCGTATTGGGCGCGCGACTTCAGGGGTAGATTGGAGGCCAAGGCGCTGCGCTTCTTCGAGCGCGTGAAGGAAACGGCCGAGCGCGAGCGCGACGACAACCTGCTGGCCTGCTACTACCACGTGAACGATCCGGCAGCCTGCTTGCGGCTCCTGGGAAAGCTGTCCCTGGATCGCTGGAACTACCGGCTGTTCTCCGGCTACCTTGCCCGTTACCAGGAGGCCGTGGCTTTCCTGATGCAGGACCCACCGCCCGTGGCAAACGCAGTCAAAACCGCGGCCATGATCTGCCGCTCAAACGACGATTATCGCGGCGCCGGCCGCATATACGAGCAAGCCGGCGACATCAAGCTAGCCGCCCGGCAGTATCGAGACGGAGACAGCCTGGAAGACGCTCTGCGCTGTTACAGGGCCGTTAACGACGAGCCGAATATCGCGCGGGTATACGAGAAGATGGGGCGCTTGAACGAGGCCCTGGCGATCTGGCAGAAACGCGGTAGAAAGCGCGACATCGAACGGGTGCGAAAAAACATCCGGCGGCAGCAAGCCGAAGAGTCGCAGCTGAAGCTGCGATACGAGTGACAGTTCGTGCCCTGCCAGGGAATCCGGTCGACATGCGCCGCCGCAGCGCGCTATAATGACCCCGCCGATGAGGAGGCCGGCAATGCCGAAAATCACGTTTATGGGCGCCGGAAGCACCATTTTCGCCAAAAACATCCTGGGTGACGTCCTGCAATCCGAGCCTCTCCGCGACTCCGAGATCGCGCTCTACGATATCGACGGGACGCGCCTGGAAGAGTGCAAGCTCATGCTGGATAATCTGAATAGCAATACCAATTCCGACAGGGCGAGCATCAAGCCCTACCTGGGCGCGGAAAATCGAAAGCGCGCGCTGAAGGACGCGGATTACGTAGTCAATGCCATACAAATCGGCGGGTACGAACCCGGCACGGTCATAGATTTTGAGGTTCCCAAGCGCTACGGGCTCAGGCAGACGATAGGCGACACATTGGGAATCGGTGGCATCTTCCGGGCTCTGCGCACCATTCCGGTAGTACTGGAATTTGCCGGAGACATGGCGAGGGTCTGTCCCGAGGCCTGGTTTCTAAACTACGTCAATCCCATGGCCATGATAACGGGCGCTCTGCTGCATGCCACCACGATTAAAAGCGTCGGGTTGTGTCACTCCGTGCAGGGCTGCGCCAGGGGGTTGCTGCGCAGGGTCGGCCTTTTGGATGGCGTCGAGGATTTGCAGTGGAAAGTCGCCGGCATCAATCATCAGGCCTGGCTGCTGGAAATCAAGGACGGTGGAAGAGACCTCTATCCGGGGATCAAAAGCGCCGCTGCGGAAATGAACGCGCGGTCCCGCAAACCGGGCTGCGCCAAACACGACGACATGGTGCGGTTCGAAATTATGCGCCGTTTCGGCTTCTACGTTACCGAGTCGTCGGAGCACTCGGCGGAATACATGCCGTACTGGATCAAGAAATCTCATCCCGAGCTCATAGAGGAATTCAACGTTCCTCTGGACGAATACCCCCGCCGCTGTGTGCGACAGATCGCGAATTGGAAGGAGAGGAGCAGGCACCTGGTCGCCAACCCGGACCTGATCCACGAGCGTACGACGGAATACGGCTCGTACATCATGGAGGCCATGGAGACAGATGTTCCCTACCGTATTTACGGGAACGTTACGAACCACGGCCTGGTGACCAATCTGCCGCCCAGGGCCTGTGTCGAGGTTGCCTGCCTTGTCGACCGCAACGGCGTGCAGGGCTGTTTCGTGGGTGAATTGCCGGAACAGTGCGCCGCGCTGAATCGCACCAATATCAATGTCCAGCTGCTGACCATGCAGGCGGCCCTTACGCTGGAGAAAGACCTTGTATACCAGGCGGCCCTGATGGATCCGCTGACCGCCGCCGAACTGACGATGGACGAGATCATAGGTCTGTGCGACGATCTGATCGAAGCCCACGGCGACATGCTGCCGACCTACCATTGATCCGTGACGTGGCCGTTGCCGGCAGGTGGCTTGTGGCCATCAGGCTTTAGAGGCTCAGCCCCGAGGCTCGTTGAGGCCCGCGGCTCGTCGGCGCTTACCAGGCCAGGTCGACACTGCCGCTGACATGTGTCAGGGAAAACGAGGCCCTGCCGTTGTTCGGGGCCGCTTCCAGCTCTCGAGAGCCCTGTTTGACGAAAACTTCCCGGAAACGGTCCAGGGGCGGGAAGAAGGTCAGATCCGCATCTTGCAGACCCGTTACCCGGATCAGGCGCTGTTTGCCGGTGGGGAAGGGCGGAGCCTCTATGCACGAGATGGTGCCGGAAGCCCGCTGCCTGGCGAAGAGGCGGCACTCGGCATGAAACGAGCGCTCGAGAGCGTAGCGGCTCAGCCCGTCTTGCAGAACAGTTTCTCTGCCCGTCAGGATCGGCGCCCCATCGGGAAAGCGGCACAGCCACTCGGCTGTCGTGTCCTGCTTGCAGCCGTTGAAGTAGTAGCCATTGCGATGCCGGGAGACGAAGGTCATGATGGGCAGCGTGCCCGCGTGGCCGCGCCGCTGGCGCAGCAAGAAGCCGAAAGGCGAAAGCATGCCTCTCAGCAGGTAGGATGCATCGAGATAGTCAGGGCCAAGCCTGGCAGGCATGCGCGAGACGGAATCCGGGTCCCTTCACTGCCGAGAAGGGATTGGAGCCCCGGATCCAACCCACTATGCCGCCCTGCCACTTCTCAGAGCGTCGGGTCAGGGCATAGGTGCGTTCGCTCTGTCCCTGAGACACGGTGGCCCAAACGCATGTCATCCCGTCGTTTTTGTCGGCAATCACCTCCCGTATGGGACCGCCCGACACGGCGGGCTCATGCAGAAGCTTTTTCGGGGCGGGCCATTGCTGAAACTCGTCGGCGGGCAAGTCGCTGCGGAGGCCAAACTCGCCGGTCAGCGGATCACCGAGGCTCAGGTTGAGCAGGGCTCGGAGCGGGGCCGGCGCGTTTTCCGTGGGACCGTAGAAGAGCACCCGGCCCCCGGACTCGATGTAGTGTTTTAATGTTTCTACGCCGGTATTGCCCGCTTCCCCCATCCGTATCGCAGCGATGGGTGTCAGCAGAATGGTGTCTCGTAGGGCTCCGGGGTTGCTCTCCAGCACGGGCTTAAGATTGTCGGTGGGCAGAACCGTGTTGAGGGGCAATCCCGCGTTTACGGCGCTTCTGATGAACCAATCACCGAAGAACACCTGATCCGCCCGGGCAGAGTCGGCACGCACCAGATCGTGGTACTCGTTGAACGGGTAGAGCCACGTCAGGGGCCCGGCCTGGTCGGGAAAATCGTCGATGGCCCGGCGAATGTGGGGAATAATCTCGAGCGGGCAGCGTTCGTTCAGCTCCCCTTTTTCCGTGTCAATGGTGAGAAACGCGATGACCTTGGGGTTTTCGGCCTGTCCCGTCTTCCCGATCCGGCAAACGGACAGCGGGATGTAGATGTCGAAGGGCTGCCGGTCGTACCAGTCCCACCATGGATTCTGCCAGAACCAGGGGTCGTTCGGGTAGAAACGGAATGGAAAGGTCGCTTCCGGGAGAACAGCGATGCGGGACATGTACCCCGTCAGCTCCAGCCCGTAGTCGTTGTTCAGCGGGCCCCAGGGCGAGTTGGGGGGGGGATTGCGGATGAACCCGCCGTTGTAGATATCCCGGTAAGGGCACAGATCGCTGGCCAGATCCATGCCCATGGAGAAATTCGTGCCCCGCACTTCGACGGGAAAGTCGGGGCACTCTCGTTTGAAATCCCGCCAGTACGAGAGAACGGTGTCGCTCAGAGAACCGTAATCTGCGCGGCCGAAACTCTCGCCGTTGAAGTTTTCACCGAGGTAGCTCCAGGCAAAGTGGGAGAACCCGAACCCGTTGGAGAGCCAGATGTAATCGAATCCCATGGCTTCCATAAAGCTGCGGCTCTGACGTCCGAGGAACTCTCCGAACGACGTGCCGTCGGGAATGCCGTTCGGGTAGCCGGCATAGCCTGCCGAGTCGCCCTTCAGCCTCGACCAGGCCCGGACCATGGGAAAAGAGGGTCCGATCGCGGAGCTCTTGCCGCCGCCTATGATCTCGCTGTGATCCCTGTACTTGAACGGAGAATGAGCGAACTCGGGTCCCGGGTCGAAGGTAGCGCCCGCGGTGAGAGTCAGTCCGAGCTCGGTCGAGGCAACCTCTTTGAAAGTAGCGATGATCTCCCGCAAGTCACCGTAGGTTATTGCGGGCGGCGCGCCCATGTAGTGCCGCGCGGCTCGGGCCATCATGTGCTCCTGCCCCTGGTACACGTGGTACTCCGAGTTGCAGAAACCTATGTAACGTGCCCACTCCATCTCCTCTTCGAGATCGCCCTTCCAGATGAGTATTTCGCTGCCGTCGGCCACCCAGAACAGGATCGAGCATTCGTGCGCGATTTTAACAAGGGCATGCCACTGGTGCAGAACCTGCCGGCAGACCGTGCGGATGGGGTCGGCCCCCATCTCTTTGAAGGGCTTCAGGCTCATTTCGAGAACGATCCTGTCCGGGAGGCGGGCATCTCGTGATCTATCGACTGCAGAGGCGGTGTCTGCCATAAGTCCTCGCTCCTTACGCTCAGGAGGCGTTTGCGGTGGCTCTCCTATGCAGGCCCGGATAGCTTCCAGGGTTTTCTTCTGCGGAACGGGCTTTTAAAGCTGTTGCCGATTTTTCCCTGCTCCTCGAGGTGGATCATGCACTCACGGATGCATCCCCGGGCGCCCTCGATGGCGCCGGGGTGGTGGAAGCTCTCCCAGGCCTTGCGAATGTAAGGCACTTTGTCCTGCATGTAGCGCGAGATACCTCCCGGATAGTCTGCGGCAGCTGAAGGTGCTCCCTTCTTGATTTTTTCGATCTCGCAGGCTACTTCCTCCGATATGAACGGGCTGTACTCCGGGCTGGCCGCCTGGAAGACGGCGCCGCATTTTGCCGCATCGAGCTTACCCCATTCGAAAGTCCTGCCTTCTATGATAACGCTGACCTTTTCATCCGGGCTGATGGCTCCGGCGGAGCACTGCTTCACGCAGAGCATGCACCGGTCGCAGATCTCGCCCTCGAACAGCGGGTCGGGCTCGAGGGGCGCGTCGGTAAGCACGAAGGCCAGACGCTGCCTGGGCCCGAATCGGGGCGAAAGGAAGATCTTGCTCCAACCGATCTCACCCATTCCGCAGATTATCGCGGCGATGCGGAAATGCAGGAAAACGTCCGGCCTGGGTTTGTCGGGGGCGACGGCGCGGCCAACTCCTGAGCCTAAACGGAGGCTGGTGTTCTGGTACGGGATGGCTTCGTAGCCGCTGTCCTCCAGCAGATTGCTCAGCTCGCGCATCGCGACGGGGGCATGCACATCGTTGATGTTGGCATAGCCCATGGCCGGGTAACCGGCGAAGTAGGTTCCCTCTTCGATGCCGCGAAACAAGCCGCGGTGGATGCGAAAGCCCAGGCCGATGATTGCTTTGGCCTCGGGCATGATGTAGCGGGGGTCCGACTGCAGCGGCGCGCCCTCGAAGCGCTCCATGGACCCGATGCCGACCAGATCGACGCCGCACTGCCTGGCGAAGTCTTTTACCTGTTTGGATGTAATCATACGTTGTGTGTCCTTCTCATCTACATCTTCAGGGCGCCGGAAGATAGCCCTTCGATGAACTGCTTGGATGCGAATAAAAAAAGCAAAAACAGCGGAATCGAGGCAATGACGTAGCCGGCCATCATGGGCCCCCTGTCGATGAAGTAGGTCGTGCGGAAATACAGCAGGCCCACGGAGATGGGGTACATTTTGCGGACGCTGATGGTTATCATGGGCCACAGAATGTTGTTCCAGTTGCCGATGACATTCAATATGGTCAGGGTCCAGATGATGGGCTGTGACATGGGCAGCACGATGCTCCACAGGATACGAAGTTCCTTGGCGCCGTCTAGCCGGGCCGACTCGAAGAGGTCCTCCGGAATGCTCTCGAAGAAAGTCCTGGCCACGAACATGACGAAAATTTGCCCGCCCGATGTGTAGGGTATGATAAGGGCCCAGTACGTGTTGATCATGCGCAGGTTCCTGATCATGATGAACCGGGTAACAAGGCTCAGGATAGTGGGGATCATGAGCAGGGCCAACAGGAAGTAGAACAGGACATTCTTGAGGGGGAAGCTGAACCGGGCGAAGGTGTAGGCCGACAGGCAGCCGCAGCTCAGAGTCAGGAACACCGCCGCGGCGCAAACGAAGATGCTGTTGAACAGGTACCGTGTCGTCGCGGTAAAGGCGATGGCGTAATTTGCGAAATGAAGCGGAAAAGTGGGCAGAAAGGGCTGGTGATCGAACTGGGGTATCGACTTGAAGGATATAATGAACGTAATAATAAAAGGCACGAACGTCAGAAAACCCAGGGTGCTCAGGATCAGTATTCGCCAGAAATTGCCGCGGTACATGAGGCGGCCCCTCAGGGCTCTGCCCCCCGCTCGCGGCTCCTGCAGAAGCATGGCGTCCGCCGTGGGTACCATGGCATCGGGCACTTGCGATTTCATCTTGCCTCTCTCCTCCGCTTTCAGACTTCCGTCTTGACGAACTTGAAGTTAATAACGGTAACGATCATCAGGAATATGAACATAGCCACCCCTATGGCATTGGCATAGCCCATGCGGGCATGCATGAATGCGTTCTGATACAGGTACATACCGGGAACGAGGGTCGACCAACCCGGTCCCCCTTGAGTAAGGATCAAAACGCCGACGAAGCTCTGCGTCTGCTGCATGATGGTCCAGATCATCATGAGCTTGATCTGGCCCATGATGAGCGGCAGGTCTATGCTGAAGAACCGGCTCAGGCCTTTCAGCCCGTCGAGCTTGGCGGCGTCCCAGATCTCCACGTTGATGCCCAGCAGTCCTGCCAGGTAGATCAGGACCGCCGTTCCCTGCACCCACGGGAAACCGACTCCCATTATGGCGAAGAGGGCCACGTCCGGTTCGGCCAGCCAGCCGCGGGTCAGATGCTGCAACCCGACGCCTTCGAGCAGGGCGTTCAGCAGCCCCACCTCGCCGTCGTAGATGAAAGACCAGATCAGCAGCACGACCAGCATGGGTACTACCATCGGGATGATGAAGAGCACCCGGTAGAAGTGCTGCAGCTGCGGGCGGGTCCTCAGCCCGAAGATGAGCTCCGCGGTGAAGAGCGGGATTGTCAGAACCGTTAGCAGGTGGCGCAGCATGAGCAGCAGCATGTTGCCCACCGACGTCATAAAAGCCGGGTCGCGGAACATCTCGATGTAGTTTTGAAAGCCCAGGAACGTGGACATCTTGCCGCCGCGCCACTGGTAGAAGCTGCGGAAGAACGCCTCCACAATTGGGATGTAGTTGAATACGAGAACCAATGTAACCGATGGTATCAGAAAAAAGTAGGCTTTGAGATTCCTGTGCATGCTTACCGCTCCACGCGTCGGTTACTCTGCGGCACGCTCGACCCGATGCGATCGTGTCGTGATTGAAAACGGCTTTCCCCTCCGGGCGCAATGCCTGTCGTAAGCAGCTTTATACCTGCCGCCTGCTGCCGGTGTGTGCCTCGGGAAAGCCGTTTTAGCTCGAGCAGAGCCTGTGTGGTGTGTAGATTGCTACGCTACCACTTGCTCTGATCGTACTTGTGCTTGCCGATCAACTCGTCGGCGGTTTCCACCCAGAGCACCTGGAGTTTCTCGGCGAACTCGTCCATGCCGTACTTCCCGCCCATGTAGAGTTGAAACTCTCTGAACCAGGTGTCCCGCTGCTTGGTTGAGAAGAAGCGCTCCACGATGAAGGGCGACACGCCGGCCTCGGCCTGGGCCATGAAGGGCAACAGCTCAGGAGGTATCTTGCCGCCCTTGATGAGGGGCGCGTGAATCTTGGCCTCGGCGACCATGCTGTTGATGTTGTCGGGAACCGTGAGAAAGTGAATGAAGTCCACCGCCAGGTCCACCGTGCCTTTATCCATGGCGGACTGGGTAATGGCCCACTGCTCGGCGCTCGCGCCGCCGATCATGCGCATCGGTTTGCCTGTGGAGTAGGGCGAGGTGGCTTTGGTGATCTGAGGGCAGTAGAATGTGCCCAACTCGAATTTGCGCAGGGGGTCATTCATTAAGGGCACCATCTGCCACATGCCGTGCCACCACATGGAGGTTTGCCCGCGTTCGAACACGCCGGGCTGCGGTTTGGTCATGAAGCCCTTCTGCCAGTACTGGGACCAATCGGGGTAGATTTTGAGGATGGCCTTGTGCTCGGGGTCGGTGGCGGCTATCATGCCCTTTTTTACGGCCCGGGCGAACTCCTCGGCCGAGACGACGTCTTTGGGCCCGGACAGCACGTCGATTTGAGGCATGTGATCCTCGTAGAAGTGGGACAGGAACACGCGGTAAGACCAGCTCAGGTGCATGTGGGCCGAGAAGTCGTACAGCAGCGGGGTGTGCCCGGCCTCCTTCAGTTTTTGCTGCATGGTCATGAATTGCTGCCAGGTATCGGGCGCCGTTACGCCGACTTCGCTGAACTGATCCATGTTGTAATAAATAATGGTGGCAACCATGGCCACAGGAAGTGACCACAGGGCGCCGTCGGAAGATCTGCGCAGTTCGACCAGCTTCTTGCCGAAGGTGTCGTACCACACTTTATTGCCGGCTATATATGGGTTGGGCTTCTGGAGGATGGGGTACCAGTCCACGAACCAGCCTTCGGGAGCGTACTGCTCCAGCTCCGAAGCATGGCCGAAAACTATCTCCGGGCAGACCCCGCCGGCGATCTGCGTTACGAGCCAGGCCGTGTAGTGGTCCTCTCCCGGGCGCTCGACGAATTCGATCTTGACCTCGGGGTACATCTTCATGTACTCGTCGGCCAACTCGCCCAATACTTTGAGCTGGGGAAGGTTTCCGCGGTCGATGTTGGGCAGGTAGCCGTTGGACCACATGCGTAGCGTGCCCTTCCACTTGGAGGCGGCGCCCTCGACCTTGGCTTCTCCGGTATCTTTGCTGCCGCGGGCCCACACCATTGTGCCCGCCAGCAGGAGCACCAGGAGAACGCACAGCCATGCCGTCATTTTGCGTGTCATCTCGTTCCTCCCTTGGTCAGTTTTGCAGGGACAATCCCTGAGAATGACACCCTAGCACGCCGAAAGTTTGTTGTCAAGCCAAAGTAGTAGGAATTTTACTGTAACATTCAAAATGTTAGAATGAATAACTTGTTATATATAAATAAGATAGAAAACATGTTAAAAAAACACAGTAATTATTAAAGAAATTTTAGCAATTGCGCGGTATTTTTGAAGAAAATTGTACAGTTTTATTTACTTTTCTCACGTTTCGGGATATTCTGGACAGGTATGGGACAGGCATGAAGGCGGAAAAAAGGCGCGAGAAGATGCTGAGGCTCATCAGGAACAACCCGTCCATCTCTCCGGCGGGATTGGCCGAAGAGCTCGCCGTGGCCCTCGAAACCACGCGCGGAGATTTAATAGCCCTTGAAAAAGAGGGCATTGTGACACGCCGCCACGGCAAGGTGGAGCTGCGGCGCAACCCGACCGCCTACGAAAAGCTGCTCCGGCACGGGGTCCTATCCAAGCAGGAGCGCAGGAGAGAAGTCCTCAGGATAATCGAGGAAAACCGGGAAGTCAGGATTTCCGACATAGCGCGCGCGTTCAACGTGTCGGGGGCAACCGTGCGTAACGACCTCATAGCCCTCGAAGAGAAAGGCAGCGTCAAACGAACCCACGGCGGCGCCGTGCCCGTCGGACCGCCCGGGCAGAGCCTGGATATATCATGCCTCGTGAGCGAAATCTCATCACTACCCGTTCGCTACATTTGCCGGAGGGCCTTGGGCCTGGTCGAGCAGGGGGACCAGATCTTCCTCGACGACAGCGTCTTCGGGGCCTGCATGGCTCTCGGCATCTCCCAGGAAAGCGAAGTCACAATCGTGACCAACAGCCTGAAAGTGGCGTTGATCCTGGCCCGCCGCAGCTACGCCTGTGACGTGTTCATGCTGCCCGGGTTGCTGCAGACGGACGAGTTGGCCGTGGATATCAAGCTGCATGCCGCGATCAGGGAGCGGCTGTTTATTAGCAAGGCCTTCATCGGCCTACCCGCCTATGCGCCCGGCAGGGGCTTCTTTGTCGACTCCCATCGCCGACTGGATACCCTGGCCCTCATCGCGGAGATTGCCGACGCGTACTTCCTGATGATCGAATCGACCGGTGTGGGGCAGAACGGCAGGTACGGGTTGCCCCTGACCGGCGAGACTGCCGGCCTGCGCGAAATACTGGTCGATGACGGGCTGGAAGTGGAAAGGGCAGCGGAATGCTTTCCTGACAATTATCCCGTCACACTCTGCGGCGAAAATTATGCCCTCAAGAGCCCGTTCAACAAGCAGTACACCATCGGGTTCGCTTTTCTGCACGGCGACTACGAGTTCTCCCAGACGGTCAGACGAAGCATAGAGACCGCGGCCAGGCAGTACAGCAACCTCGAGTTGATCCTGGCCGACAACAGGATGGATTCGGAGACGGCTCTCAAGAACATCGAGACTTTCATTCGAAGCAAGGTCGATCTTGTCATCGAGTACCAGGAAAACTACGAGCTGGGGCCGTTGATTGCCGAAAAATTATCCCATGCCGGCATTCCGATACTGGCCGTGGACATACCTGTTCCCGGAGCGGTGTATTTCGGGGCCAACAACTACCAGGCCGGGCTCATGGCCGGGGAAGCGGCGGCAAACGAGGTTCAGAGGCGATGGGACGGTCATCTGGACAACCTGATCGTGGTCACGGAAGCCGCCGCCGGCCCGATACCCGGAAACAGGATAACCGGCATGCTGGAGGCCTTTCTGGCCAGGGTTCCCTTCGATCGAGAGCATATTGTAGAGGTGGACACGGTAAACGACCCGGCGGCGAGCGAGTCGAAGAGCATCGCAGTTCTTCGCACCATCGCCGACGACAAACGCGTACTAATACTGTCTTTCAACGTGATCGCCACCTTTGGCGTGTTGAAGGCCCTGCGCAAGCTCGGGATGCAGGGCCGGGCTGTCGTGGCCGGGCACAACTACATCCGCGGTGTCGCCAGGGAACTGGAGAGGGAAGGCTCGCCCCTGCTGGGCTCGGTGGCTTTCTACCCGGAAGACTACGGGCCGCGCATCATGGAGCTGGCTCTGCGGATTTTGCGTAAGGAACCGGTACAGCCCAACAATTATACGGAGCACAGGTGGATAGGTAAGCACGGGCGTTGACCGGCGGCCGCGGTGTACCGGGCTGACCCTTTGCCGTCCCACGCGGAGGTCTTGGAGAAACTATGATCACACTCGAGCAACTCTTCCGGCGCGACTATGGAAGCGCCAAGATCGGCGTCTTCGGCTGCGGGTGCCAATTCTACTGGCATCAATTCAAAGGCCTCAGGGACAGGCTTGTCGAGCATCAGCGCTATTTCGAAGAGCGCCTCGAACAGCACGGAGTTTCCGTGATGTCGGGCGGCCTGGTGGACACCCCGACGCTGGCGGCGCGTACGGGGGACATGTTCAAGAAGCAGGATGTCGATTTTCTCTTCTGCTATGTGAGCACCTACGCGCTCAGCAGCACCGTGCTGCCCGTGGTGCAGCGGGCCGGCGTGCCCATGGTGATAATCTCCCTGCAGCCCACCAGGGCCATGGACTACGCCAACGGCACGACTTTCATGCAGCTGGAGCACGACAATCAGACCAGTCTGCCCGAGATTTGCTGTGCCCTCAGGCGGGCCGATTTGGAAGTGCCGGGCATGGTCGTGGGCACGCTGTACGACGACGAGCAGGCCTGGAGCCGCACATTCGAATGGTGCAGGGTGGCCAGGGCTTACGCAGCGGTAAAAAAGGCCCGCATCGGGGTGATGGGGCACGTGTACGAAGGCATGCTGGACATGAATTCCGATCCCACCATGTTCGACGCCCATTTCGGGATGCACTGCGAGCACATCGAGCTGGACGACCTGGCCGCTTGCGTCAAAAAGGCCTCTGATGCCGAAGTCAAACGCAAGCTGGAAGAGATAGAGGTGCTGTTCGACCTTCCTGAGCCGGGGGCCGACCCCATCGCCGGGCCGGCCAGGCCGGAGGACGTGCAGTGGGCTGCCAGAGTGGCCTGCGGCCTGGACAGGTTGATCGAGGATTTCGGCCTTACGGGGCTGGCCTACTATTACCGGGGGCTCGACGGCAATGACGCGGAACGGTTGGGCGCGTCCCTCATCGTGGGCAGCTCGATCCTCACGGGACAGGGCGTTCCGATCGCCGGAGAGCTCGACATCAAGAACTGTGTGGCCATGCTCATCATCGATCGTCTCGAGGCGGGCGGCAGCTTTGCGGAGATCCACCCCTGTGATTTCGAAAACGACATCGTGCTCATAGGGCACGACGGGCCCCACCACATCGCCGTGGCCGAAGGCAGACCGGTGCTGCGAGGTCTATCGGTATTCCACGGCAAGCGGGGCTACGGTGTCAGCGTCGAGTTTCAATTGAAAAACGGGCCCATTACCTGTGTCGGTCTGACCCAGACGCACCAGGGCAGGTTCAAGTTCGTCGTCGCGGAAGGGGAGTCGCTCCCGGGGGCCATCCCCGCTACGGGAAATACGAACACCCGCGGCCGGTTTCCGCCCGATGTCTCCAGCTTTATAAAAAACTGGAGCCTGGAAGGACCCACGCACCACTTTGCCCTGGGCGTCGGCCACATCGCCTCGCAGATCGAGAGTTTCGCGCGCTGCTGGGGCATCGAGTGTGTCGACGTAACCGATCCCCTTTACAGGAGGGCGCAAAATATCCGCTAAACCCCCCGATCACGCGAACATGTATACGCCCCGCCGAACCTCATCGCCGGAGCGCAACGAGCCGGAGAGAAGCCTGCTCCTGATGCCCGGGCAGTGGCGCCCCCACGATGCGTTCGAGCACATCCTGTGGATACGGCCTCCCTGGGAGTGGGCCGACTACCTGTGGCTGGATCTGCCGGAGGCCATCTTTTCCGGAGACGAGCTGTTGTTCCTCAGCCACCGCAGCTATCACTTCACCCCCCGGTATCTCGATCTGCCCCGCATCGACTGGCGGACGATACCCTGCGGTTTTGCCGTAGAACGAGTTTTGCCCAACGGCGTCGGTTTCGCCGTCTCGGCCCGTGTCCGCGGCCGCAACGCGGTCGATTTGACATTCAGCGTGAGCAACGGGTCACAGACGTCTCTGGAGGGAGTCATCAGCCAGGCCTGCCTTTTCCTGAGGGCTTCAAAGGAATTTTCGGAGTTTACCAACACCAACAAGTACGTGCATGCGGCGGGCAGAGGCTGGGTTTCCCTGGCCGCGGCGCTGGAGGCTCCGAGTGACTCGAGCCCGAAGAGCGAATACAGAGTGGGGTGGCGCGGCGGTCCCGCGATGCTCGATCTGCCGGTCATTGCCGCGCGCTCGAGCACGTCGGGGCGACTCGTCGCCATGACCTGGCATGAGCACACGTACAGCGTGATCGGAAACCCGGGCCACCCGTGCCTGCACGCCGACCCCTGGTTCGGCACTTTGAGAAGCGGCGAATCCCGAACGGTGCGCGGCGAGATCGTGTTTTTCGATGGAGACCTCGACGCCGTCGAGGCTTATATGGAATCGAAGCTTATATAGGGCTGAGACTTACGTAGGCCCGAGGCTTATGTAGAGAAGAGAATAGGAAAGGAGACAGCCAGACATGCAGAAACTGGACCCCAAGCAATTCGCCGGTCCCGATATCAAGTACAGGGGCGTCGCCCTGTGGATGCTCAATGACGAGCTCGAAAAGGATGAAATCGCCCGGCAGCTCAGAGGTTTCCGTGAGGCCGGTTGGGGGGCCGTCATCAATCGTACCTTCAACGGGCTCAAGACTCGCTACTTGAGCGATCGTTGGAACGGCATAGTACGCGAAACCATTGACCTGGCAGGCGAGCTGGGCATGAAGGTCTGGCTGCAGGCGGGGTACATGCCCTCGGGCATACCGGAGCTCCCGGAAAGCGAGCAGCACAGGATGCTGGTTCACAGGCCGGAAAACGAACCGGCGGGTGAAAGAGAGACCCTTTTGCTGCGGGCAGACGGTTCCTGCTATTACGCCCGGCGCATGGAGCACGTACTCGACCTGCTCGACCGGAAGGCCTGCTCGGAGTACCTGCGCAAAGCCTACACCGAGTCTCTGGTGGAGCCTTATGCCGGGGATTTCGGCAACACCGTCGAAACCGTGTGGGTGGACGAACCCCATTTCCAGCCGCCTCTCATGCCGTGGACACCGGGATTGCCGCGGGAATTCGAGAAACGCTGGGGTTATTCGCTGATCGAGAACCTGCCGTCGCTGTTCAGCGAGCATGGGGATTACCGAAAAGTGCGTCACCACTACTGGCGGACGGTCATGGATCTTTTCCTGAGCGCCTATTTCGAGCAGGTCGGCCTTTGGTGCCGTGAGCACGGCGTCAGGTTCAGCGGCCATCTGATGGGGGAGGACACCCTGCAGGCCCAGATCAGCTGGACCGCCGCCTGCATGCCCTGCTACGAGTACATGCAGCTGCCCGGCATCGATCATCTGACCCTGAGCACCTCCTGGCCGGCCGAGCGGCCCTTTATCATGACGCCCAAACAGTGCTCCAGCGCCGCCAACCAGCTGGGGATCGAAGAAAAACTGGCCGAGATGTACGGTGTCAGCTCTCAGAGAATTACCTTCGAAGAGCGCAAGATGCTCGGTGATTGGATGACCGTGCTGGGCATCAACTACCGCTGCTATCACGGGGCCTTCTACTCCCTGCGAGGCAAGCGCAAGCGCATCTACGCGCCCCACCTTTCCTACCAGCAGCCCTGGTGGCCGGACAACACGATCGTGTCCGACTATTTCGCCCGCCTGTCGTATGTTATGCGCCAGGGCCGGTTCGATGCCGATGTGCTCGTGCTGCATCCCGTGGAGTCCGCCTATTGTGTCTACGACGCATCCGGTGTCGAAAACCCCTATGAGAGGATCGCAGAGCCGGGCGCGGTCAGGTCCTACACGGACAGCTTCATCACCTTGAGCGAAAACCTGCTCGCCATACACAGGGGTTTCGAGTACGGCGATGAGCTGCTCCTGTCGAAATACGGCAAGAGCTCGGGGGGCGTGCTCACCGTCGGGCAAATGACCTACCGCGTCGTGGTGCTGCCCCCGGTTGTAACGCTCCGCAGGGAAACGGTGGACCTGCTCCGCGGCTTTATGGACCAGGGCGGCTGCGTCATTTCCGCCGGGCAGCTTCCCTGCCGCATTGACGGTTTGCTGGACGACCGCGTTACCGGCATCACGGATCGGTTTCGGCGAGTACAGAACACGCCGTCGGCCCTGGAAGAGGCTTTGAACGAAGCCGCGCCCCCGCAGGCGGTTGTGGGGTCGGACGGCACGGGTGGCGCCGGGCATGTATGGATGCACAGGCGCAGCGTGGGCGAGCAAAAGCTGTTCTTCCTGTTCAACACGACGAGGGACAAGCCGGCCCATATCCGGCTGACCGTGCGGGGCCAGGGTCACCTCACCAGCTGGAACCTGATGAGCGGCGAAATCGAAGCTGTCTCCCAGGAGCGGAACGGCGACGAGGTCTGCACCGAGCTCTCCCTTGCTCCCGTGGCTTCGAGCCTTTTGGTGCTCGAGCCGGCAGAGCAAGGCCCGCAGGCGGCGCCGCTACAGAGACTGCGCTCGGTGCCCGTCAGCGGGCCGTATGAGATCCGCAGGCATTCCCCCAACGCCCTGACCTTGGATTTTTGCCGCTTTCGGCGCGGGGCGGCCGACTGGAGCGATGTATTGCCGGTGATCGCGGTGCACGAGACCCTGAGCGGCGAGGGGTATAACGGGCCGGTGAGCCTGGAGTTTCGGTTCGACGTCGAGACGCGGCCGCCCTCACTGAGTGTCGTCGTCGAAGACGCCGAGAAATACGCAATCGAGATAAACGGCGCTCACGTCGCGTATGCCGGGTTGCCCTTCTACGTTGACCGCAGCTTCCAGCCCGTGAACATCGGCGAGCACGTGCGGGACGGGGAGAACGTGATCGTGCTGAGCCGGCAGTACGAAGCCCCGAGCCGGCCCAAGTTCAGGCTGGGCAGCCTGTTCCACACCGACACGGGGGTCGAATTGGAGAGCATCTATCTAACCGGGGAATTCGCGGTCAGTAGCGCCCTCTCCGACGAAGAGCAGCAGGACCGCTGCGTAAGAGTCTGTCCGAAGTTCGCACTTACGAGCGAGCCCGCATCGACCTCCGGGGACCTTGTTGCGGACGGGTACCCGTTTTTCGCGGGAAGGCTCGCGCTGGCCACGAGTGTAGCGCTGCCGGAATTGGAAGAGGGTCAAAAGGCATTTCTCGTTTTGCCTTCGCTGCAGGCGGTGGTAGCGAGGGTGCGCATAAACGGTCAGGAGGCCGGCGCCATTGCCTGGGCGCCGTATGAAGTCGAGATAACGCCCTTCATCTCAACAGGGCCTAACGCGGTGGAGATAGAGCTCTTCACGTCTCTGAGGAATCTGCTCGGCCCACATCATCGCCCGAGCGGCGAACCGGACCAGGTTTGGGGCGACGGGTGGACGGGTGCTTCCCCGCCGGGCCGGCGTGACACGAAGCTGGTATCCGGGCCGGACTGGCACGAGCATCGCGACGACGCCGACGTCTTCTGGACCGATGATTATTTCCTGGTTCCTTTCGGTCAGACGGGCGAGGTAGTGGTAGAGGTGAGGGGCCGGCAAGGCTAGGCGGACGGGGCTCGCGGTTGGCCGGCGTGGACAGCAGTTCTCAATTTGAACTTGGCAGTTCACCACGTGCATCATTTTCTTGCGATTCGCAGGCTAATATTGGGCGAATCGTCGGAATGCCGATGGCCGGGATGCCGTACCACCGCCATCGCG
>SDBV01005673.1_pt1 | contig 17555 bp, 13 predicted proteins | sample 2277081 | NCBI WGS metagenome assembly SDBV01 (sample SAMN10402039, study PRJNA504765) | marine sediment metagenome | isolation source: marine sediment core GS10_PC15, 223 cmbsf | place: Arctic Ocean: Southern Knipovich Ridge | collected 2010 | reverse complement strand
CCATCCACTTCACTTTTACCATCAGCAAACTTAAAGGTAATCGAAGGGCCTCCAGCTTTAATATAATTTTTAATATAGGTCTTAGAAGCCAAGCTTAAAGAATAACTCTGATTTTGAGTAGCGAAAGGCAGATTGACAGTGTTAGACCACTTAGGCACTTCAGGCGGCAAGACCTCTTGAGGTATATTTTCAACGATAATTCGGTTGCCTTTTACTACACACGTGTTGGGCTCATCCGATGTGACATCAACTGCGTTCCCTTTGACTGAAAATTTCACTTTACAAAGATGCGCGTGATTTTGCGCCAATGATACATCAAGATAAGACGGCGCTAGCGGTGTTGCACTCTTCTGAACGAAGTTGAATCCTCCCGACGCAGTTTTTTCATGAGTCACAAGGTGGGTGCCTTTGCTAAAAATACCATTGATATTGCGATACACTACATCATTAAAACCCTGGGCTGTGACATTAACCTGTGCGTATACATTTTGTGCTTTATTCACTACAGCATTATTTTCCACAATATAGACACGATTATTGACCAATGGCGTTAAGGTATCGACCACATTAAGATTAAAACTATCAAAGGCTGTGCTCACAACCTGACCATTTTTAATGCCTTGTGCTTCAATAGTCACTTTGTAACTTCCTAAGCTACCGACCGGCATTGGCTCAAATGATCTTAGCTGACCATTCATCTCATCATACTTATTAAATGACAACCCTAAACCGTTAAGGTTATTCGGTGGTTGGTTATTATTCCCACTCATATTTGCTGCCACTAATTTTTTAGCCAATGTTGGCGAAGGAGAAGGAGAAGGCGATTGCAAGCCATTTAAGATAAACACCTGATATTTCACATCGTCGTATTGCCCACTTGGAAAAATAAAATATTTGTGCGTGTCTACTGAATTGATATACTGTCCGATAAAAATAGTCTGGTCACCAATGTTACGAACACCCGCATAAAGAGCCACCACCGCTTCATCTTTGATCGCTAGCACCTGATTCATAAATACGGCTGGAGTTGCAGTCCATACATTCAACGGTGAGAAGCCATCGTTGTAATCCAGACTGTATTGATTAGGCGCAGGATAATTAACTGCCAGCGTGTAGCGTTGATCATCCGGTAGGCCACCTAGACCATGAATAATAGTACTCGCAAGTGCTAACTCAAGATGAGCAGGAAGAATAGCCTTAATTGCTGCATTAAACGTGGATGAATCAACATTGTCCTCATAGCCCAAGTTCACTTTAAATTTTGACGAGAACAGTTTCGTTAAATATAAACCATAACCCACTTTTGAATCTTTTTGATCAGGTTCATAAATCCGATCATATTTTAAATAGCCGTAGTTAATGCTAGGTTGTAATTCAAAGGTATGGCTGGGTAACAGGGTGGCTTGCAACTTGCCTTGCTCTTCTTCACCACCCGCAATATTTCGAAGATTAACAAAATAGAGACCATTATTTTGGAACAGAACAGAAGATAGTTTTTTACTCTTGGCCTTAACATAGCGACCATTCAAATCTAGGCTGCGAAACCAACTCTGTTTGAACAAAATCTCATAATCAAAAGCAACCGCGTTTTGACGAATCCACTCTTCAACGTCACCAGAAGCAAAGCTAAACGGCAGCTTTTGCTCTAGAAATTCATACGTTATTTTGAAGCGTTGGTTACTATATAGTTGATGACCCCAAGTAATATTGGCACGCCTTTCTTCCTCACCAATGCCCAATAGAAATGAAATCGCGTTGTATTTAGACAAATAAACGGTGAATTGCGGATTAAAGATAGCCCCTAGCTCATGGCTATAAGTGAAAGAAAAAGAGAAAGGACCTTTAATTCCAAATTCACTACTATTTAATCCCAAACCTTCTCCTAGCTGCTGTTGCGATTGGCACAACGCCCCATATTTTTGAACATCACAATAGGGCTGCATGGCATCATTGAGCGTTGCCGAACTGTTGGGTTGATTCGGATAAATGACTTGATTCGAATTCGTCTTTGGCCGACTTTGAGCCGCCGCGTATAGCGCATTATATTGGACCAAAACCCCAGAAGGTTTTTTAGGTGATGTCCCAACAGTTGTTTGCGCTGCTGCCGGTGCTGTTGTTTTATTCTGAATTTTACTCACTTGACTAGCAGAATATTGATTAACTTGCTTTTTCTCATTGCCATTGGGCTGCAAGGCTGATAATAAATTATTAACCTGAACATTATTAACTTGAGTTTTTTTAGCGTTCAAACCCTTGACATTTGTATGCTGTTTACTCTTGAGCGAGGGCGAGTTGCTTTGTGAAGGGTTTTGATTGCTTGTGGTGAACAGTGTCGTAGCTTGATTAGTGATTGGTTTTAGGGCCGCACTTTGTTGATCAGCCGCATAAGCTGTACAGCTTATAAGCATGATGAGCAAAGTAGCAATAATGGTAGAAATATTTTTAGTGGCAATGAACGTCTTGTTACCTATAAAACTTCTCATCATAGTATTTCCTATACTTAATTTGAACGCACATATCTAAGCACGTTACTCAATTTAAATAAAATTGGCAATAAAATCAATATAATCTTTAAAGAAATAACAGAATAAATGAAACTTCTAAAAAAATAATTTTTTTTCATTTCCCCAACCATGGGCCTAACTAAATTTTCACCAGCTAATTTAATTCTGCCTTAATAATTCATGCCTCCATTCTAGATGAGACTTTCGCCAATCATTTATTTTCTAGCGGCAAGAGCAGTAAGCTAGGGAATCTACTAACCAACCTCTACCACCACATCCACAGAACCCACCGTAATCGTTCCAGAATGCGCAGTTTGATGATGCTGCAGCGCAAGCCGATGGTTATTCACCAATACACGCTTCACACCTTCACTAATTTGATCTGTTTCATATTCACAGTACAGCGGATCACCCACGCGCGCCGCTGATCGACCATTGATAATGACATTCGGCGAGCCTTTAAGAATCGGGCCTCCAACATGCGCCTGCAAAGCCAGTGTTTGCTTCGGACATTGATGAAAATCTCCTACTCGCGCTATTCCTTTAGCTTTTCCTGAATCTGTAACTAACCTAATGGCTTTAGAGTTGAAATAAATACCATCATGATTTAGCAAAAAGTCGCTGTCGCAAACAGCATGGTGAATGTTTGCAGCATGAACAATATGCTTTCCCGACAAAATTTTTGTCCGCCAATCACCTGCCTTAATGATGCAGCTTTGCTGTTGAGACACCTGTTCAGTTAATGAACCATAAACCTGTTGATTTAAATTGTTTGCCGCACGAATTAACAATTGTTCACTGGCGTGAGTATCATCAAACTTGATTTCATTGGGCAGCAATTGATGGGTTTGCAAGGTGTTTGATTGAATGCCACTTTGGTTTGGATCACGGGCATTGCCAACACTACCGACAACAACGGGACGATTGGGGTCAGCATTTTCAAAAGCCACTAACACCTCCTGGCCAACTCGTGGCAAAAATAAACTTCCCCATTGATGACCTGCCCAATCTTGGCGTACTCTTAGCCAACAATCACTATGGAAGTGATTCGGGTTACGTCTATCCCAGTGAAATTGAACCTTAATCCGCCCCAACGCATCGGTGTATATTGGATGATGATCAGGCCCAACCACCACAGCACTTTGCACACCTATGACTTCTGGCTTTTTGGAAGTCATCGATGGTCTGAACACAATACCTTCGGGAATACATTTAAATTCATTATGATAATGGCTCACTCCCTTAAAATTTTTATTGTCATGTGCATAATGGGTCATCTGTGTAATTAAGTTCCCTTTAAAAATGAGGCCAGCATAGAAACTTGGGCGACTACTGCTCGCTTTTATTTCTCGCTGCTTGGCCCTATGGGATTGTAATAGCCATCTCGCCTTGTCAGCCCCTTCTGCTAAATTGGAAAAATCGCCTGGGTAACGGTATTGCGTCCTTTGGAAATTTCCAAACGATAGAGTGTCATTGGAATTCGTTGTTTCACTTGCAGTGAGATGACCTTCAGGAAATAAACAGTGATGATCTTCAATCGTCACTTGATCGATACAAAATTGACTGGACTCACTCCACTGATACTCTTCACTTTCATCGATATCACTCACCGGATAGGCACTATCTTGATCAGTTAGCACCATGATATGTTTTTTTTCGCTATGGCGGAAATAATAGACAATGCCCGCATCAGCCAATAAACGCTGTATGAAATCAAAAGTCGCTTCTTGGTATTGCACATAATAATCATGTTTCGGATGACCTGCCCTAACACCGCTTATATCGAAATCGACAAAGCTAAACTCCTTAAATAACTCCGTGACAATCTCTAATGCCGATTGGTTTTGAAAAATTCGACAATCCTTGTTTAGCGTGAGTAAGGATAACCAAGGCACTAAGCTTAACTGATATTCATAATAACCCTGAGTGGGATAAGGTGATGCAAGCATGTCATGAATCACACCGTTAAAATGACGAGGCGTATCAGAGCCATCTACATTGATTTGAAAAGTGAGCGATTTTCCAAGCCAGTCCATACAATTTATAGATTGATGAGTTGATCGAAGAATGAGTTGAAAATAAAAAGGCTTTGAGAGCGCTTCATGCCCAACCACTTCCGTTAAAACACAATTATCGATTCTATAGGGTGGATAAAGGGTTAATAAGCATTGACTGGCAGGTGAATTCATCATGCATCGATGATAAACTGCCCAAACTTTAAATCAATACCGTTGTGACTTCGAGTATGCTCCGGCTAATCATACATTCAAAAGAGGCTCACCATGAATAAAAAATCGATGCGCGGCTTACGTCACTTAGCATTGTCCGTCAAAAACCTAGAAGCATGCACTCAATTTTATGTGGATTTACTCGGCATGCAGATAGAATGGCAGCCCGATGACGACAATGTCTATTTAACTTCAGGCTATGATAATTTAGCCTTACATCGAGCGCCTGCTGAATTTAACCCTGGGCATTCCCAACGACTCGATCATTTCGGTTTTATTATAGAAACCCCAGAAGCCGTCGATGAATGGCATGATTACTTTGTATCACAGGCTGTGGCGATTAAAGCAAAACCACGCACTCATCGTGATGGCGCACGCAGTTTTTACTGTGCGGATCCGGATGGTAATACCATCCAAATGATTTACCACCCTCCGATTAGCGATCTTGCTTAAGTGGTTACAACAGTTTTTTGAACTGCTCACACCTCCTCATCCCGTGGCTTACCTCGTCATCCCGCGGCCTACCTCGTCATCCCGCGGCCTACCTCGTCATCCCCGCGGCCTACCTCGTCATCCCCGCGGCCTACCTCGTCATCCCGCGGCTTACCTCGTCATCCCGCGGCCTACCTCGTCATCCCGCGGCCTACCTCGTCATCCCCGCGGCCTACCTCGTCACATCCCGCGGCCTACCTCGTCATCCCGCGGCTTGACCTCGTCATCCCGCGGCTTGACCTCGTCATCCCGCGGCTTGACCGCGGGATCCATAACACGCCCGGGTAACCCTCCCTTAAATTGTTTTATTTTTGTTCGAAATGTGACCAGTATTTTACTTTTATGGTGTGATCTACGTCAATTACTAGATTTTTTATCTAACATCTATTATCATCCACTAACATTTTTCAGCATCTATTATTTAAGAGGCGATCGTTATGAACCCTGATCAGTGGCTTACATTGGACGAATTAGCTAGCTATTTAAAAATTAGTCGATCAAAAATTTACCAAATGTCGCAGGATGCTGAAATCCCAGCTTCTAAGATTGGCAAACAGTGGCGTTTTAACCAAGAAGAAATTGATACTTGGATGAAAAATAAAAACCCAAGCCGTATTATCAGGCAACAAGGAGAGACAATATCTAGTGAGGGTGAAGGTGCGTAAATTATTCACACCTGGACCGGTTGCAATGGAAAAGCATATTCTTGCCATAGGTGCTCAGCAACCCCCCTACAATAGGACAGATAAATTTTCTGAGCTTACACATGAAATACTGAATGGCCTTTCTTATGTTTTTCAAACAAGTGCTCCAGTTGCGATATTAACGGGCTCTGGTACAGCAGCGATGGAAGCCGCTGTATTGAATTTTTTAAACACATCAGACAATGTATTAATTGTAAATGGCGGCACATTTGGCCAACGTTGGTGTAACCTGTGTGATATTCATCAGGTACCATTCAAAGAATTAACATTGGATTCTGGGAAAGATGTTGATTTAGAACAATTGAACCAACGTCTTGGCTGCGAAAAGTTTACTGCAATTCTCATCAATGCCCATGAAACCTCAACAGGACAGCTTTACGATATTGAATCCATTAGTCGGGTTGCGCGAAACTTTGGTCTTTTTACTATTGTGGATGCCATTAGCACGATTTGTGCCGATCAGTTTCTAATGGATGAATGGTGCATTGACGTAGCAATTTTGAGTTCGCAAAAGGCACTTGCTTTGTCCCCCGGGCTTTCATTCGTTGCTATGAGCACACGAGCACTGGCTCGATTGAAAGAAACACCACCTAAAACACTATACCTCAACCTTCAAGATTATCTAACTAATCAAGAACGCGGACAATTGCCCTATACTCCAGCAATAAGCCTTCTTCTACAACTTCACCGACGTCTTTTGGATATACAAGCGGCTACATTACCGGAAATTATTCTTCAACATAAAAAAAGAGCGGATGTTTTTCGCCATGGCATCAATGGTTGCCCCTTTCAAATATTATCAGCTCGACAATCCAATGCCATGACAGCACTTTGGTGCAAAGATTCAAATGCAATTGAGATCGTTCAAATGTTACGTGATGTATATAATATTGAAGTTACCCCTAATGGTGGGAATTTACAGCATCATGTTTTTCGAGTTAGTCATATGGGCGCTCAATCCTACTCGGACATCACTGAATTAATTAATGGGTTGAAAGCAGTTATAAGCAAATTATCTTAAATGAAATCAGAAAGGAGCTTAAAATGAAAGCAATTATTATGGCGGCAGGAGTGGGTTCACGCTTACTGGAGATCAGTAATGGTAGACCAAAATGTTTAATTTCAGCAGGGAAAGAAACATTGATTAGTCGAATGGTTAGATTGCTACGTCAACGTAATGTTTATGACATTACAGTGATCACTGGATATATGGGACATCTCGTTCGCCAAGACCTTCAAGAAAAGGTACGTTACTTTGATAATCCTTTTTATCAAATAACCAATAGTATTGCGTCTTTATGGTTGGCAAGAGAACTACTGACTGAGGATGTTATTTTAATGAATGCAGATCTCTTTTTGGAAGAGAATATCCTTGATGTAGCTTTATCGCAAACAAAAGATGCTGTCATGCTGTCTGATTCAACAAGAATTGAAACAGCAGATTTTCGATTTGGTGTTGATGGAGATCGAATTCTAAAAACTGGCAACAAATTGACGAACGCTGAAACAGACTGTGAGTATGTGGGTGTCGTTCGTATTGATGAAAATTTCATTCATCAATTCAGAAATCGCCTTGAATGTCTGATGGGTAAAGGCGACTTTAATAATTGGTGGGAGGGTATTCTCTATTCTTTTATTGAAGAAGGGGAAGGGGTCAAGATATGTCATAGAGATATCAAAGGAGACTTCTGGACGGAGGTAGATGACCGTCGTGATTACCAAAGACTAACTTCTTGGTTATCAACCATGCCTTCGAATCAAAACGAAGATAGAAAGGTAATAAATATTTTAAGTGCCAATAAGCAAGCCTATAGAGAAGTGATATATGAATGAAAAACTAGAAAAATTATGGGCGACTAAACACAAGGATGATGAATGGTGGTCTTCTTTTGTCACATCCCCATTGGCTATTTTTGCTAATTGGATAGTGGTTGATTGGAAATGGTTAACGCCCAATTTGATCACGTTTTTTTCGCTAATGACAGGGCTGTTATCTGCTGTTTTAATCATTGCGGGCGGACAAATAAATTTTTATATTGCGGCTGGGCTAATCAATGTGAGCCATATCCTTGATTGCATGGACGGGCAAATGGCGCGATATAGAGGAACAGTATCTCGGATTGGAAATTACTTTGATAAAGTTACCGATTTAATACAAATATTTTTTTGGTTTATTGCAATCGCCTATGCTGCTTTTTTACAAACACACAGTGTCATCCCCATCTTTTTAGCATTTACAGGAGTCTCGTTTTACTCATTACGAGGTTATGTAAAGTATGTCACTATTTTTATTGAAGTTGAGCACGATAACACGTACTTAGAAAAATCTTCCCATGAGGCCGCTATTCTCAATGAGAAAAAAGAGCAAACAGCAGGACTTGGAGCTGGTTGGAAAAAGAATCTGCGCTGGTTCTTAGGAGAACAACACAAGTTCTTTTTGTTTGATGAGGCAGGATTTATCTTCATGCTTGCATTCGCTCTTATTACAAACTTGATCACGCCCATGCTATGGCTTTTTGCTATCAGCCAACTCTATTATGGCATTGCTCGAAGTTGGCAACGAGGACAGCAGATTTATCGCAATCAACACAAAGAACTATTAAAACCAATGAAAAAGTAAAGCGCATCATTTTATGGGATACTAAGAACGTAAAATACAGTTAAAAAAACCTTTAAGCCCCGTGAAGAATGGTGATACTGGCTTTCCAATCGACAGCGTAACTCAAAATATTAATCTCTACGGGTCTAATTCCTCGCAGCCTGCTGCGTGAAAATATAATTCAGTAATAATGCTATCAATACCCCGCTTAGACACATCGAAGTCGAGCGAAATAGACAAAATTGAATTCTCTTGATGAGCTTGTTGCTGAATTTTGACAAAACCTCATTTTGTTTCTCCTGTGGTTGAGTCCGGTTGTTTCTGCCTGCGGCGTTCGCGCCACAATTCCATGCGATAATAGGCGGTGGGCACTACCACCATATTTAATAAGGTGGATGTAAAAAGTCCGCCCAATATCACTTGTGCTAATGGCCGCTCTAACTCTTTTCCTGCGGGTGAACCCCACAACAAGGGCAGTAAACCGAGTGCCGCTACGGAAGCCGTCATTAATACTGGCACCAATCGATCGAGCGTGCCTTGGATCACCACATCCTGCAAAGCATGGCCTTCTTTTTGTAATTGGTTATAATGGGTGACCAAGATGATCCCATTACGCATCGTAATACCAAATAAAGTGATAAATCCAATCACTGCGGCAACACTCATATTCGCACCAGCAATATATAATCCCATGATCCCACCAATGAGGGCTAAGGGTAAGTTCAACATGACGAGAAGTGCCTCACGAAAGTTACCAAATACTTTATAAAGCAACATCAAGGTAATAAACAGCATGAGTACTCCAAAACGAGTTAAGATCCGATTGGCTTGTTGCTGACTCTTAAATTGCCCACCGTATTCAATAAAATAACCCGGCGGTAATTTTACTTTTTCTTTGACCTTTGCTTGGACATCTTTAATAACGCTACCTAAATCCCGACCTTGGACATTAAAAGCAACATAGGTAAAACGCTGCACATTCTCTCGCCCAATGGCATAGGGTTGGTCCTCAACCGTGACTTTTGCTACACTGCGCAAGGGGATTTTTGCCTTACCATCGGGACTTAAACTCGGCGCATCAATCAGCATATCCGAAATGGCTTTCACCGAGTCGCGATAATTTTTTCTCAAGCGCACAAACAAATCAAAAGTGCGTCGTCCTTCCAGCACACTAGAAACACTCGCTCCATTTAAATAAAGCTGTACATCATTGGCAATTTCACCGACTTTAATGCCATAACGACTAGCCTTAGTTCGATCAATCTTGATCACCACTTGTGGGACATTAATTTGCTGTTCCTTATTAATATCGACGGCACCTGGGATCGTCTGCACGACACCTTCAACGGAATGTGCGAGTTGATTGAGAGTAGTGAGGTTATCACCAAATATTTTAACCGCGACTTGTGCGCGTACTCCCGACAATACTTCATCCATACGATGCGCAATGAATTGACCGACATTAAATACAGCGCCCGGTATTCGATTTAAATCTTGGCGAATGTGTTTTAACAACTCATCAGCCGGCATTTTTTTGTCTTTATCAAAATCCAGTCGCACATCAAATTCGCTAAAGTTAGGCGGCATCGCATCTTCATCCAGCTCACTTCGCCCCGCTCGTTGTGAGACGGACACCACTTGGGGATATTTCAATAAATCTTTTCTAACAATGGCACCAAGGCGCATGGACTCCTTCAATGAAGTCCCCGGCAATGTCGTCATGGCAATAATAAAATTACCCTCATGAAACTCCGGTAAAAAAGACGTGCCAAAAAAGGGTAACAATGCCAACGTAGCACCTAACACAATAATCGATGAACCCATCACCCACCAAAATCGCCGCAAACTAACTTGCAATATTTTCAAAAAATAGCGCTTTAACCACAGCACAAATCGCGTTTCTCGCTCGGGGTGTTTTTCTTCAAGCTCCTTGTCTGGCATTGTCGTACGCTTCAGTTCACTGATCACCATCGCATGCAAGCGCACATCGCCATCTTGCGCTTTTTCTTGTTTGCGAACGAGTAGCAAATAACTAAGCGCAGGAATGATCGTGACCGCCACGACTAATGACGACAACACCGAAGCTATATAGGCGATCCCTAAAGGTGTGAAAATACGTCCAGCAATGCCCGTTAAGAAAAATATGGGAACAAATACTAAGCAAATAATAATGGTGGCATAAACCACAGAACTTCGGATCTCTAATACCGCATCAAAAACAATTTCTATCGTGGATAATGGTTTTTCGGATAATCGATTGAGCCGTAATCGACGCATCACGTTTTCCACGGTAATAATAGCATCATCGACTACTTCACCAATTGCGATCGCTAAACCGCCGAGTGTCATGGCGTTGATGCCTAACCCTAAGAGATGCATCACCAAAATGCCACCTGCGAATGAAGCAGGCATCGATAAAAATGTGATGAAGGATGCTCGCCAATTCATCAAAAAGAGGAATAGAACAACCATCACGATTAACGCACCTTCTAAGAGAGCAATGCGTAAATTGTGAATGGCAGATTCAATAAAGTTGGCTTGGCGAAAAACTTGTGTTTCCATGTGAACGCCCGGCGGTAGGCTGGCTTTGATGTCTGCTAATGCTTTCTCCACCTTATAAGTCGTTGTCAGCGTATCGGCTCCATAGGCTTTTGAGATCGTTCCAATGACGGCATTTTTCATCCCGAAGGCCGCATCTCCACGTTTAATTTCACCACCAAACTTGACATGGGCGACATTCTCAATAGTGATCGGAATCCCTTTGCGGGTCGTGATCACCGTTTTTTTCAAATCATTGAGCGTATTCACACGACCCAGGGCCGCGATAATCAATTCTTGTCCTGGCTTAATCAGAAATGCCCCGGGAACATTGATGTTGGATTTTTCTAAGGCTTGGCGCACGTCTTCAGCGCTCACCCCATAGGCCAACATTCGGGACGGATCTAATAAAACTTGGTATTGCTTGACCTCACCACCGAGCGACAACACAGATGCAATCCCACCCAAAGCGAGAATGCGAGGTCGGATCACCCAATCGGACAGTGTACGCAAATCTTCAGGAGAAACCGTGTTGCTGGTTAAAGCGTATTTCAGCATCCACCCCACCGCTGAGGTTACCGGCATCATCACCGGTGGTTTACTACCCGCAGGGAGTCGATTAATGACATTCTGGATGCGCTCATTGACCAATTGGCGGTCGAGGTAAATATTGGTTCGTGGTGCAAACACCACAATAATCGTCGACAAACCCACTGATGTTTTCGAGCGTACGTGTTCAACACCTGGTGTCCCATTGATGGCGGTTTCTAAGGGATAGGTGATGAGCGACTCCACATCAGTAGGCGCCATGCCGGGTGCTTCTGTCTGAATAACCACTTGAGGTGGGGCAAATTCTGGAAAAACATCCACCGACATGCGTTGCAATGCAAAACCACCCAAGATAAAAAGCACTACCGTCATCGCGAGCACCAGCAAGCGATTGTGCAATGACCAGGCAATCATGCGAGCAAACATCGATCAATGATCCTCTTTTTGGGTTTGGTCGCCTGTTAACCAAAGCGTATAAAGCTGGCGGGTCCCTTGTGTGACCACTTCATCACCTGGGACTAAACCTCCTTCTCTTATTTCCGTGTAATCTTGATCAACCACCCCGGTCTTGACCAGCACGCGACTGAATTGATTCCCTTCGCGTACAAACACGAATTTTTGACCTTTGGCTTCTAAAACAGCGGCATTCGGTACACTCAAGGCGTCTTCCTTTTTTTGCAATAACAGATTAGCTTTAGCAAACATATTGGGTTTGAGTAAATCACCGAGATTGGCTACTTCGATCCACACCTTAACGGTGCGTGTCACTGTATCCAAATTAGGACTCACCAAGATAACCTTACCCATAAACACTCTATCAGGGTAACTGAGTACTTGAACAACAGCTTCTTGATTGAGCTTCACCTTACCCACATCCTCTTCATACACCGATGCAATGATCAACATCTTGGTACGATCGCTGATATGAAAAAGCACGCTGTTAGGTTCAACTGTTTGGCCCAAATTCACATTACGCGCATCTATCACACCGGCCAAGGGCGCTTTAATCACCACGCTGGGCGGTGGTTCGCCCACTAATCGCGATTGTATTTTCGCTAAGGCTTGTCCTTTCCTCACTTTGTCACCTAAATTGGCATATACTGCGGTGATATGACCACTGATCCGAATACTCACATTGGCTTGCCTGTCCGGCATCAGCTGAACTTCACCATTTAAATTGAGCTCTTGGCGCATTAATCGCTGGCTTGCAGGAGTAACTTTCAGGTCAATCGTTTGTTGTTGGGCTTTGGTTAACTTAACGGCTCCAGGTGTGCCGTTCTCTTTGACTTTGATCTCACCTTTATGAGCAAGAACACTGAGAGGGGCCACTGTTAGCAACGCACAAACCCATAGCGTTCCCAACTGTTTATGATCCCATTTCATAATGTTTCGAATTTTACGGATGACAAAGCTCATCAAGTACTCCCCTTTATTTCTCCTTTATTAGCCTTTTCGCATCATGCAGGGCATTTCTCGGTGGTGGTAATAATAGGACTTCCTCACCAATCGCCATCTTAAATCTGACCCACGCTTGCAAGTACTGATCAAGCGTATTCAAATACGCCAGTTGCAAATCGTTTTGCTGACGTTGCACTTGCACCACTTCAAACAATGACATTTGTCCAGAACGATACGCCTTGGCAGCAATGCGAAAATTGCGTTGCCCAAGGGGCAACAAACTGCGCTCCGATTGATGCAGTAGTGGTAATAAGCGTTTCAATGTCGTATAGGCACTCACAACCTCAGTTTGAATGCGTAAACGCAATGCTTTGATTTGGACAAGCGCTTGAGTTCCCACCGCACTTGCTTCGAGAATGCGTCCTTGATTACGATTAAAAAGTGGCAATGGAACAGACAAAGATAATGCCAGCTCACGCTCATTCCGTTGAGGTGGCGCACCATCGATAGCAAGTCGGCTTTGTTCAACACCAACGCCGACGGTCCAATCAGCCCAACGTTGTGCTTTGGCCAGTACCTTACCGGCATTGGCTCGATTGAATGTGAGCATCAATGCTTTGAGATCAGGGCGCAGCATGAATGCTTGTTGCTCTGCTCGCGCCAATGATATTCGCAGAGTCATCGGCGGTAACTTTTCTTTAAGTGTTAACGGGCTTTGTGCCCAACGACCTAACAGTTCATTCAGCTTTGCTACCTCAGTGATACGCAGACTTTGCAACACACGGCGTTGTTGAACCAGTCCCTGCCATTCTAATTGTGTGGTATTGCGATCAATTTCAGAGACTTCAGCCGCCTGATGTCGTTTAGCTGCAACCTGAGATAATTTCTTAGTGGCTTGAATAAAGCGATTTAATTGGGCAATACGTCGATCGATAATGAGTATTTGATAATAACTCGCCGCTACTTCACCCGCTAATTGACGCTCTGCATTACGGATCTCAGCTTTAGCAATAACAATATCAATGCGTGCCACCTTTTTTTGTCGGCCTATACGCCCAGCAATGGGGAAATCTTGGCTGAATCCAACACTCGTTGCATATTCGCCTTCGTTATTAAATAAGCGATCATTGCTATGGGCGAGTTCCAGAGTTGGATTTGGAAAGAGACCGGCTTGGATCAATCGAGCTTTAGCGATCGAAACGTTGTATTTTGCAGCCGTTAAATTTTTGTTGTGTTGAATGGCCATTGAGATCAGCTGTTGCAAAGAGAGGGCAGCAGGCGGTGTGCGTTCTGACGCAAATGAAAGAAGCGGCATTGCCATTAATGAAATCAGCAGCGTCACTATCACCCCTAAAAATAGGTGATCATGAAATCCCTTCCCTATCAAGTTATTTATTTTGCTTAGTCCCTTCAAATCATTATCATCCTATTGTGAATCATCTTCAATGCTTGAAAATCTTTATTTGCTTCTCCCTTACTCTCCTTCAAATAAATCATCTAATGTGACGGTGTCATTCATAAGATCATCAGCATATATGTTATCTCTAAGTCCATTTGCAGCAATCATCGCTATAAATAGTTGTTTTTTAGTTCGCGTTTGTTTGATAAACACATCCCGCTTATTGATTAAATTTCTTGCGTATTGTTTATCAATCACAAAGGGTTTATTTGAATATTTTATCTCGCAAATAGTGATAGAATCATCCATTCGATCGAATAATAGGTCGATCTCGGCACCATTCTCCTTGGATTTTGCCTTGGGAACATATCGCCATGTATTGGCAATGGCTGCTGGACTAATTGATAATTTTCTCCTAATGGCCGATATGTGTTTATAGCAAATAGCTTCAAAAGCGTAACCCAGCCAACTGTTCCACTTAGAGGTAGTCTGCATTTCCAGCCAATTTCCCTTGTCGAACGAGCCTTCTTGCAACGTTTCTTTTAATGGTTCAATCCAACTAAAATAAAATAAGGTATATTCATCAATGACTTTATAAATGATACCGCGTCGTTTGTGAAAATGTGGTTTAAAACTTTTTATGAATCCTGATTCTTCCAGCCCTAATAGCTTATCAATCCCTTGTATACCTCTGTGTGACTTATCTAATTTATCTAATAATTCTCTTTTTCCAATGCCGTATCGATTGCTAGCAACAATTCTTAATATTTCAACATATACTTCATGATGATCAAATAATGAAGAAAATAAATTGCTAAATTCTTCTAATAAGAAGCTTTCTTTGCTAAAGGCTAATTGTTCTATCACTTGTGAAGCAGAAAGCCCTTTCTGGATATGTGTGAGGTAGTAAGGGACTCCACCCATCACCATGTAAAGTTGTAATACTTGATTATTGTTTAATTTCACTCTTCTGCTGTTGAGAAATCGTTTCGTTTCTTTGAGGCTAAAAGGTTCTAGGCGTATTTTTTTGGTTATTCTGTTGTGCAAACCACCGCTACTTTTTATAATCTTATTAATTATCCAGGATGCAGCAGAACCACAAATAATCAGTTTAATTCTTTTGTTCTCTGACCAGTATTGATTCCAATAATAGTCTAGATTTTGAAGCAATCTAGAATTTCTTGTCGCCATCCAAGGAAACTCATCAAAGAAAAGAATTATTTTCTTCTTTCCCGCTACCTTTTTGATAGCCTCCGTTAACATTTGAAATGTGTCGTCCCAATTCTGACGTGTTTCCAATGGAGCACCATGATAAAACGTATTTGCAATTTCTTTCGTAAAATGTCTAATCTGCTCCCGCAAAGGCGCATTTTTGACGCCGGTGACATTAAAAAATATAACCGGTTTATTCTTGAAAAACTGGCGAACCAAAAAAGTCTTGCCAACTCGTCGTCTACCATACAAAGCCAGGAATTCAGCAGCATCAGAATCAAGGAACCCTTGCAGTATCTGAGCTTCATTTTCTCTGCTAATGAGTTTGATAGACATAACGCTTATCTTGTGCTGTTGTTCTATTTTCGATATTATTTGATATAGAACAACATGTCAACATTTTTGCCCCGTTGCTCTATATCTAGTCCTTTTCAAAATAGAGCTATACCACCATAGGGTTGTATATGCTACGAGTCAGCACCTTAGATACTAAAGTAACGCTGGTCTCGGAGGCTAACTTGTCCGAAATGTGCCCATAAAAAGACAGAAATCATGCCCACTAATGCCTGTCAATGGTTCTACGAGTGCGAACAGTGTCATACGTTATTAAGACCAAAACCGGGTGGCGCTAGCAGCAAAAGCCAACGGTTCCGACTTTCGCCACAATGACGGGCGAGTCGTTACAGTTTTTTAACCTCTTCACCAATGTTCAATTAAAGCGTTCTGTTGAAAAAATTCATTTAATCTTTTTTTAGTGCAAGCTGTCGTCTCTTGTGGAAGCGTTTCGAAGTCAAACCATTTAACCTCAGCAATTTCAGGGCTGCTGACTTTGGTTTGATTAAATTGATTCACGATATATAAGACTGGGTAATCATTCACTCCATCCAAGACGTGAAAATAAATCGAAAATAACATAGGCGCGCCCATGACGGTTATTCCCGTTTCTTCTTTTAACTCACGAATAATTGCTGCACTAGCTGTTTCTCCATTATTAACCCCACCACCTGGCAAATACCACCCGGGTGTATAAGTATGACGAACCAGTAATATTTGTCGGTTTTCATTAATCACAATGGCGCGAACACCCACTGTTGCAGCACCTAATAATCGCTGTGTACGACGGATTAGTTTATTGAGAACTTTGTAGAAGAATGCCATTTCATTACTGCCTTATTCCTTTAAGAAATCTCAGCCGGAAGTGGACGAGATTCTCCCCGTTTGATTTCGCTACTAAATCCAGTAAGTCAGCGTGGTCATCACTTTAGCATTTAAGGTCATTAATTTTTTAATCATCCCTGGCAATGATGAGGCCCCCATATCGACAGCCGATCGCCCATGACGTTGCTCATCGTCATTCATTTGTTTGACAATTGTTCGACTTTTTATATCCTCATTCGGTAGACGCCCTAAATGACTCGCTAAGTGATCACTCACTTGACGTTCTGTTTCCTCAACAAAACCCAAGCTTAAACGATCACCTGCTAATCCTGCAATGATCCCAAGTAGAAATGAATGAAGATACCAATAACCATTAAGATAACTACGATGAGCGCCTAATTCATTGAGCCGTTGATGAGTCCAAGCTAAATGATCCGTTTCCTCATCGGCAGCTTTTTGCAAAGTGTCGCGCACTTTATCAGAACGAGCCAGCAACATTTGCCCATGATATAGGGCCTGAGCACACACTTCTCCAGTATGATTCACTCGCATTAGGGCAGCACTTTGTCGTGCTTCTTCAGCAGTCATTTTGGGCTCATCCAGACCTGCTGCTGGATTAGGCCGCGTCTCCTGTGCATTCGCGAACACTGTGGACAGCCCGGTTTGGAGTTGCATGATTCCTCGATCAAGCAATGAATAACGTCGTTTATTAATCATGACTATTAGTATACTGAGCTAACTCAGTAAAACAAGCTTCTGTTCAATAAGCATTTT
>SDBV01005672.1_pt1 | contig 17559 bp, 9 predicted proteins | sample 2277081 | NCBI WGS metagenome assembly SDBV01 (sample SAMN10402039, study PRJNA504765) | marine sediment metagenome | isolation source: marine sediment core GS10_PC15, 223 cmbsf | place: Arctic Ocean: Southern Knipovich Ridge | collected 2010 | reverse complement strand
ATCCTCGCTGACAACATAGAGAACATTGTGAGCTGGCACATAGTGAATACCCATGACCGATGCGGGACTGGGGTACTGCGCGATCACATCCCCCTGAGCCTCGAAACTCGGCGTCACTCCCTGAGCCTTTCGGGTCTCAACATAACTGGATGATTTGGTATCTTGCGCAAAGGCCACGCCTGAAAAGAAGACACCAAAACACAGCACGCCTATAAGTAAGGCCAGGGTCATATGACTTTTTTTTAATCTTGGTAGGAATTTCATTTTCTTCTCCTCTTTTTAATTATTTGTTTTGAATAGATACGTTTTCACCTTTGCACGGTTTAATTTTTCCTCACCTCCTTTCTTAACCTAAGTTTTTTGGTCTTGATTACTTATGCTCTCACCCTTGTCTAGTGTAATTTTTCCTCACCCTCCTTTCTTACCTAATTATTTGTTTTTAGTTACCTATTCTCTCACTCTTCCAAATCTATATTTTTCCTGCATCCCAGTCTGGTCCAAACTCCAGCGAACAACTATCAGGACTTGCAGTTCGGATCACAATCCTTAAGAAACAGAGATCGTATTTCCAAGACTGTAGAATTCTATGTTGGTTATCATCACCGCAATTCATCATCATTCACATTCTTGAGAAGGACATAGACTTTCAAGTCCCAGATAACACTTGAAGATCTCAAGGGCATCAGCCGGTGTACACTCATCATCCCCATTCACGTCACAGAAGATATCTTCACATGATCCACAGGTAGTAGGGCAGATCCCTAGATACTTCTGGAAGGCACACAGGGCATCCTGAGGCGTTATGTCTCCATCACTGTTGACGTCGCAAGCTACTACTGTGAAGCAAGCCCCTGAGGTAGACCAATCGACCATGTCATCCACTAAATTCTGAAGTTCAGCTAGTGGGCTGATTTCACCAGGTTCAACGGTCAGTACAATGAACTCCAGATACACCACCACACAGTTTGCCCCTTGTGGAATCACATCAGGTCCTGCTTCAAACCCCCCGACAACCAGAAGACCGTTCTGCTTTTCATTCACGTCAAAGTAATCAAAGTTGGTCACACACTCCTCGCGTGAGTACCCCACATAGTCCATGATTGCGGTATTGTAGGTCACCTCAAAACCCAGAGAATTCACCAGATTAGGGGCGTTCTGTATTCTCACCGGCACGGTCACAGTCGCTCCTGGACCCCCGGATATGCCTGCAATATCCAGGACACCAGAGTCATCTTCTACACATTCTGAACACTGTGGCGGGAGATCGAAGGCCTCAGTTACTACTGAATCGACTCCCGAGCCAGTCTCGCCAGGGCTACATCCGATACCTGAGCAGGCAGAATACCCCATGCCTCGCCATGCAAAAGCCCCCCAGATTAGGCATTCGTTGGCGCTGTTGTTGTTTAGCTCATCAGCAAGAAGGATTGCGTCCCTAATATCCAGCATGGAAGGAGCTCCCGGAGCTAACTTCATACTGTCTACGATGAGAAAATAGGCAATCTCTCTACCGTCGTAGGGAACTTCGATTGGGTATGGCAGGTTGTCGGCATCCAGGCCATAGGCATCCACGAGATCTTTGTACAGACCCCAGAGGGTCACGGCCCAGATTTCTCCGTCATCGTGAACCTCACATCCCCCGGGGCCATTACAAAGATCACCGTAGGTGAGTGGATTGATCGCCTTGTCCCGGCTATAAGGATACCGACGGATACCGTTAGGAAAGCCGGTGATGTATTCGCCCATTACCGAGTGGTCACTGCCGTCATCAGGATCATAGATTACAGCGGGAAACCAGTCGCTCCACCCTTCGCCCATAGCTCCACCCTGAACCCCCGGCAGGAATCCCACCAGCCTATTGGACAGGCCGTGGGCATACTCGTGAACAATGACATCACCGTCTATGGCACTGTCGCGCCGCGGCGTGGTGAGGTTGAATATACCCATCGCCATGGTGGGGTTGTATCCATCGGGAGGCGTCGACATAAAGGCGTTATTGATTAGGCATCCGAGCTGGGCATAGGCAAGGACACTATCGCTTCCCAACCCGCCACGGCCGAAGTTGTCTTCTTGGAAATTACCTGAAGCCTCATCAAAACCCAACTCATAGAGAAAATCGTGCATAAAGTTGTTCTGCCAGAACAGGTTGGTGACGGAAGCATCGGTATAGGTAAGGGGGTCCTGGCTCAGATCGATGGGGAAGTCAAAGGCCTGATCAGGGGCGCTGGGTGATGTTCCAATGTCATCACAGTTCGTGTCTTCATAGGCGGTGACGTTGTTGCCTGAGGTTTCAATATCAAAAACCCAACCGTCAGGTGAGACATCCGGATCAGAGGTGACCGCATCTCCTTCAAAGGAGATGTCCGCCCTCTCACCCGGGAATGGTGGCAGCGTCGCTCCAGGATTTTCCTCATAGACAAGACCATGGGCCAAATACCGGGTAAAATTATATCGAAACAGGATTTCACCGCTCTCTGTATCCACAAGAATTTGATAGACATTGGGGGTTCCAGGTTCGTGGATAATCATTTCCCATGCAAGGATTGCTTTTTCTCCTAGGGGAAAGATGGTCAACCCTGCTACAATGTCCTTGGTGAAGGCACCACCCCTAAGAATCGCTCTATGTTTTGGGGATGTGAAAGGCTTTATCAACTCGGGTTTAAAATCCAGAGAGGGACTGATACTAATCACGGCCTTTCTGGCTGCTTCTTGCACAGATATCTTGGGAGTTACAGAAGCAACAATGCCCAGGTAATAATCACCACCCACATTTATTATCCGGCCCAAGCTATCGATGTTGACTCTCACCTCTCCATGAAAAATTTCTATCCCTTTATGATACTGTTGAAACCGGAGGTGAGTGATACCTTTTAGCTTGGTAGTATACTGCTTTTTCAGTACCAGGTTTTCTGTATCCTCTTGGCTAAGCCTAAAAAGATTGGGATTCTGACGAATAAAATCTAAAGCAATCTGTTTCGGTTCATTCTTGGACGGAGGCGTAAGAAATCCACCGTGTATGTAAAGATGGTGTGGGGTAGCAGAAAGTTTGTTCCATTTAATCCTCAAATTTTCGCCCAAGCGTGACCTGACCTTATCAAGAGCCTGTAGCTGCTTATTTGTAGGCATCATTGGCTTAACGGCCATTTCAACTCTTTTGTCAAAATCCTTGAGGCTTCCCTCCTCTCTCTGAAAAGCATGCAGGCCAATAGCGAGGAAATAACCTACCAGAAAAATCCCCAATATTATTACAGTTATTCTTATGAATATTATCCTCATACAAATTTCCTCCTTAGCTTAAGTTTTTTGATGAAAAAAATGTACATAAATAGAATCTTCCTCAACCCATTATTTAACCAACCTACTAAGGTGAACAAACATTCGGGTAAATCCCTAGATACTCCTTAAAGATCTCAAGGGCATCAGCCGGAGTACACTGCCCATCCCCGTTCACATCACAGAAGATCTGGTCCGCCGGTCCGCAGTCTGTGGGATCGATCCCTAGATACTTTTGGAAGGCACACAGGGCATCCTGCGGCGTGACTTGGCCATCACCATTAACATCACACCCTCCACATTTAAAACATGCACCGGAAGCAGGCCACCCAGCTAGGTCATCCACCAGGTTCTGCAGTTCAGCTAGTGGGTAAATCGTACCAGGCTCATCACATAGCACCTCGAACTCCAGATACACCACCACGCAGTTGGCCCCTTGTGGAATCACATCAGGTCCCGCTTCAAAACCACCAACAACCAGAAGACCGTTCTGCTTTTCATTCACATCAAAGTAGTCAAAGTTGGTCACACACTCCCCGCGTGAGTACCCCACATAGTCCAGGATGGCAGTATTGTAGGTCACCTCAAAACCAAGAGAATTTACTAGATTTGTAGCAGACTGAATCTTCACCGGCACGGTCACAGTCACGCCCGGACCACCGGATATGCCGGCAATATCAAGGACTCCGGAGTCATCCTCCTCACAGAATTCACTAACGTTTAAGGCAAGAAAGAGGTTAATGCGGCCGTGGCCATAGAAGTCATCTCTCCCGGGAGCATCTTCACTGGGGTTTCCCACCTGGTCTTCGGCCGTATCCAGGATACGTTGCCGGATATCCGCATTGCTCATTCCAGGATTCTGAGAAATGAGAAGCCCTGCAAGGCCAGCCACCTGGGGTGCAGCATAGGAGGTTCCATCACCAGTACCGTAAGTATTAGCTAGACGGGTACTCCAGATATTAACGCCAGGAGCGACCACTTCCAGCTCTGGGCCGAAGTTGGAAAAGAAAGCCCTGTTATCATGGTGGTCGGTGGCGCCTACGGCCATGACACGGGTGTGGCTTGCAGGATAGCTTACAGCTCCGAAATCGTTTCCTGATGCACAGTCGATAAACAGCCCATTGGTCCAGGCATCCTCAAGGGCGGCATTGATGGCACTGGACTGTCCCACACTAAGACTTAGCGTGATCACATGAGCGCCATTATCCACGGCATAAAGAATGGCATCATCTAAGATGCTACCATCCGGAGCCGCATCGCCCACGCCCAGGGGCATAATCAGACAACCTGGATTTCCAGGTGACCAACCACCCGCAACACCGGCCACGCCTAATCCGTTATTGGTCATAGCAGACACAATACCGGCCACGTGGGTGCCGTGGTAAAACGGTCCCCTAGGATCATTATCGTTATTACCAAAGTCCCAACCATCATAGTCATCGATAAATCCATTCACATCATCATCGATTCCGTTTCCCGGTATCTCGTCGGTATTCTTCCACATATTGGAGACCAGATCGTCGTGGTCTATTTCTGTGCCGCTGTCAAGAACGGCAATCACCACCGTGCTAGATCCAGTCTCCAAGTCCCATGCCTCAGGGCCATCCATGTCTGCATCGGCCGTTCCCCCTGTCTGACCGGTGTTGTGTAACCCCCATTGGTTATTGAATAAAGTATCATTAGGCGTGATTAGGTATTCTCCATAGGTGTTGGGCTCGGCAAACTCCACCAGGCCGCCAGCCTGATATGCCTTGACCATCTCCAAAGGATCTGCACCTTCAGGAATCTCGATGTCATGAATGCCCAGCCGATTGGAACGGATCACTCGTCCACCCATTTGGGCGATGAATGCAGCGATGCGATCGGGCTCGACGTCTGATTTGAACTTTACCGAAATAACATTAGCCATGACTTCAAACCTTTTGCTCTGGAAAACCTGATACCACCTTCCATTGGAAAAGACGTAAGTCTTTCCATTCAGTGTTGTCTCTTGCGCCTGGGCCAGACCCAGCAGCAGGGCGCAAGAGGTCAACACTGCAAATAGCGAAATCAGCATCGACAGTTTTAATTTGCGTTTTGCTGTAAATCTCATTGTTTTACCCCCCTCTAATTTTGGATTATTATTGTCGAGCCCTGGACTTAGATTTCTTAGCCCCTGCCTCTTTTCCCTTTCCTAAGGTGAGACCTCAGAAACCAAGTCGCTCCCACTCCCATTTGCCCCTGATTCTTTGATAGCCTCTTGAATTTTCTTCAATTCATTTTAATTCTCCATGTTTTTCTGGCGTGAAGTTTGGGCGCTTTCCACACTCCATGATGAGATGTTGTCCTTGAGCCTCACCAATCGCAAGTCTGAATTTCCTTTGCTAATCACTTTAAAATGGAGTCTAACCAGTTCGCCACTTTTTCCAGCCAGTATCAAATCGTCCCGGGCCTCAAAGCCGCCAACACGCAATTGCCCATCCTTGATTTTACTTGCATCAAACATGTCGAATTTTTTAACAAGTTCGCCCTTTACGTATTTGGAATATTTCAATACCTTTGGGTCATAAACCACATCGAATCCCAGGGCCCTGACCTGATTGGGGGCTTTATCTATTGTAAGAACAAAGGTTGCCTTCTGTCCCTTATCAGCGAGTAATTTATTGATTCTTATATGTGGTCCCGGGCTCATGACAGGAGATGCCCCTTTGGCCCCTGTCTTACCCGTATGGCGTAACGACAACTTCTTGGGAGCCTTTTCTGGCCGCTTAGTAGCTAAAGGTATAGTTGCATTTGTAAAATAATTCGAAACCTTATCCAATTTAGCCACTTCTTGCCGGTATTGTCCCTCCTGTTTCTTAAGCCGCTCAATTTCTTTGTTATACCTTTCTTTTATTCGGGCATTATCTGACCCCAATACATCATTCTCTCTTTCTTTGAGACTAATAATCTTTTGCTGCACCCAAGCCAGTCTTGATCTCAGCTTTCGTGTTGCACTAACATTTTGTAACCCGAGGGGTCTTTCCAAGGAAGTTAGTGTGATATCCAGCCGACCCAGATACTTTCCCTTATCGCCTGAAGATAAGATATAGCTATTTTTCACCCTGATAGGGGAATGTGTACGTTTACCCGTACTGATGATAAAATCTATGCCTGGAGCGTCTTCAAGCAATTTGAGATTCTTTTCTTTTGAGAGGCTGGAAAGGGCAACGATCAGATCGGCTTTACCTTTTAGAGAGCTTATCATTTCGTGGGCCGCATCAGATGGATCCTTGACAACGTATGTGCTGTCTGTTTTCTGGACCGGCGACTCTTCCATGATGCCAAAAATTCCCATGTTTATTTCACCCGCCTTCTTAACAATAAAAGGGCTAAATATGGGTTTTTCTGTTTTCCTGGATACCAGGTTCGAGGATATAAGGGGTAATTTTAAGGCCCTTGCCTCTTCCAGTAGATCTTTCAGTAAAAAGGAGGTGCCGAAAAGCAGATCCTCCTGGCTCAGATTGATAGCGTCATAGGCCATGCTCTGATAAGATCTTAAGATCTGCTCTGCCTTTCCCAATTCTTCTTGATCGCAACTGCTTTTCGATCCACTGACGAAAAGGTTTCCAGCATCAAGGAGCAAAGGCTTCCCTTGAACTCTTTTCGTTTCTTCATTCAAAAAATCAATCCGTCTTGGCAGACCGCCAAGTCTATTGGAACCTCACCCGGATGGTTCAGTAAAACCAGAAGTATTGCTGCTGTAAATAATCGCTACGTGTTTTGTAACATTTCCGGTCTTGCTCCAGCTCGTGGAACAAAGAATCAAAACAAGGCCCAGAGAGAAAAGAATACCACCCCACTGTGGCCTCTTTTTAAGGTGCCTATTTTGCAACATGTTACCTCCTTCCCATTTTGATAAGTTCCCAGAAAAGATAGCCTACGAATAGAATTGTTGAGCCTATTGCAAGGTAATAGATAGAGCCAAACAGGATCATCGTCGCAATTAACGCGCGGAATCCATCCTTCTGTACTCCTTGGCCCATGTCAGGAAGTTTGTTCAGGTTTGCAGTCGTCTGATCTACATTTGCCATGGCCCTAGCAACCGTTAAGATCTCTCGATTATTTGCAAGCTTTGCCATTTTAGTCCTCTGGTGGGATTTGCCAGCTTCTCCCCTTTTATGGGCATGATGCTGCGGCCCTACAGATTTGCTTGTCTGTGAATTGAAGTTTCCACCGGAGGACATAGGGTTGCTGGGACCTGCATCCGGATTCAAATAAACGGAATAATTTAGATCACCAGCCTTATTGGTTGGCTGCTCGACTTGGTAGTGATAGGTATCTCCCCTATAGCGGATATTATTGAAAGAGGTGCTCATAGGAGGCCCAGCAGGAGGAGGTGCTGTGTTACTACCTGGTTCGTGCTCCATAGCAGGTGTAGCAGAAGGAGATGTTGAATTACCAGGGGATTCCTCCTCCATAGAAGGAGTACCAGGAGGAGGTGTTGGGTTCCCTGCAATTTCTTCCCCAATAGGCGAGTCAGCAGGAGAGGGTGCTGGATTATCAGCGGGTTCTTCCTCGGTAGGAGAAGGTTCTGGATTATCAGCTGGTTCCTCCTCAACCGCATGGTCTCCGGAAAAATATCCAGGTTCTGTGTTCCAGCTTTTAATGTCGTCTTTTAATTGAGCAAGCCTGACCTCGCAGTCCTCATGCCCAACTACATCGAAGGTCAGGGAGACCGCTGTGCCACTCTCGCCCTCGTCAATCTTACCCGAACCCGCCACAAAACCACCAACCCTCACTGTGCCGGGCGATGCATTGTTCGCATCAAAAAAGTCAAAGCCACTGACTAGGGAGCCAGCCGAATATTCCCTATACCTCAAGATACTGGGGTCATAGCGAACCTCGAATCCAAGCGCTGCCACCTCATTAGGGGTGCTATCGATGGACACGGTAAAGGTGGCCGTGCTTCCCTCCTCGCCTGATTGATCATCCAAAATAAGGGCAGCAGCGGTGGGCTTGATGCCCATGGAAAATGTTACAATTACCATGATGCATAAGCTAATAAAATGGCTGAATATATTGTTTTTAGTGTACATGAGTAAAATCCTCTCGAATTCATTCCCACCCCAACCCTCCCCCTTGTGGGGGGAGTCAGAGTTGGAAGTTAATCTTCGTCCGATGGCTCTTCGATTAGCCAGTCGTGATTCTACGTCTACTCATCGACAGAATTCTCACCATAGCCAGCGTGAGTACAATCAGACCAAAAAAGATCGCCAGTTTCTCCGCTCTCGTTGTGTTAAGGGCCACGTAGCTCAAGCCCACTACAGGCATCAAATCAATACGCACCGCCGCCCGCAGGCCATCATGGCTATTGATGAAGTCAGCAAAAAGTGGGGAGTAGGTATAGGAGAGGTGCACAAAAGCCTTACCCACTGAATTGGTGATCAGGAACCGGTCACGGAACTGACGCAGCACCTTTACGTGCGGCTCCATAGGTGAACCATAGGCCACTGTTGCCACGAAGCAACCACCGCCTCCGCCTCCGCCACCTGTGGTAGGGGCTGGAACAGGCTCCGTGACTGATCCAAGACCCGAAGGATCTACTATTATTCCGTTTGCCGTTCCATCGGCATCACCATAATCGCCGTCTTTGAACTCTAACGTAACCGATTTTCTATCCGAACTGAATGTGGCATGATCTGAATAATCCTGCCAGCCGTTTATGGAGTCATACTTGTACCATTTGGCATCACTGGGTGCAGCTTCAGAAAGATATACGGTTACCTCTGCTGTATCACCGGGGTTATTGACAGTCAGTTTAAAAGTGATAAGTCCTAATGGGAGAGTTTCTGGTTTATTTTCAGTGTCAGGAATAGTATCCGGATCAATCGAGCTAAGCGACTCAATGGAAGTAACGTTTGTGCCCTCTTTCACGCCTATCTGCCCGTCTCCGACCACGGTGTTTACACATTTGATATCATCCTGATCGATATCAGGAACCCCGTCATCATCTAAGTCTACGGTCTCATCAACTTCTTGATCATCAGGTATTCCATCTTCATTCAAGTCTGTCTCATTTAACGTAATAGTTGTGAATGTAAAAAAATCTGACCACTCTGATGGACCATCATGATCGTCGTAAAACTTTGCTCTCCAATAATAACTGGTATTCACGTCCAAAATAAACTCCGGCACAGTGAGTGACGTGAGAAATGAATCACTCGTTACATCAAGAACAACAAATTCGGAAGAAAAGGAAGGATCTGTGCTAATCTGCCATTCGGTCTGAGCATGTGTATCACCGCTATCCGGATCAGAAAAACTCTCCGTCTTCAGCTCCGGTATCAAAGATATGCCGATTTCACCATGCGTTGGCGAAGAAAGAACAGGCTTATCGGGTGGCAGGTTTTCCGTAGATATTGTTACTGTGTCCGGGTCGCTATTGACGGTGCCGTCATTGACAATGAGCTGAACGACATAGGTACCGGCAACATCCACCTCAAAGGTAGGGTTGACTGCGGTTGTGTATGAAAGGGTTGCGGCACTGCCTCCAGGTCGAGATACAAACGACCACTGATAGGTTAAGGGGTCCTCATCCACATCGGTTGAACCGCTTCCATCCAGGGTGACTGTGTCACCTACAAAAACCGTCTGATCAGTACCCGCATTGGCAACAGGCTTGGAGTTTTCCGTGGATATGGTGACGGTGTCTGGGGCGCTATCGACGGTGTCGTCATTGACAATGAGCTGAACGTCATAGTTACCAAAAACATCTACCTCAAATGTAGGTTTAACGGCCTCTGAGTCTGAAAGGGTTGCGGCACTGCCGACAGGTCGAGATGAAAACGACCACTGATAGGTTAAGGGGTCCTCATCCACATCGGTTGAACCGCTTCCATCCAGGGTGACTGTGTCACCTACAAAAACCGTCTGATCAGTACCCGCATTGGCAACCGGGGGTAGGTTTACCAAATACTCATAGCCCTCCGTTAGGGGTGCTGATTTGCCATCGGGGTTTGTGACCACGACGTCTACTTTGGCCGGATCATGCGCCGGTGTCTTACAGGTGATCTCAGTGGAGGAAACCACTGAAACATCCGTGGCCTCTACTCCTCCAAAGGTGACCGTTACATCGCCATCCTCGCAGAAGTTCTCACCTGTTACGGTGACCTCCTGACCACCTGCTTTAGTGCCCTTATCAGGTTCAACCTTGGTTATAGCCGGCAGGAGATAGGTAAAGGTACCATCCTTCGTCTCCCAACCAGCAATGTCATCTTTCAATTCGTTCAAGGGCAATTGGCAGTCTTCAGTGCCAATAACATTAAATGCTAATCTTACCAAAGAACCACTAGTACCAGTGGTAATTTCTCCAGCCACTGTAAAACCACCAAATATCAATAAACCAGGCGTGGGATTACTAACCTGTTTAAAGCTCCAAGCCTCCATAAGGGTTCCTGAAAAATCTCCCGTATCACCGACATATTCAAATACAGTTGGAGTATATGAAATCTCCATTCCTAATGAACTAACATCATTGGGGGCATTATTTACAGACACAGTAAATGTAACTGTAGCTGTATCACACAATTGGCCCGACTGGCCATCCAGCTCTAGATCCGCTGCCATGGCCTTGCCAACCATTGGCACACAGACCAGGGCAAGCATCAGTAGAAATGAAAAAATTCCCCTAAACTTCCATCTTCTATGCATCTTTCACCCTCCTTCTCTAAAAATAAAAATTTATATCTCTATATTAGAAAATCTTTCAGTCCAAACATGACGGGAGTAGTAAATACTTTTGAAAAATGCACAGGGCATCAGCCGGGGTGATTTCCCCATCCCGGTTTACATCACCGCAGACCTCATCAATGGGAATTCCGCAGCTTGTCGGATCTATCAAAAGGTATGCCTCAAACGCACAAAGCGCATCCATAGGCGTAATTTCCCCGTCTCTATTTACATCACCGTCGCACCCGCACTCGGCTAAGAAGCAGCTCCCGGAAGCACTCCATTCCCTAATGTCATCCTTTAGCTCTTCGAGCTCGAGAAAGGAGCTAACACATTCTGTCAGGTCTGGATTCACCGTAAAGGTCAATTTAACCAAAATGCCACTGGCCCCGGGGGCAATGGCACCCTCAACAGTAAACCCACCCAACCTCAATAGACCAGGGTACGGATTACTAACTCCTTTAAAGCTCCAAGCCTCCATTAGGGTCCCAGCAAAATCAGCACTGCTATATTCAAGCACGTTCTGATCAAAGCCTATATCAACACCCAAGGAGGCAACCTCATTAGGTGCATTCTGAATCTGGATCTTAATGATCACCGTGTCTCCGGCAGACCCCCTTTCAGCCATTATATCCAGGGCCCCGGAATCATCTTCAGCCAGAACCGTCACTGCTGCCTGGGCCGTCAGGGCAGGGACCGATGAGTCTTCCACGCTAATAATAAAATCTCCGGCCTCCATGAACATGTATTCAAACTCACGGAAGTCTCCTGTCTTGACAATGTCGTCATTTACTCTCCAGGTAAAGGGCGGAATACCCACCTCTTGAGGCACTACAGTAAAAATGACGGAGGCCCCTTCGCATGGGGTGACGATCGAGGGATCAATAGCGAATTCAACATACTCATAGCTCTGAGGCAGGGTTGCTGATTTACTATCGGGGTTTGTGACCACAACATCGACTATACCCTCGGGATGCGGCGGTGTAAGACAGGTGATCTCGGTTGGTGAAACCACAGCAACGGCTGTCGCCCCTGCCCCCCCAAAGGTGACCGTTGGCGGTTGGGCTAATTCAAAGAAATTTGTGCCTGTTATCGTAACAGGTTGATCCCCTAAGGTAGACCCGGAATCCGGGTTTACACCGGTAATAGTCGGAAGGAGGTATGTAAAAGTGCCATCCTTCGTACTCCACCCAGCAATTCCATCTTTCAATTCACTCAAGGGCAGTTGACTGTCCGCTGTGCCAATGACTACAAATGCCAACTTGACCAGATTACCGCTTGCACCTGGGGCAATAGCATCCTGAACTGTAAAACCACCAAGGCGCAGAAGGCCCGGTGCCGGATTACTAACCTGTTTAAAGCTCCAAGGCTCCAGAAGGGTTCCTGAAAAATCTCCCGTACCACCAACATACTCAAGCACAGTGTGATCATAGCCAATGTCCACACCCAGGGAGGTAACTTCATTAGGAGCATTATTCACTGAGAGCGTGAATGTGACCTGGCCTTCAAGCTGTCCCTCCTGGTCATCCAGCTCCAGGTCGGCTGCCATGGCCTTGCCAACCATTGGCACACAGACCAGGGCCAGCATCATCAAAACTGTAAAAATTCCATTTAACCTCAATTTTCCCTTCATTTTTTACCCTCCTTCTTCTAAAGCTTGCATTAACATTAAAGTTTGCACCTCAACCCCTAAATTTAGACAGGATAGACAGGATGTTCAGGATATAAAGAATATAAGAAAATCTTGTTAATCCTGTCGAAAAAAGTTCCGCCGCAGGCGGCTAGGTTCAGATTCTATGGTTTTCTCCTCCTTTCTTTTTTAAGAAAATTCCCATTTGAAATTTAGTTAAAAAAGATTTTTCGAGCTGCATTCCAAAATAGAAAAGGCCTCCAAGGGGCACAGTCATGGTGCCTTTTGAAGGCCTTCTAAAGCCTTCCTTTTTGATTACCTGCCCTCTATCTCTTCCCGCTTAGCAGGTCAATAGAGCGGACTTAGGGTAATCTAAAAGGTTAAAGTTTCAGACTTCGTCAATTGGAAAATGGTTAAATGGTCAAATAGGAAGATAATTATAATAATATCAGACTGTTATGTGATACAAAGTTCTGAATGTCCAACTTTGACAAGCCTGGATGATATTTAAATAATAACAACGACTTAACCAATAACCTATTTGACGATTTGACGAACTCTGACTATTAAATGGGATGGGTCAGTCATGGACCCGGCGATACCTGCCTCAAGCACTATGTGCTATCTTGGACTTAGGGTATCTTTTTGGGAGCGTTACTAGAGATTAAATCAAATGTCAAGAAAAAAAATGAATGTCAACGTAATTCCTCAATTTTTAGGGTTAGACAGGATTTACCCCGGTTAAATCGGCACAGCCGTTTCCCTAAGGGAAAATTTAACGGGGCAGGCAGGATTTGATGCCCCAGTGAAATAGGCTGCGCCATTGCACGGGGTAAAGATTTTGTTTGGTTTTCTGCCTTTCCCGATGAAAGGCAGAAAAGCTCAATCCGCCTATATTTGCGTCTGGCCTGTTTCTCGGATTGCATGTTGGGGTTTTCTGTATTTTCGTTTAACCTGAACTCCGGCCTCGCCAAAGTCTATAAAAAGAGAAAAATCAATATCTTCGCAATAGAAAGAAAAATTCCTCTAGTTGAAAATATATTTCACCGCCCGTTCGTTTCTCTCACTCGAGACGCAGAGTTCGCAGAGGGCTATTCTGAAAAAGGCTTAATACCAAGCTCATCCATTAAGGCATTTGTGAATTCAAAAGCTTCCCTTTGAATCCTTGCTCTTTCTTCCGAATCAGATACTTCAAGAAAGTCTGCCACCCAGCTTGGCCCGATTTCGTTTACTGTTCCAAACTTCGCTTTGATCTTTCCCAAACCCTCCTTTGCTAACTTATCCTTTAGAAGAGGTTTTATTGCCGTGACCAAGGCTCCGACACCACCCGGATAATTTTTGCAGCAGTAGTAGATATCATAAGCATCTTTTTCCTTCATCCGTTCCCAAATTGCCATACCTTTCATTGCCAAAAAAGGACCAATAGCAGCCACTTTAACGACCAGCTCATTTGTGGCACCATCAGGTAATGAACCAGTAAGTATGATCTTTGCGGCACTTTCAAATACAAGGTCACACCCTCTTGCCTTTCGGGCTCTTGCATTTTGCACGGTTTGATGGCGTCGTGCGGTTCCTGTTCCGCCATATTCTCCAGCCAACAAGTTGATTTCCACTGTTATCTTACCTCTGGATTTATCTTCAATATCCCTATAGAACCTGAATGGCTGATCTCCTTCCTTTTGATAGTAACCTCTGGCTATTAAAGCCTCGAGCATGGTTTGGTAAGTATCATCTTTGATGTAATGAAAATCCAGAGCAAGGTCTATATCTATGGTCCCTGGATGTTTTTCTTTAGCAGAAGGAATAAGAATTAGAGGTACATTTCCCCCTACTATAACGATATTTTCTCGGAATTCACCCAATATAGTCATCACTTCCAATAATACCGAGAAACACGCCTGGACTTCTGTTTCCTTGTAGTTGCTTTGCTTTACCATTCAGGTTTTATCCGCTGTTCAAGGAGAAATTCTGCTGACTCTTCGCCCCGCCCTCTATACCCAATTAAATCGAGGTAGAGCTGCACATCGCATGCAACGATAAGTCCCCCAGTTTCTCTGGAGGCATAAAAAACTCCTTCATCATATGGCTCTAAAATTGTAAAATTGGGTCCCGATGAGACACTCTTCAATCCCGCCGATTCAGCTACCTCTTGAATCTTGTCGCCTACATAGACAAATCCTCTGGTATAACGGGCAAAAGGTGCCACTAAAGCAGCTCCGGAAAAAAGGGAGAAGGCGTGGGGAATCTCTTTCTCCCTACAGCATTGTGCTATCTTTTGCTCCAATTCCTTAAGTTCAATGAGGCCAAAGTAGTCGTATATCTTGTTTTTTCTGAATGAATAATTCTCAGCCCACTTGGCCAAGATTTTTTCTGGGTGGTTCAGACAGATCCTTTTTTTTTCCTCTCGAGCATACTCAAGGTCTAAAAGACGTTCCTTGACTTTGAATGCCAAACCAAGGCTCACTTTAGCTTCACTAGCTAATTCCTGAAGCTGCCAAGACCGCCTTGGACTGCAGAGCATTACCCTGAGAATTCGACTTGCTTTTGGTGTATACAGAGAGCGGAGGGTTCGTCTTTCTTTACTCACACTGGGATAATTTTCGCGGTTAATATATACTTGATCGAAATTTAGAAAGCAGTTTCCTGCTAAGTCGATGTATCCCACGCTATTTTCTCGGCAAATACGAGCTGTATCACTGCTGATGTAAGGCGCTGCTACCACACCATAGGCGTCCTCGAATTGGGCAATGTAGTCTTTTAACTGTTGTATGGAATACCGCACATATCTTGGCTCCCCCATGGATGTTACCTCTACCATGATCTTTAGACGCCCGGTTTGTGTCCTAACTTCTAAAAGTAAATCTGGCCTAAAACTTGCTGTAGGTTCATCCATAAGAGCTTGTTCCCACTGAAGAAAAGGAATATCTCTCAAAAGATTTTCAAATCTTTCCTGAATTTTGCTTGTAATTTCCAATTTTTTCATATTTGTTCACAACATAATCAATTTTCACCGGATGGTGAAACAATAAAAAATAATGAAATCATTGTCAAGTTTTTTCACTAAATAATAAGATTTCACCAATTGGTGAAAATGGCATTTTTGCTGAAGATACGTATCATGTGCCTGGTTCATACGTTTATCTCGGTATCTTAACGTCTTAGGGCAAAGAGAAACCTGATACCATTCAATCACTATGATGGGAGCCCCTTTGAGGCATGTTGAAGGGAGAATTCTCGCCTTTTAGGATGAACTAATCAGAAAAAAGCAAGGGGAGGTGACATCTCCGCTGCCTGCGGGCAGCTGAGGAGTCAGTCAGAACGGTACCTTTCAAAGTCTTTCTTAAATCCTCATCAATATTTGCCATTATCAGCATTAGTTATCCCACAGGGCAAGCATTGCATGGGGTAAAGATTTTGTTTTGTTCTCTGCCTTTCCGCCTGCCCGCCATCGCGAGCTCAGGTGAGGCGGGCGGGGATGAAAGGCAGAAAAGATCAATCAGCCTTCGGTGGAAGAGGCAACGTGATCTGGAGTAATGTCTTTATATTCCATCTTATTCGCCAATAAGAATTCCTGCTCCGTCTGTAGGACGGATGAGGTTATTACCCTTTCATCCCTCCGGGCCGGAGGCCGGAAAGGGCGATAACAGATCGTGTCAATCCTGTAAATCCTGTCTAATTCATTTGCCCGGCCCCCCGTAACTGATGAATTACGTCACTTCAGAATTGACTCCGATGAGATAACATCCTGTGCTATCTCTTTGATCTTCTTGCTTTGCCTTCGACTTTCTTTCTGTAATCGCCCCATGGCCTCATTTTCACTGATTTTATGGCGATCCACGAGTATTCCCTTGGCCTTTTCTATCAACTTCCTGGCGGCTATTTCTTCCCTTAATTCTAAAACCCTTTTCTCCTCAGTAATATCCCTAAATAGCCCCTGGATCACCTCTTTCTCATGGAGTCCAATTACACTCGAACTTATGAATACAGGAACAATGCTTCCATCCTTTTTAATGACTTCTGCTTCCAAATCTAAAACCTGACCCTCTCGAACATGCTCGCGAAATTTTTCCTCGTAATATTCAGCATGCTGTGCAGGATGAAGGTTTGATTGATGCATACCGATGATTTCTTGTCTAGGGCGGCCGATCAGTTGTTCTGCTTGCCTGTTGGCATCTAAGATCACTTCAGTTTTCGTATCAGCAATAAAGATGGCATCATTGGCATTCTCAAAGAGAGTTCTGTATTTTCCCTCGGATTCCCGCAGGGCCTCTTCAGCCCTCTTGCGCTCGCTGATGTCTATGATGTTTCCCATTATAGCTGGTTTTCCTCTATATTCGATGCGTGTTACCATGATTTCGCACCAGATAGTTTCTCCGTCCTTTCTGAGTTTTTGGACCTCATAGCACTCGGGAACAGCTTCTCCTTTTAGTCTCTGTGATGCCCTCTGTTCAACAAGCTCCCTGTGATCAGGATGGATTAGTGTCAGGTAGTGCCTTCCAAGCAGTTCTTCAGGTTTATAGCCATGCATCTCTGCAAATCGGTCATTGACAAACACAAACTTTCCGTCCTGATGGATATGGACACCGGTAAGGGAGCTTTCTGTCAGTGTCTTGTATTTCTCTTCAGATTCTTGCAGTGCCTCCTCTGCCTGCTTGCGCTCCGTGTAGTCCTCTCCTGAAGTCAAAGCTCCAACTATCTGGCCGTTTGAGTCTCTGATCACTGTGTTATGAAAAGAGATTAATCTTTCCTCCCCATCCTTTGTTAATAATGGATTCTCAGAGTATTCAACCGGCTCAATATCTCCGGCCATAAGTTTGCGAAAGACATCTCTCACTTGACCTCTAATTCTTTGGGGAACTAAGGTGTCAAACCAATTCCTGCCTATCAGTTCTCCCTCATTGTAACCCAGGATTTCACAGCCCTTCTTGTTAATCAGGGTTATGTTTTCGTCAGCGTCCACTGTCGCCAGC
>SDBV01005671.1_pt1 | contig 17559 bp, 21 predicted proteins | sample 2277081 | NCBI WGS metagenome assembly SDBV01 (sample SAMN10402039, study PRJNA504765) | marine sediment metagenome | isolation source: marine sediment core GS10_PC15, 223 cmbsf | place: Arctic Ocean: Southern Knipovich Ridge | collected 2010 | reverse complement strand
AGCCAAAGGGTCGGGGTAAAGCTGGCCGTACCGTTGGAGGTGTTGAGGAAGTCGACGTTACCCCACCAGCTGCTGAGGGAGCTGGTGAAGCTCCGGCCGAGCGGACGCTGGAGGCTGCCTACGCCGCCCCGATCCAAGAGCATACCATCGAGGAGACCAGAAGTCTGGCGTTCAGCTTGGCCGGGGTTCCAGTTGAGGTAACGCCCTACATGACCTTGGAAGAATACAACCAAGCCAATCCTCAGCAGAAGCGAGCAGCCGAGATGGGGGTTGAGCGGGTTCGGACGTGGGTTGTCACCGAGGGCAATCGGCTTGGGGGGGAGTATCAGGGAGCTGAGAGGGCTGCAATGATTATGAACAACCTGGACAAGCTCTATGGACTTGAGAATGTCGACACGCTCATGCAGTCTACCCTTGGAGCCGCCTTCCGGGAACAGGTTCAGCTCAGGCAAACGGACCGAGAACTCCAGCTCATGGAGACTACCCTCAATGAATCGATTCGGCAGTTTGACCTTCGGCTTCGTCAGACGGACTATGAGCTGACGTTGAAGTGGGCGGAACTCGACTGGATGGCCAAGCTCCAGATACTTACTCTTCTGGGGGAGGAGACGATGACGCTAGCTCAGCTGGAAAGCGACGTAGCAAAGAATATCGCCATAGGTCTCAAGGCAGCTGCCGATTTGATGGGTCCAGTCATAACGGAGCTCGCAAAAGTTTCAGCGGGAGCTGAGACCAGCAGGGATGCTATCCGAGAAGTGGGGGAGTACATGGATGGAATCCGGGCGGACCCCATGATAGCTGGACTCCTCAAGACTGTCAGCGCTACCCTTGCTCCGTTTACCCCCGGCGGTATCTTTGAGGTTACTACCGAGAATACATATCTGAATACATTCATCGAGAGATTGCTGAACGCAAACGTCTTCTCGAGGAACGATAGGTTCGGGACCGTGGGCGCGATCACGTTTGAAGGCTCGGGTGGAGAAGCCCCTCCAGGAATGGACGAGGAGCTTTCTGCTGCAGCTGAGGCAGAGCGCCGCATCATCACAGGGGAATAGGCAATGCCAAATCCTGTCACCCTGAATCAGATTACCTCATCTCCTGGCTATCGAAGCCTGTCCTATTCGGATCAGGTAGCGTTGAAGATCTCGCTTCTGGCCCCGCAGATTAGGCAGAGCGCGGGCTTTCTCGCCCTCTCGGGGGATGAGCAGCGTAGGATCTGGAACGACACGATGTACGGGAACGCTGCCTTCTCGAGTCCGAGGATTGACCGGATAGCAAGCGAGTGGGTCACGGCCCTGAAATCGGGGGATGACGCTATTCGGACTGCGGCCGAAAGAGATCTCGGGGGGATGGCTGCTACCACGTCCCTGACCAAGGCGTCGGTGTTCGGTGGGCTCATGGAGAGTGGTCTGTATTCCAACATGGAGAGTGCCCAAGTAGGAAGTCGGGCCGAGCGTAATCTGATTGGGCGGAACCCTGAAGATCTGCTCAAGTTCCGAGAGCTTGTCAATGGATCTTCTCAAGGGGATCGTCGGTACATCAGCCGGACAAGCGCACGTCTTGCCCGGGGCGATCTCGTCGGGGGAGCGGTCGGGATCGTCGGTGACATCATTGCGTGGCACACCACGGTTGGCGGTCTGCTCCAGAAAGGCTTTCAGCTGGCTGGTAGGGTCACGGCTTCCAAGCTGGGATGGTCAACTCCACGGTGGATAGCTGCAGTGGTTGGTCCATCGGTTGCTGAGGCTGCCTCGGAAGGTGTCTTCGGAGTTCTCCGTCAGCAGTACATGGACGTTCGGGACGGTAAGGAGGAGCCGATGTTCGCTCAAGGAGTTGGGCCGATCTTGAGGACGTTTGGTGCATGGGCAGCTGAAGACGTTCTGTGGAACATGTTCTTCAATACGGCGGCACCTTGGCTCGGGTCGTTGAAAAGGATCTTCACCCAGCGCAGAAGGGTCAGGAAGATGAGTCCAAGCGACATTGCCGACACGCTGAACGAGGCTGTTTCGGGCCGACCGCTCGGTGAGGTCTTCGAGCAGATGGACCCATCCGACCAGGCCCGCTTCATGGCTGCGGCCCAACAGGAAAGGGCTTTCAAGAATATCAGTGGTCGCTTCATTGTGAGCGCTCCAGGAGGTCGGGCTCAAGGGGGGCCGCGCTTTACGGGGACGCCAATTGATCCAGAAGACATATTTCATGCCTATACAGTTCGAAACGGAATGTACGGCTGGAGTGAGGTCACTGGCCAGGGAAAGGTTACTCACCTCTACAGGTCGAGCGGGGAGTTCGTCGGGGACTTCAACGACATCAACGATGCCAACCGTGCAGCCGCCCGCATCTCCTACGAACAGCGCCTTGCACTGCCGGAGCCCGAGCCCCGTGTGATTCGTGGAATTGACGAGACTTCCGGCCCAGTTGTCGCCGGACGGGCCGTTGGGGAACCATCAGGAACCGGGGGTACCCCCGGCATCGGAGGTAGAGGTGTTGGGACTCCGTTCGATGAGGCGGGTGAGGCGGCCTACCGGAAGCACATCACCGGGCCGATGGATAATCTGGGGGATATCGATGCGGCCCAGAGGACTGCTCGAGAGCTAGGAGCGAAGGTTCCCGAGGGGAAAGCTCCGGTAAGTGAGGTCCGGGTTGGGTCTGCCACGCGGGAAGCTCGAGAGGTTCTGGGGAAGGAACTGGGGACCGCTCAAGCCGACTGGGTCAAGGCTATCGGGAAGAAGCAGGGATTCAATGTCACGAAGGCTCAGGGGGGTGTCGGGTGGGACATATCCGATGGGAAGACGCCGACGATTCATGCGGCCACGGTGGGAGAAGCGCTGGAGCAGATGCATTTTGCGTCTGTCTCCCTGAAGGAGTTCGCCGAAGAGCTCGAGGCAGGTGGATAGAAGGTGTCTAGGACAGCCGACGGGCTCAGGGTTCGAGATGTCAAAACGGGAGCTGATGTTACTTCGGGAGATCCAATGGAGATTGGCCAGGCGCTGAACTACCATCCCGATAAGTTGCCGAACGATTGGGCTCCTCCCCGGGCTGAAGTGACTCCAGGTGCGGCCCGGCTGATGATCACGGAGGACGCGGGGATCTCGGGGCCTCGGGATCTCGTGACTCAGACTATGGCCCAGTTCGATGTTCCTCCCGACTACGTCTATAAGGGGGTGGATGTTGGTGGGCATGAGTTTCACAAGATGCCCAATGGCCGTTATCGGGTTACTATGCCGGAGATCGGGAGCTACTTCGACTACGATTCGTTTGGGGAGGCAAGGCGAGCAGCGAACAGCTGGGGGAAAGACTTCGACCGGGTGAGGTGGGCTGGATATCGGAAGGGTCTGGACGTGTTCTACGATGGGCACGTCTACATGGTGAGCGATGGGACCCGCATGTGGACCGCTAAGAACATCGATGAGCTGAACCGGATCTACCGGAGGTTTCCTGACGTAGAGTATTCCGCGCAGGAGGTCTTCGAGGAGATGAGCGAGGAGGTAGAGTCGGTCATGCCCGAGGTCAAGACTCGGCTGAAGGAGGAGCTGGGCTGGAGTGAGGAGCAAGTCGAACGGTTCCTCAACATGGATGAAATACCTCGGCCCGCCACCGCTGGTGAGATGTCGGATCTGTACGAGGGGGTGCGGCCGATCAGTGCGAAGAGTATCCTGTCGATGAACTGGAAGAACATGGACGATGTCATGGAGACTATCTCACGTCAGATGAATGACCCTGAGATCTTGAAGCTGTATGAGGACTTGGAGAATGGGCGGAGACTGGCCGTGGCGGAGGAGAACAACCTCATCCCGATCGTCAACCAGATCTTCTCGAAAGGAGAGGTGGGGAAGAAGCTGAAGCGCTTGGATGACGAGCACATGAGGAGGATCTACTACTGGATGGGCGGGCAGGAAGCCGAGATGCCCGCGATCTGGGAGAAGTTCGGTCGGCCGGGGCCGGAGGACGAGCTGCGGATAACGCAGATCCGGAAGATCTACGATCATCTGGCCGTGAGGATCGGGATCGACCCGAAGAAGTTCGTTGACAACTACATGCCTCGAATCAGGAAGGCGTTCGGAGCGAACCAGGCGAAGCTGAACGAGATGATCATGGCCGAGGACCTTCTGAATCACGCGTTTCCAGAGGGCCCTCCTTCGGAGCTAAAAATCATGTTTGACCAGGACCGGCTGAACGTGCTGTTGCAGATCGTGGTGGACGAGAATGCTTATCGGGTGACACTGAAGTACATCGGGCAGGGACTCAAGAAGGCCCACATGAACGAGGCATGGAAGAAGATGTACAAGCATATTCAGGGCCTGCAGATTCGAGGTATATCCATGAAGAATGGAGCGTTGGTGGGGAAGCTGAACGACTACCGGGAGCAGGTCATGGGGTACTGGCACCCCGATGGGTTCAAGAACCTGATGCAGGTGGGTAGCAAGACCAACGAGTGGTTGTGGGACCACATCCCCGCAGTGAGAAGGCCGGGAAGGCTGAAGGACGAGTTCATGAAGTCCGGCCAGCTGCTCTATCAGAAGATGTTTGCTCTCAACTACCTGACGAACATGGCCTTCCGGCCCTATTTTGCCTTCAGGAATGCCCATCAGGTGTGGACCACGCTCGACCCGATCTTCGGGAATGTGTCCGAGGCGATTCAGTACGTGCTCAAACACGAGGACGAGGTGTATGCCTACCTGAGGCGGACCGGGGTGATCACCAATGCGATGCCCCTTGCCAACCGGATCGACGATGCAACCTCGATGATGAACAAAATGCTCGAGTCAGGATTGAGCTGGTTCAAGAACTCCGATGAGTTCACTCGAGCGATTGCCTACACGGCAGCTAGGATGCGGTATGAAGAGGCAGTGGAAGCCATGAGGGCGGGAGTCATCAAGACGAAGGCCCAGTTCATTGATGTGGCTCGGCTCGACTATTTCAATGAGGCGACGAGAGAGAAGGTGTGGCAGTTCGCCTGGCGCGGCACGATGGAGGGCAAGCCCGACGTGGTGACGGCCGGACGGGACTTCATGGGATGGCGGGCGAGTGAGAACTCGATGTTCGGGTACCGAGCCTCGGCGACTCCGGACATGCACAAAAAGTCGGTCATCGGCAAGATGTTTGGCCAGTACGGAACGTACTCGGCCGGGTATCGCCATCAGGTGTTGGGAACATTGAGAAACCTCAAGGGGAATCGGGCCAAGCAGATTGCCTACATCACCAAGTTCCTGATCAACCACGGGATTTTGTGGGGATACACGACAGCTCTCGGGATGAAGGCCACCAACTACATCCCGATGATGCCGGGGATCTTCACCGGAGGGCCGATGTGGGATGTTGCCTATCTCGTGAGCCAATCTCTGGACCTCGGGACTCAGGACGGAAAGCTCTCCCGACAGGAGCTTGCGAGATCGATGGTCAACCTGGCACCCGGGGTTCTGCAGGTCAAGTATCTGAAGAAGGCAATTGAATATGCGGACGGCGGTGATCCGTGGAGAGCGTTCCTCGCGATCACGACCGCGCCGGTCAATCCTAACGCCCCGTTTGAAGCGTTCTAAGCTGGTCAGCGAATAGGCCGAGGTCCGGAACGTCGAACTTGATGTGGGGGTACTCCCGGCTCTCCGCCATCATCGTGACCGATAGGTCGTAGTGGTCGACAAAATACTCGTAGTTGTAGAAGGTGCGGCTGTTCACTGTGATCGGCTTCCCGTCTTCATGGACAATGTTTGAAGCCTCGAGGATGACCCCGGTATCAATCAGATCGGGAAGATCTCTAAGCCCCTGACGTATTGCTTCCCTTCTCCGAAACATGTAGCTGTTCACCGCCGCGTAGGAGACTCCGCTCATCGATGAGAGCTTCTTCAGGGAGCGGGGGAGATGGATCTTCTGGTTGTCCCGAAGCCACCGGGCGAACTTTGAGTGCTTCTTCGGTCGTCTCTTCTCGGTGTATATCCAAGAGCGGGGCGGGTTGATCTCGTATCCGAGACCCCTCAGCACCTTGATCACCGTCTTGTGGGTAGTCTGCAGCAGGATTGCCGCCTTCCTGGCCGATCCAGTCCTGTCGTAGGCCCGAGCGATCTTCTCCGCCGGGATGTACTCGGTAATCGGATGCCTTCCTGCTTTACTCACCTGGTTCTCCTTCGATCAGAGCATTGTAGTTTTCCCGCTCACCGCTTGTCATCCTGTCACCATTGATGTCGATGAGGTAATCGAGTGCCGCGTGCATCGTCTTGAGGGTAGTGGTTTGCTGGTCCATGTTGAAAACTGCAGCAAAGGCCGATGATTCTGCCTCGGCGAATTTCCCCTGCAGCGCCTTGATGTCTCGGTCGTAGTCGGTGGCGAGGACCACTACCGCATCTGTTCTTACGACAATCATCGTCTGATCTGGATCATGCAACTTTCCTGTCCAGTACCGCTTCGCCGGTTGGTTACTCATTTGTCCCCCAGCTGTCGAGAATGTCGTCGATCTCCCTTGCCACCCATACCTTTAACCACGTTGCCAGGCCCCATCCCAGACGGTCCGGCGGCGTTTTCAGATAGCCTTGGATCGCGAGCCTTGACGTGACGGCACGGGCTAGAGTCGATCGCTCTTCCCATGATTCCTTGAGGTGCTTCCTGTCTTCCTTGCTCGTACTCATTTGTCCCCCGGTAGCCAGACGTAGGATTGCGAACGCTTTGGTCTGACTATATTGGTTTTTTCCCCGTCTTGGTACACGTCAATCGAGCCCTCCTGCATGAGATGGCGAAAGACGATGTTCGCGTCGTCCGCATTGATGTGGGTATTTCTCAGAAGGTCGGAGCGGCTCCACTCGATTGTGCCGGTTTCCTGGTACTTTCGTCTGAAGTAATTCCGCATGCGGGCTATCGACTTCTGCATGTCCGAGCCACGAAGTTCCCCCATCAGTTGGGGGGCTGTTCGGTAGGCAGCTCCGACGATCCGGCGGGCGTCCTGGAAGTCCGACTCATCTATGGTGATCCGCTCGCCCCCGTGATCGTAGCGGTGGCAACTGATGAGTAGGCTTACTTTCAGAACGATGGTCGGCATCCTCCCGATGACTCCGGCCAGCTCGGGGTTTTCCTGTGCCTTTTTATGGTTGATCCGGTACCAGTCGTTGTACGCTTCGCGGGCCTTAGGGAGGAACTCGACCCTGCCTTGAGAGTGCATGGCGATCCAAGCGAGACGTTTAGATAGTTCCTTCTTGGTGGGAGCGTCCGGGGATATCAGTGGAACGGGGAAGCATCGTGTAGTCGAGATCTCGTGGATGAGAAGACTGCGGGAGATGAACCCGTCTCCGAGGGCTGCCGATGGGAGGGCTTCTTGGAACCCTGTTGGGGTCGTGCCCGCCAGCATGGAGGTGCAGAGGTTCTTCAGCACGCGCTTGCCCTCACCCTTTGTCGACCAGTCCCAACCGTCCTCGTGGGAGTCGTAAAGATCCAGGAGGTTCTGGACGAGGGACTCGTTGTAGGACTGCTTGTTGAAGAGAACGGACATCTCGGGGATGACGAGGGCAAGCTCACTAGAGCGGGGAACGGTCAGGACCTCTCCGTCATTCTTCCGTATCACGTTTCCACTGTCGTCCCTCATGACGATATTCCCCATCTTGTTCATAGCTACCAAGATGGCCTCGGGAGTCGCCTTGTTCTTGACGATCGTGATTCTCTTTACCTCCCTAAAGCTCTTGTTTTCAATGTAGTCCGGCATTCGTTGGAGGATACCGCTCGATCGGAGGATGAGGGTGGTCTTCTTTACCAAGCCGGCAGTTCCTATGAGGATGATGTACAAGTTGGGGAATAGATTCTCTTCTCCCCAGGCAAGCCATCCCTCTCGCTTGATGGTACAGGCCAGCATCCAGAGCGCTCCCCAAATACCATAGGTGGTGGGGACCTCCGTACCCCGCAGAGAATAGATGAAGTCAGTTATGAACCCTCCGGATCGTGGAATTAGAGCATCCCCGGGGTCGTCGTAGGCATCCTTCCCGACCTTCCAGAATGGATCGGGATCGGCCTCTTCCTCACACGGCTCCGGTCGTGAGATCATTCATGTTTCCCCAATCTGTCCCTACCTTGATGTCAATCGGAAACGAAACCTCCCGGCCGTTGATCTCGACCGGTGCTTCCATGCACTCACGCAGCAGTTCGCACACGCGGCGTGCTCCGCTCTTCGTACTTTCGACCATCAGGGAGTCGTAGCCGTAGTTGCACAGACGCGCATTCTTCGGCAGCTTGCATACCAGGTCGATCATGGCATCATTCGTGATGTCAGCAGCCGTACTCTGTATCGGGAAGTTGAGCCCCTCTCTCTTGATCTCCTCGAAATCTCCCAGGAAGAAACGTACGCGGCCAAACGCATTCGTAAGGCGTCGAGTCTCCTCGACCTCCTTGATGATGGCCGCTCGCCACTCAAAGTAACGGGGGTGAACAGCGCGGTACGCATCATCAGCCTCCTTGAACTGGCGGAACGTAAGCCCCAGCTCTGGCACCTCCATAGCCACCTCCTCGAATATCCCGCGAAGTGAACCCCCGTAGTTCCGGCCGAATATGTACACCTTGGCGGCCCGTCGGGCAACGCTCCATAGTTTGTGGCTCTCATCAATCTTGAATAGTATCTTGCAGTTCTCGGTGTGAGGACTTCGACCGTCAGCGAATATCTGCCGGAGGACGTCATCGTCAGAAATCTCCGCCAGAACCCGCAGCTCTTGACCGTCGTAGTCGGCCTCGATGAGGACATTTCCTTCCTCAGCAATGAACAGGTCACGGGCTGCCTTCGGGATGTTGAGCATGTTGGGCTTGTTGCTATTGTGATTGAGCATCCCATGAGCTACATAAGAATGGTCGTCAGCTACTTCAATGTCCCAGACACCCATTGTGCCCACATAGGTTTTCTCCACGATTTTGGTAAGGTTGCGTGGAGATTTCGATGCGCTGCTGAGGTTACGAGAGCAAGATTGGATAGTTCGTTGTTCTCCCCATCGCCGTCGATGTGATGAATCTCGAACCCCTTTGGGGGGAACCCCCCTATACGTAATCCCATTGCCTTGGCCATTATCCGATGATGAACAAACCTCCGCTTTCTCCCATGAACCCTCGTTAGATGACCCTTCTGGTCTGAACAGTCCCCCTTCCATTGAGGATGTTGATATTCTATTTTCCCTGTCATTGGGTTCTTCTCCCCCATCTTCGAGCGTGAGTACCGCAGAGCTTTCTCGGCTTTGTAACGGTCTGTGGGCAGGCTCATACGCACGATCTCCAAAACCGTCTGGTAGGTTTCCTCGACTGTCCGAGAGAGATCTTGGAGTGTAGGTTTCGAGGGGGCTGTGTACATCTCTACAATCTTTGCTACTAGTTCCTTGTTTAACAACGCCGGTTTTCGAACTGACATCAATTACCTCCATCCCGATTGAAAGATCACCTACTCTTCTCCACCCCGTTTTAGTAAGTAGTTGATGATCCTCGGTACATTCTAAGCTATATCCAGAATGTACCGATAACCGGTACATTTTGTCAAGTCCTTTATAAACCTTCCGGGTAATAGTCTTCCAATTTCCCTTATGAGTCAGGATCTTTGCCCCTGTTGAGGGATCGTAGTCGCGTATCCTAATACTTCCCTTGTCTGTTTGAAGTACCGTGTTCTCTCCTACACAGGAGAGCCGTCCGGTTGAGGTCCCGTGGATGAGGTAGTGAGTCTTGACACGTCCATCCTCCTTCGTCGGGAAGTTGGTGTAGGTCGAGAAGATCTTGCTCAGCTTCTGGTAGGCTCGGAAGAGCACGATGAATCGAAGTAGCCTGTCGTAGTCTTCCAGCTCCCTCTCATGAGCAGCGTTGCGCCGAACGAGTTCTCCGATAGCCTGTACCCGGTTCGCCGCAGCGATCTGTATAGCGAGCATCGCTTCCTCTTTAGTAGATAGCTGCCCCCCCTTCGTTTTCCGCTTGCCCCCTGTTTGGATAAGTGGTTTGGTACCCTCAATCGCCTGAACAGTTCGGAGGAGCTTCTCGTACTTCTTTGTTGGTACCTCAATCCGCTCACCGGTTTCCTCGTCAACTGTGACTTCAACAAACTTCCGAAGACGGGTTCCTTCATCATCGTATCGAGGGAGTTCCGCAATAGCCGTTCGATACTTCCTCGGCTTGATCTTGTGTACGAGCCAGCGAAGGTCGTCAGGGCTTTCCAGAGAAAAATCCTCGTGTATACCCACCCCCTCACGGAGTTCACCGATCTTCTTCTCCATGGCACGTTTCGTCTTCCTTCTCCACGCCGCCTGCTTCTTCTTATCGAGTAGGAGTCCGTTGCTCATCATCTCCCTGACCGGTCTGATCAAGCTCATCGATAGTTCGTAGGTCCTTTCTGTTCCTACCTCTTCCAGATCTTCCAGCATTGGGCGGAGCACCTGATGCAGTACGACGGAGTCCCGCGCATTGTAGGTTCGAAGTGTCTCATCGTCGATGTTGTACATGAGGTCATTCGACTCGAGGACGATGTCCTTCCAGTAGGGAGTAGATCCGTATTGGGCGACGATGTAACCGATCTTGTGCGAAAGCTCGGGATGTATTGCATGGTGCATCAGCATCGTATCGTGCTTGAGACGACCGATCGGCCATCCGGCCTTCTCAGCGATCGCCATGTCGTAGAGGGCGTTCTGGATGATGACCGGGGTCTCTTCCAGATATTCCTTGAGCAGAGCGTCCACCGCGCGGCGGTCGTCGAACGACCAGTAGGGAACCATCCCCTGTGAGTAGAACGGAATGACCAGCGCCGTAGTCGCGCTACTAGCGAGGCCCAGCATGAGGACCTCCGCACGCTCGGTATCGAGGGACGTAGTTTCCGTATCGAGCCCGATGAGTGATCCCCGGGATCGGCCGAGGAACGACTCGACATCCGCAAGCGTCGGATACAGCGCGAAGTCCTCCTCGGGCTTCGACCATCCTTCCCTGGCGATCCTATTCGCCTTCTCAAGATCGCCAATCCACGTGACCTCTTGCTTCTCCCCCCCTCGTAGAATGTAGGAAGGGTGGAACGTGGGAATGACGGCAACCGATACCCCTCCAATCTCCATCTCATAGATCGACCCCCTCGCTCTCGTAATAGTTGCATCAGTAATGCCGAACGTCTGAAGCGCAATGTTCCCGGCCGGAACGAACACCCTCGTGCCTCTCCTCACCAAATCCAATAGCTCATCGCCGAGCCCCTTGGCACACCTAAGGGTTGCCTCAATGCCCTCATCGGACTCCATGTCATTCCCTGGAGGTCGACAGGCGATCGTATTCCCAAAATGAACGGTGTGGGGGGGAATGCCCGCTATGTGGAGGGCCTTCCGGAACAGGGCTCCGGCCGGGCCGATGAACGGTTGGGGGGGAAGCCCTTCATCCGGCTTGCCCGCCTCCTCAACGGCTCCGGGAGCTTCTCCGAAGAACGCGATAGGCGGAACTTTCTTGGTCGCCCGGCCCCATACCTTCGTACATCCATCCAGGGGACAGTTACCACAGTCAGCGCGGCCTCTCTGAAATATGTAGGGCATGTCCTACCGGCTCCAAGCGTAGGCCAAAACGGCTACAAGGCTGAGTGCAGCAACCAGCCGAGCGCGAACCCGATTAATCCGTACGCCAAGGGCAGTGTTGTCTGCCTTGAGATCATCATTCTCCAGAATGAGTTCGGCACTTTCATCCAGCGTCTCGTCCCTTTCTTCCATTGTCGTCTCGAGTGCCACTTCAATCCTTCCAACGTACGTAACGAGTTCATCAAATTGCTCCTTGTACCAGAGGGCACGTCGCATCTCACCAAGGGTGATGCCCTCTACGTTCTCGTCGTCCCCATCTTGCCATTGAGGAAAGTCCGGAACGTCGTACCCATACACAGGTGGAGTTACCCACCAAATGCCAACTACCACTATCAGAGAGATAGTGATCAACGATCGCCAAAAGCTTCTTTCCATTTTCTCGTGATCTCCTCTTTCCTTCCATCTTCGATTACCTTCGTTATTTCCTTCCCCTTCTTCACTACCTCAGCTTCCCATTCCTTCACCTCTTCCGGCTGAGTAGAGAACGGTCCTCTGTAGGCAGCCAACCTCTCGCTTCCCTTGACCGTTTCACGGTGCTGGTAGATCTGCCAGATGATGGCAGCTACGCCTCCGAGAAGCCCTCCAATTGCGATCAGCCATTTTCTCATTTGTCCTCCTCCTTCATTATTGACGCACGTTGTGCGGCTAGCTGCTGGAGACATCGATTGATCGTCTCACTATCAGCCATCCGTGCTAGATGACCAAGAGCCGGGATATTAACGGTATGCGACATTGCAACCCCGTCGTCGTACTCCGAAGCAGTTTGCAGTAGCTCAGAGAATAAGTCGAACCTCATAGGATCTGTACCTCTACGGTCATGATGGGACGAAAGAGTACGAACCAGGGGAGCTTGCAGCTGTCGAGGAAGTCGGTAATCTTGTTGCCCGGGACTTTCTTGTCGAGAACCATCCCCCTCCACGACTGGATATTGACCAGTCCTACATCGGGCTCGGCGAACGGACTCTCGGGCTCAGGAACGTAGAAGATCTCGTCGGCCTTGTGCCTAAGCCAGTGACTGCCCGCGATAGATACTCTCCTCGTTGTGGCCAGGGATACCCAGCCCGGCTTTTGGATTCCCGCCGTGTGGGAGATGATCTTGAACGAATCGCTCAAGCTCTCAATGAGTTCGGTGACCTCCCACGGGTCGTTCGGACTGCCGAAGTCCCTGATCAATAGGAGGCCAGTCTGTGGCTTGTGTCCACCGGCGGCCCGGAGAATCCTCCCGACCAGCTCGGCATTGCTGAAGCGGGGGCCGCTTGCCCCCAACTTCAGCTCAAGGGTGAACAAGCCGTTCCGTGTCCCGCCGAATATCGGCCGGAACAGCAGGGACTCAATCACCATAGGGCTACTTCCCGGCCTTCGATTTTGCGGTCTTCTTCCCGGACGTTGAGGGCGCCTCTTCAGCCTCCGGATTAACGGCGGGCCCTGACCACTTGCGGACGACGTTCACCTTCTCGCCCGTGGACTTGTCCACCTTCTGGCGAATACGAGCGACTACCCGCTGACCGATGAATATTTCGGTCGGGACCTCATCGTCGTCGAAGACGAGCCCCATCCCATTGCCAATGTCGACCAGGGTGTCCGGTCCCATGTCTCCAATGGTCCGCCCGCTCGGATCGTTCTGGAGGGGAGCGTCGTACTTCGGGTGATCCTCATACATGATGAACACGTTCTCGAAGTAGCTCGACCCCAGCCAGCCCTCGTTATTCGGCTGGTAGGTGTCTTCGATCGCGAACCGGAACTGGTAGTTTACGCCCAGTACCAGGTCGTTGACCTCATCGATGGTCTCCTTGGTCTTGCACTCGGTGACTTCAAGAAGATAGTCACCATCGGGAATTATCCTGGACGGTGTGCCTTTCCGCCCGACAACACTTGGAACTCTAGGCATTAGAGTCCTCCTCAAAAAAGAGATTTCGGCCAGCCATACGGCCAGCGCTAGCGCGACAGGGAATTGAACCCCAGCTTCCAGGATGAAAACCTGGCGACCTGCCACTAGTCGACCGCGCCTCTTGTCAAAGAAAACGGGGGGCGGGGTTTGACCCCCCTACTAATGGAAACGGAGTTATGCATGTGGCGGGAGGTCTCTCGTCCCGCACCGGTATCTCTCTCGGCAGTCACCCCTATCATCTTCCTATGACTCGTACATCGCCAGGTTGTCCGCGCTGAGCGAAGCCACGTGGTCCACAATCACGATCTGCTCAGGCTGAACCCCCTCTCGGCCAAGTTCCACCAGCACATCCTTCGGGGACAGGGCAACTCTCCACTGCCGTTCAACGATCTTTCCTGCGCCAACCAGTACAACTGCAAACAGATTCATCCTTTTCTCCTCCATGTTTCTCCAAATGACTGAGACGTTTATGTCCGTCACAGGGGTGTCGCCACCCGTCGGCTGAGCCTGGCCCCAAGCCCTTGCCCGAGCCTGAGCTCTCGGCCCGAAGGGGTGAGGTTCAGGAGTGTTGCCGCTCTCCAACTGATCTTCAGCCACTATTGCTCTGGCCAGCATCAGGTCCCCGTCTCCACCAAACCAGTCAGGTCCAGTGTTCTTTGAACGTTTCGTACGTCGCATTCGTGCGCTCCTTCATCGGAATGTGCAGGCGACTCCCGGCGTGCTCGAAGGTCCGTGAGGGGACCGGTGAGCACATGAACTTATCCTTCACGGGATCATAGTAGAATCTCAGCACGTCATCGAAAAAGTGCGGGAGTTGTGGCCCGAGCTTCTGGCCAGTCGCGGCCGGGTTTTCCTTGAGGCGGCCGGCGGCGTCCTGCCTCTGGTCAACCCCAAAGGAGGCTACGAAGTTGAAGGGCAACGCTGCGAAGTCACGGATAACCTGATAGAGGCGGCGCTGAATCCAGTTGTAGTCCTGAAGTTGGAGGGTCCCGTCCCGGGGCTTCCCGTCTCTTGGCTTTACCGTCGCATCCACCTCGAGGAGATCGCTGAGCATGGAGCCGGAGTCGAGAAAGATGGTCTTGACCTTGTAGTCCCCGAGGAAGTCGTACAGATCCCCCGACTTCTTCCTGAAGTTGTTCAGGATATCGTTCATGACCAGGTGGGTTTCTCTCCCCCTTCTGTCTTCGATCGGGGTGATAGTCAAGGAGGGAATCTTCTTATGCCTTGCAACCGAGGTTCCCAAGTCGGTATCGAGGATGACCACCCCTGGAAAGCTGCAGCCAAAGGTTGTTTTGCCGCTCTTGGCTGCTCCAACCACCATCACGTTGGCATGGCGATGACGCTTGTCATTCGTGTGACCCGTTGTTACTCCCATCTACATCTCCTGTTTTTCGCTTCGTCTCTCGATCGATGCTTGCTCTGATGGGATGACCGCTGGACCACCATCATAGCAAACCCGGTTACAATTTGCAAGACCCCCCTCCCACCTCCTTTGGTAGGTTGAGGTGGGCGCGGGTGTCGTTGCACAAGAAGCAATCGCAATACACCCCCGGCACAGCTTCGTCGCTTCGCCTTAGGTTTTCCCGCAGTAGCCGATTCGCCTCGGTGAGTTGCGCTTGCAGGGTGTCTCGCTCTACCTCCAGCGCCTTGATGTCTCGGTCGTAGTCGGTGGCGAGCACATATGGTGATAGTATTTCAGATCGTACAGGTGTCATCATCCCCGATGTGGGCCACCAACGCTTCACGGGTTGGTCACTCATGGGTGTCCTCCCACCGCCCTGAAATCTCAAGGCCGACGTGGTGCGGTACCCACAAAGGACGGGGAAGCCCTCCTGCCCCCGGCATATCTCCGTGTACGCGGCTCACGCCTTTTCTTTCACAACGTTCTGAGCAATACAAACTGTTTGTCCACCCGCGCTTCAGGTTTTCTTTGCTTTCACATTCCGTGCATTGTCGCTCCCTCATTGGTCTCTCGCCTCCCCCAGATAAACCCCCTCCACAGTATTGTCCACGACATGCCGGTCAAGTTCCTCGGCTGACAATTCCGGCATCTCTGCGGCTATTTTCACAATCAATTGCCGCTTTTTCCAATCTATAGCGTCCAAGGTTGAGTCCCTATCATTGCCTAGGGATTCCTCAACCGTCTCTTCCATCAGACTCAAGCGGCACAAATCCAGAAGATCTCGATTCTCGTCATTCATTGGTCTCTCGCCTCCTTCAGTGCGGCGTTGATGATCGAATACTCTCGACCCGTCACCATTTCCCCCGTGCGAAATGCTTCAAATGGTACTGACAGGGTGATCGTTCGCGCCCGAACATCTGCCTCAACCAAGGTGCCTACGTGTCCACCCCGCAGCCGCTCTATCGTCTTGGCTTGCTCGACTATACGCTTTTCAAAATCGAAAACAATATCATTCAAGTGTCCAGCATAGTCTTGCATCTGTTTTGCCCCGGGGTCCAAAGCCTGCCGAAATGCAAATAACTCGTCCTCAAGCGCCTTGATGTCTTCTCGCGCCTTTACAAGTTGTTCATTCAGGCCCCACTCCCATCGGCGGAGGATTCTCCTCAAGCAGCGACGGCGGCGGATCGCTCGGATCTTGGCGATCATTGCAAGCCTCCCATCGGGTTTCGGACGTAGAGCAGCGGATTGAGACGCTCCCCACTCGGGTCAATGACCTCGAAGTGAAGGTGAGGTCCGTCGGACTTTCCAGTATTCCCAATCCTGCCAATCACTTCTCCTGCCCTGACGAAGTCACCGGTATGTACCCGGGTCCAGAAGAGGTGGGCGTAGAGCGTACGGATGCCCCCCCCGTGCTCGATAGTGATCATGCCGCCATACGTAGGGTGTCCCTTCCAGTAGTCGTCTGGTGGGGGCCAGTGTTCGACGACAACTCCATCCTCGATAGCGACTACCTGCGCTCTCCACACAGCGACGACATCCAAGCCTTCGTGGTTTACCTCAATGTTGAGCAATGGAGACACGCGACGGCCGGAGGGAGAGGTCAAGACTCGGTAGTCAGAATCTGCGATTGGAAATCTCCACTCCGGCTGGACTGAGAACGTAGGGACCGTGGCTTCAGCCCCACCGGTGGCAAGCTCCGCTCGCTCACCCAGCTCAGTGGACAGCCGGTCGACCTCCTTAAGCGCTTCTCTCTTGGTAGCTATGGTGAGTACCAAGAAGAGGGGGACGAAGAGAGCCGCGGCTATCCAGAAAGGCGCGGTAATCCAAGTCGGAAGTTGTCTCATAATGTTCCTCCTCATTCTACTTGTAGAAAAAGCATACGACACACCCGATCAGGAAGCAGACCGCTACGAACAGAAGACGGGCCACAACGATCAGTCCTATCCCTATCAAAATCTCAGTCATTTCATGTACCCCCTGATCTCTCGCCAAAGGGCTCTGATGTCCTCGAAGTCATTCCTGGCCGAACTCTCAGCCTTGATCTGCTCAGCCTCCCCGCCTCCATCTAGTTCTCGGAGGGCTGCCCACAGGGTCTTGCGCTGCTCCCCGTTCTTCTTCCTGAGTCGCGCCGCCTCCAAGCAGGGCTGCAGCCGGTCAAACTCCTCATCGCTGTACTCAACGACCAGGCCGGGGGCGTGCTCAATCTTTGGCATGGGGAATCCTCGTGATCCACGAGCCGTCAGCGAAGGTCTTGTCGGGCCTTCCCAGAGTGTACATGGTGGCGGGGATGACCTCGGAGTAGTCCTTCGTGGTGTAGTCATGCCCCCCAATGTACCCTCCATCCCTGATCTTCGGGAGCCACGTGATGATGTCAACCACGCATGGTATTACCCGGTGCCAGCTATCTATGTAGACGAGGTCAAGGGACCGGTCCTCAAACCTTCGAGCTGCCAGGAGAGAGGGCGCGTTGATCAGCGTGATGTTGTCTTGGCCCTCCGTGTTGGCGTGGTACTCTCGAAAGATTTCCCAGCATTCAAGGTCCGGGTTCCCGCTGACCGACCGCATGAACTCCAAGTCCCAAGGGTCCACAGTGTAAACGTGCTTGACCCGTCGCGCGAAGATGCTCGTACCTTCCCCAAGGTAGGTTCCGATCTCTACCATTGCCCACTTCGGGGTGTCGTCGATCACCGAAAGGTGTTGGAGCATCTCAACGAGTCCATCCCTCCATGGATGTCCGTTGG
>SDBV01005670.1_pt1 | contig 17562 bp, 13 predicted proteins | sample 2277081 | NCBI WGS metagenome assembly SDBV01 (sample SAMN10402039, study PRJNA504765) | marine sediment metagenome | isolation source: marine sediment core GS10_PC15, 223 cmbsf | place: Arctic Ocean: Southern Knipovich Ridge | collected 2010 | reverse complement strand
AAGGCAATAAAATAGTTTATAATAATCCATTTTTCGAATTGCTGCTCCTAAAAACAACAGGGGGTCAGAAAAAAAATATTCTGGAGTTGTTTTTTAGATTAAATAACTGTATAAATATTTGTAAGGAAATCTAATGTATTCAATAAAAGAATTTGAAAAACAAATAACGGATGGAAATAAAGACAGTGTTTTAACAAATTTTTATGGAAAACAGTATATAGGCGAACAGAAAAAAAGGTACATAAAATTACTGGAGAACTTTAAAAGCAAGTTTCCTGAGGACATTGAGATCATGGTTTTTAGTACACCGGGAAGAACGGAACTTGGGGGAAACCATACAGACCATAATTTCGGCAGGGTGCTTGCTGCAAGTGTAAACAAAGACTCTATTGCAGTTGCCAGTAAAGCGGATAATAATACAGTTACACTTTTTTCCGAAGGTTACAGAGAAATATTTAAAGTTGAGCTTACAAATCTTAAACCAGTAAAAGAAGAACTTAGTACTACTAATTCCTTAATACGCGGAATTGCAGCTGGTTTTGTTAAGAATGCTTATAAAACCGGAGGTTTTAATTGCTTTATTACATCGGACGTGCTTCCTGGTTCCGGATTAAGTTCTTCTGCTTCCATAGAAGTTTTAATTGGAACGATTTTTAACCATTTCTTTAATAAAAATGAAATATCTTCAGTTGAAATAGCAAAAATTGGACAATATGCAGAAAACAAGTTTTTTGGAAAGCCATGCGGCCTTATGGATCAGACTGCATGTGCATATGGTGGAATTATTTCCATAGATTTTAAGGATAACAAAAATCCGGTTATTGTAAAACAGGAGTATTCTTTTGCTGATTCCGGATATACACTTATGGTAATAGATACTGGCGGGAACCACGCGGACCTTACAGATGACTATGCTTCTATATTTAATGAGATGAGCAGTGTTGCCGGTAAATTTGGAAAAAAAGCATGCAGATTCCTTACAAAACAGGAATTATTAGAAAATATTCCAGAGATCAGAAAGGAACTGGGAGAACGCTCAATATTAAGATGTATACATTTTTTTAATGATAATGAACGTGTTATAAAGCAGATAAATGCACTTAAAGAAAATAAAATAGATGTTTATTTAAATCTTGTGAATGAATCAGGAGATTCATCCTGGAAACTATTACAAAACTGCTATACAAATAAAAATCCTAAAGAACAGGGCTTAACACTTGCTCTTGCATTGTCAAAGGAAATTTTAGATTCCAGGGGAGCCTCCCGGGTTCATGGAGGCGGATTTGCAGGAACAATACAGGTATATGCGCCTAATGAGATTGTAGAACAATACAGGAACAGCATGGAGAAAGTTTTTGGTGAATCAGCTGTAAGTATTTTAAGGATCCGGAATACCGGTACTACTGCAATATAGAGAATCCCGGCAGCAGAGATGCAAGGATTCTTTGGTAAGGAAAAAAGACTTAACACATGAATAGTGTGGTAATAAATGACAATGATGTATGATTTTTTATACACATGTAATAATGAATAGAAAATAAATTTTTTTCAGTCGTTTAATTCCTTTAAATATAAAGAGATAAAAATAATTAATATTTCTTCCAATTGGTACGATTCTTGTATATATAGGAGTAGTAAATTAGTTTTAAAGGTGAGTTAGTAGAAGAGTGTAATTATGGAAAAGATATTGTTAAATGTTGTATCGGAATATAGTATATTCTTTTCTGAAAATTTTAAAAAGGAGCTTGTTAGAAAGGGGTTGCATTTATTAATTGCAATAGTGCCTTTTCTTGCTTCTATAAATTTAATATTTACAGTTGTTCTACTCGGATTTGGAACTCTTTTTTATGTTTTTGCGGAAAAAGCAAGGAGAGAGGGATTTTCTATTGCAATAATATCAGATTTAACTTTAATTGCCTCCCGGGACAGAGATAAAAGCAGGTTTGTCTTAGGCCCTGTTACTCTTGGTATTGGTACTATGCTTGCGCTATTATTCTATCCACTGGAAGCTGCTGCTATTGCTATTTACGCGCTTGCTTTTGGAGACAGTATTGCAAGTCTTTCCGGAAAGGCCTTTGGTAGAGTAAAAATACCGTTCTGCGGGAATAAAACATTCACAGGAAGTATATCCTGTTTTGTTATAGTTCTGTTATTTACATTTTATAAAACAGGAAATGTCACTGTGTCTTATTTAATTGCTATTATAGCGGCAGTACTCGAAGCATTTCCTTCAAATGATATGGATAATATATTTATGCCTTTGGGAACAGGCCTTGCAGCTTCAATATTCTTTATTTATATTTGATCATACCTGATCACAACTGATCATAACTAGGTCCAGAGATAAACTTTCCCAATATTTTTAAATAATATTATGAGTCCGCAGAATAAAAATACAAAGCCGGCAGAATTTAATATATTCAGGATATTAAATATAAGCAGTTCTCTTCCAAGAATGACTAAAAAAACTGCAATTGTCAGATATATTATTCTTTTCTGTTTTTTTCTTAAATACGCAATTATTAAATTTATAAGACAGACAATCTGTATTGCTATGCTTGTAAAGCTGAAACTAATTTCATTTCCAATTTTATAGAGATGATTTGTTAAAAGTACAGATGAATCAATAGGCAGAACGTATGCAAATGTTATTGATAAAAGTGCTGTTATTATAAGCAGTACACCGTATTTGTGGTATTTAATTTCGAGAATGTATAAACTTGTAAATAATAAAAGAAATAATCCAAAAAACCTGAGAAAATAGATAATTCGTGAAATCAATATGCTGACATATACAGGTAAATTGAAAATATTGGTTAGTAATAAAAAAGGCCTTAAACATTCAAATGAAATGGTCATAATAAAGAATATAAAAAATAATATTTCAGGCAAACCGGTTCTATTATGAATATTCTTAAGAATTAAAAAGCTTATCAGGAGCAAAATAAGCGAAGACAGTAGAATTCCTGTATTCCATATATAATCAGTGTAAACCGGGGTGTAATCTTCATACATAAACCACCAGATGTGAGATATTCTGGGAATTGCAAAAAACTCTTCCCAATCCAGAACAAACATTAAAACAAATAGTGCTGTACTCGCCATTATGAGGAAAATTAAAACAATTAAGATCAGGCTAAAAATTATATTTTTATTTCTATAAATCACTTATTATTTTATATAAAAAACTACAGGTTTTTACAATACGTTCGATATTTAAATATGTGAAAAAAGAATTTTAAATTTGATTTTTGTTGATTTTTGTTGATTTTTGTTGATTTTTTAATAAAATTCTCTATCCGCAGGAGTAAATATGAAAACGCGTTTGAAATATTACATTATAATTTTCCTATTATTCTCCGGTATTTTGTTTGCCGGAGATATGGCAAATTTTGTAAATCTTGGTTTTTCAAGCAATTCCAGGTATTTTATGTTTGCACAGTATGGAGTAAATGAGCAAACTTCTTTTCCATATAGTGATTTCTATATAGTTGATGTTCCGAATAATAAATTTGTAACCAATGGTGTTAAAAGTTCATCATATAATACATTTGCACAGGCTGGATACGATGGTATAGGTGCACTATTTTCTTTATTGGAGAATAATATCTCCCTGATAAATATATATTCAATAGATCATCTTGTAACAGGAAGAATTCTTTACTTTCTTATAGATGGAATAGAACCGGAACTCAACCTGGACTTCAGAGATTTTATTGCAGGTAACAGGTATATTGTTCACTTATATCAGAGCTCTTATGGAACAGGAAATAGCATCTCAGCTTCCTTTTATATTGATTTAACGGTTATTTCAAATTCCGGGATTTCCAGAGACTATCAAATAGGACTGCCAAATTATAAAAGAACAGGTATAAAAAGCTACAGAATAAAACAGGCAATTCTCGCGCCGGACGGCCGTTCTCTTGTATTTGTTATAGAAAAAGAAGAATTGGACACAACAGGATCAAATATCAGATATATGATAGAAACAGTTCAGTTGAATTGATATACTAAAGGACGATGAAAAATGCTGTTTTACTCCTGAATTTACTATTCCTAAGTTTAATATTATTTACAAACTGCAATAATTCCTTAAATAAAACAGAAACTCCCGCTATTAAAGAAGATCCTCAGGAAGTAAATATAGGCGAATGGTATATTTTAGAAAACGGCAGTTTTAATAAGATAGATAACCTTTTAGAGCTTATAAGCAGAGAAATGGTTCCATGGACAGTACAGGAGAGGGTCTCTGATTTTACAGTTTTTAATGATTATGCAATAGCTGCTGTAAACGGTTTTGGAATATCAATTATTAAAAATAACGATTCTACAGAATTTGAGTATCTCTATAATAAAGATATGTATCAATATAATACGATAACAAGGATGTATCCTGTAAATAACTCAGTTTTGTGTCATTTTTATTTTAATTCTGTACTTAATATTATAGATAGAGCAGGTTCATACAATACTATGCAGTATTTTCTTTCAGAAATTCCCGGGCCCGTGGATATTCCTTTTAAAAAATCAAATCCGGATTGGGAAATAGTGTCTATAATTCCTGCACTAAATGACTGCTTTTATCTCGAATGGAAGCATATTGAAAATAATATTGTAAATTTCAGATATTCTAAATTTTTCCTCAATTTAAAAACAGAAGAATTAATTACAAGGGAAGAATACAGAAGCCAGTATGAGTTTAAGGATTACAGAACTTTAGAGCTGGAAAAAGGGGTAGAGCAGATAACCGAGTTTATTATACAAAATAGGGAAATACCGGGCAGCATCCATTTTTTATATAAGACTATAAAGCCGCCTTTTTTATTAAAATTTTCCAGGATTGGAAGTCCGGATAATAATGTAACTGAGATAAAAATTGTAAAAGAAAACAGTTCATATTTTGCCTTGCTTTCAGATCAGAATGAAATAATAACCATTACCAGTGGGAATATAATAAATACCTATGCGCTTCCCGAACTCCCCGAAGATTTTTTTTATATGGATTTTATTGCTGCAAATGGTTATTTTATTATTTCCTGGGAAGAAATTGATTTTTTTAATGTTGGAGCATCAGGAATATTAATAATAGATAATCAAATTTAATAGAAAAAATGGCACAAAATGTGCTATATTTATATTGATAAAGCAGAGATTTAACTGCATAATATGCTTTAGACATGGTTAGCAGTTTTATCAATTTCTGGATGAAGGTGATTATGGAGAATATATTTAAAAAGATTTCCCTGGTTTTAATTTTCTTTATCTTTATTGCTGTTAATGTTTTTTCCATTGATTATGTGAGTATAGACGGCGGTGCCATGTTAATGCTTAATGCAGAAGAGGATAGTGCTCCGAACTCAATATTACCGACAATAGGAGCATCTTTTAATATTCTACCTGTAGAAAAGCCGTTATTACTTGAAGTTGGTTTACTTCTTTTTGGTACTCAATATGTGTGGGATGGAGAAAGAGCTGTTGCTGCAGAGATTGAGGCTGCAAACAGCTTTTTAACACTTGGAATAATACTCGAAGTACGATTTGGTTATTTATTTACATTAACAGATATGTTTAAAATTGGTGGAACAGTAGGCCTTGTAAATGTACTCAGGTTTCCTGTAAAGGCATATGATAGCGGTGCTGACGTTCAGGGAGATGTAATGGCATCATTAATGAAAAAGTTTTTATATCCGGAAGTTGAATTAACATTCAGGTGGAAACTAAGAGAAAAAATCGGTCTCTCCTTGGGGATTAGAACTATGTTTCCGATTTTTCATATATGGGATGGTGAAACCCAGCCTTTTTATGATCAGATGATGTTTTCAGCTATTGTTGGTGTTCAATTTTACTTTTCTAAAGATGGTGAAGAAGATGAATAGAATAAAACTTGTTATTTATATAGGCACTCCTTTATTTTTAATTACAATAATCGCCTTTTTTCTTATATCAAATGCAAATGTGCATTCTCTGCCTGATGCTGATAATCCGGTTTTAGTTGCCGATGCAGAAATTTCAGAAAATAATTTATATATTGTAGAACCTGAGGCTAAACCTGATTTTCCGGAAAAGCATATAGATGTGCTGATTTATACCTGTCTTGGAACGAGACAAACGGAACAATTGCTTTATATACTTGAAAAAGCTAATGAGCTTAGAATATTGCCGGACTATGATATAAGAACAAGATTAATCTATTTTGATGAATCAAACATTATGGATGCTGAAGAACTTAATGATTATGATGTATTAATAGTACCGGGCGGTTACGTTGGGATGTATCAATATTTCTGGGACCGTGATGACATTCGTGACTGGGTTTACAATGGAGGCGGTTATATTGGAATCTGTGCAGGAGAAATTCTTGCAATAGACGGAGTTGTCGAGGATTCTATATTCGGGCCCTATAGAGGCCTTGAAATTGTTCCTAATGTCAGGCGTATTGGCCCGGAGTGGGTAGGTGCCCGTAACGTAAAAATGACCGAACTGGGAACGGAGAAATTAGGATTTTCCGGAGACCAGCGTTTTATAGTGTGGAACGGCAGTGTTTTCTATTATGAGAATAAGCCGGAGCAGGGTGAAAAAATATTTGCGTATTATGATGACAATTCTCTCGATTTGGAATGGGAACTACACGGAATAGACCGGTGGCTTGAATCTTATAATAAGAACGCAGCAATAATCGGTGATTATTTTGGAGACGGCAGGCTTATTCTGAGCGGTCCCCATCCGGAAATATCATCAGGCAATAATATCTATCAAAAATACAGAATGGTAGCAAATATGATAAAATGGGTTTATAAGGATGATTCAAATGTAACTTATGTGATTGGAAGAGAGGATGTTTTAGAAGAATATACAAATTCAGAAAATTTAAATGCGATGTCTGTTTATATAGAAAAGGATACTTACATAAGCAATTTAAATATATATCTGCATAATGCACATGGAAATGCTGCCCTTGGTATTTATTCGGATAATGAAGACGGCCTGCCGGGAGAACTGCTGACACAAGTAAGCTTTTCCGCGTTTTCTAATGGCGGCTGGTGTACCAAGCCCTTGAATGAGGAGCTATTTGTAGAAGGTAATACAAAAATATGGCTTGCCTGGATTTCAGAAAATAAAGATACTCTATATTTAACAGATTACCCTTCAAATAATGGAGATGTTGGAGATACTGTTGTTGTAAGTACAGAGCTTGAATGGAACAAGCTCGAATCCGGCTTACTGCCTTCCTTATTTCCTGCTGATCTAATACCGGAGAATAGAATTGTTTCTATTTTTGCCCTGGGCAGTATAAAATAGTACATACATGTACTATTATTTGTACTAATGTAATCGCCCGACCACCTGACCACTAAAAAATTTAGTTGCCGGGTGGTCGGGCTCCGCTATTTCATAGAATTTTAATTAAAATTCCTGTACAATTAAATAAAATACTTAGTTTCATTTAATTTTACCATGTTCTCTGATTTCCCAATTAAATATGAAAGTATATATGCAACTATTATATCCAGGAACACAGCAAGGCTGATTAAAATAAACATTACAGGTTCAAGAATTTTCATGTGATTAAGAATTCCGTGTGTGGGCCAGAACTGGTCAAACTGATAATTTAACAGTGTAATTGATATATAAGCACCTAAAGCCGGTACAGAGCCCAGCGTAAAAGAAAATAAAAACGAAAATCCAAAAACAAAGAGCATCTTTATGATGTCTATTTCTGTAGGAGGAAGAACAGAGCGGAGTATTATAAAAAAGGACACACTGGAAACTAAAGCTGTTCCTGCCCTGGAAAAGACTGCAAACAGAGGGTAAATTGTAGAACCTAGCTTCCTTGGTATTCTAAAATTGTCCTTACCGTGTTTAATGAGCATGCCGAGAGATAAGAAAATATCACCGGAGAGAAACCCTGTTATTGCGGAAGCAATGCTCCCAAAAAGTAATTTATAAGGATTGGTTTTCCTATCAAGCAGATAAATAAGAAGGGGAAGAAGTCCGAAAATAATAACTATAAAATCAATACAAATTATTAAAATAAGATTACTGTATGTGGAAATATTTGAAACAAATGATAAATCCATCAAACTTGTAATTGTAAGTATAATACAGGCAATCCAGAATAATTCGATTATCAGGGACATGATATGGTAAAATACCCTGGAAAGAGAATCGCATAATTGAATGATAGGCCTTGTTAAAACCCTGTCGAATGTAAGGTTTGTACCGATTATAAATGCAAAAATAAACAGCGGAAGAATTATAGTTCCATTATAAACAAGGACTTTAAAAATATTATCCGGAAACATCTCACCCAGGCTTTCAAAAAAATTTGGTATTTCCGGTGTAATTACATCTGAAGTAAATAGGGGTATTTTTTCAGAAAAAAGAATAGCAGTTAAAAAGCCTATAAAAACAAGGATAACGCATGAAACAATAAGAAAAATAAAAGATTTTCCATAAATACTGATTAACTTTTTATCTGTTTTCAGCTCATAAGTACCAATAATAAGAGAAAAGAAAACAAGCGGGAAAATAGCATATTTACCTATATGAATCAGTAGCGCGCTGATGCTGTGAAAGAAATCCGATATACCTTCATTAACAGGCAGAAAATTGCTTATGATTATTCCAATTACTATTCCGCAAATTAATTTAATCCATATTTTCATGTACTTTTATCCTTAAAATGATTCTTAAAAATTCACTATTGTATTTGTTATCATATTATCATTGAACAGTCAATGGAGGTTGAAATTTAGTTATTTACAGTGTTAAATGACTGCTATTCACTCAGGCTGCCAAGCATACCCACTCAGCAAAGCAGAACGCGAAATAGGGGTATTATTAGATATCACCCATGCGTGTTCTGATGCCTCGGGGTATGCTTTGCATCCTGAGTACTGAATTATATATTGAATACTGTAAGTAACTATAATTTCTTTTGAAGGTATGGGCTGTAAAAGTGTGATTTTATCCTGATAAGTTATTAAATAATTCTATTTCGTGCAGTTTTCGTTCAACTATAACTTTCTGCAATCTTTAGGTATTGTTCAGCTTCTTTATGTTTTCCACGCTTAATGCATCCGTTTGCATAAATTCGGCATTTTCGAATGAGTTCTTCTTTTGCAAGCAGCATGTGCGCGTCTGTAAAGACTCTGTTTTTTATATTTAAGAGCAGGGCCTTAATTCGGAAAATCTCTATCTGTTTATATTTCCATGAAAGCTGGTCCCAGTTCCCGTCTCTTTTAACTATCAAGGGTTCATCAATATATCCAATTTTATGTTTATTACAAATACGGAGCCACAATTCATAATCTTCCGCAATTTCCAGATCCGGATTAAACATACCTATATCTGCAAAAAGTCTTTTTTCAAGCATTACTGTAGAAGGCCCAATTATACATTTAACTAACGCGTCCTTAAAAATATCACCTTCTCTCCTATGCTTCTGTTTTACCTGCGAAACAATTTTATCGCCTCTTTGCCATATCTCTCTTGTGTGACATATTAGAATTTCCGAATTTTCTTTAAAGAAACTAATTTGTTTTAAAAGTTTTTCCTCTTTATAAATATCATCGGAATCTAAAAATGCAAGGTATTCACCGCTCGATGCTTTTACGCCCATATTACGTGCCTGTCCCGGAAATCCTGTATGTTTTTGTTTTATATATTTGATGCCGGGTATTTTTGAAAGTTTTTCTGTATTGTCGTTTGAACCGTCATCTACAAGAATTATTTCAAATGATTTATAGGACTGATTGAGCACAGACGCAACAGCTTCTTTTGTGAGCTCATATCTGTTAAATGTTGGTATTATTACAGAAATAAGAGGATTATTTTTTGTCATTTTTTTTAAGTGAGAGTATTCTGGATATTAGTGAACCTACTTTTTCTGCAAGGGATTTTCCTATTATTTTATCCGGAAGATGACTGGAATATTTTTTTAGTTTTTCGAAAAATCCTAAGATTCTGTTTCTTGATAAGTCTGTTGTAGCAGGGGGCGCAGCTTCCTTCAGGCTATTCTTCCTGCGATGAAAATGCTTTTTTTCTATTTTCTTTTTTAATCCCGGGCTTCCGGAGAGTTTATGACTTAAGTATTCCATCCTAAGAACCAAATCTTTCATATTACCGCTTTTCTTTTCCTGTTCCGGAAGGTAATTTGTAAGGTTTTTAAGATAATCAAAAAGCCTGGAAATTACAGGCTTATTTTTTTCTTCCGCCGGCTGTACTCTTTTTTCAACTTTTTCTACCGGCTGTTCAATTTTTTCTTCTGATGGTTTTTCATAGTTTTCTTCAGATTCATCGCTTAAGTTGTTTTCTGTTTTTTCTTCCGGTGTTTTTTCTTCTTCGTTCTGATATTCTACTTTGTACTCATTTGATTTATCCTCCGGTTTTTTTGGAAGAGTTCGTACAATTTTTATGGGTGGGAAAATCTTTATAGGTATTGTTTTTTTCTGGTTTTTTAATAGGTCAAAAGCTTTTGAAACTTCCTGCTGTATTAATTCTAAAATTTTCTTTTGTTCTATTATTGTATCTTTTAAGGAATTTACAACTCCTGAATCAAGAGGATTGGTTGGATAATTTACAACCTGAAAAGGCTGCATGGCAATCTGTTTTGGAAGTGGTTCTATTCTGACAGGTTTATGCTGTTCATATTCCGGATATTCTTTATTGTCAAGATGTTGAGGCTGTTCAAATTCAGGCCGTTTATTTTCATTTAGAACTGGAGGCTGTTCAAATTCAGGCCGTTTATTTTCATTTAGAACTGGAGGCTGTTCTCTTTGTTGTTTTCCCGGCTCCTGTGTGTTTTCTTCTTTCTCTACAAGTTTTTTGAGCATATGGCTTAATGGGAGAAGGCTGTCATCTATAAGGTTTTGTATATCATCCTTTTTTATATCATCCTCAATTTTTAACTCATCTTTTATGTATCCGGGCTCATCTCCAATATCTATAATTTCTTCATCATCTTCTTCTAATTTAATTAATTCCTCTTCCTCTTTAACTGCAAATACAGGTTTGAGATCTCCAATATTTAAAATGGGAACGGATTCTTCCTCTACCTGCATTAGTTCATCTAAGCCTGTAGTCTGTTCCTGAATCTCATTTGTCTCATATTTAATGGGAATTGGTTCTGTTAATTTCTTAATACTTTTTAACCATTCGTCTTTATGCTCTTTTTCATATTCTAAAATAGTGCTCTCATATAATTCAAGGCTGTCCTTAAGCTGATCTAAATCGTTACGGCTGCCTCTTGTTTTCTGAATTGTAATGAGTTTCTCAAATGTTTCAATTGCTTTTAATTGATTATTATTCTTTCTGTGCATTCTTGCAAGGCAGTAAAAGGCTTCTGTTTTGTCCGGATGAATATCGATTGTATCCTTAAAAACCTGAATAGCGTGTTTTGTATGACCAAGATGGTCATATATTTCTCCTAAAAGTATCCGGCCTCTTAAATCCTCCGGATTTGCTTTTAAGTAAATGTTTACTTCTTGTTCTGCTTTCTTATAATCACCTTTTTCTTTCATTATATATGCAATATCTAAATGAAAGTCCTTATTCTTATTGTCTATCTGTTTTAAGCGCTTGTAACATTCTGTTGCCTTTTCTTTTTCGCCTGACTTTAAATATGCGCGCGCAAGGCTTCTTAATGTAGGTGTATGCTCCGGTTCTGTATCGAGTATTTTAATAAAGTGTTCAATTGACCTGTCATAATGTTCTAAGGATAAAAATACAGATGCAAGTTTGTATCTTACTGCAATATTTACAGGGTCCTGTTTTAAAAGGTTTTCGAATTCCTTTAATGCATCAGAATACTGGTTTTGCTGTTCGAATAAAGTTCCTAAATTATAAGTTGCCCTTGTATAATTCGGATTTATTTCTATAGCCTTTCTGTAATACTTTTTAGCCTCATCAAATTTTCCGAGTTCGTTATAAACAATACCCATATTGTTTAAGACTTTCAGGTTCTCCGGATCAGAGGAATGAATATCCTTGAAGATATTCATAGCCTCTTTATTTTTATTCATTTTGTGAAGAATTACTCCGAGGTTGTTTTTTGCATCTATCCAGCCCGGTTTTGTTCTTAACGCGTATTCAAATTCCTCTTTTGCTGTTTCATTTTTTCCATTAAGTTTATAAATTACACCTAAATTGTATCTAATATTCGGATTATTAGGATCTATCTCGAGTCCCTTTTTATAAATTGCTTCTGCTTTTTTTAAGTTATTAATTTCTTCAAAAACAATACCCAGGTTGTTGTATGCCATAATAAAATCTGGATCTAATTCAAGTGCTTTGTTAAACTCATCAATTGCTCTGGAGTAATTTTCTAACGCCTTGTAAGTGTTGCCTAGATTATAATGAATATCCGCACGTTCACCTATGCAGGTTAATGCCTTCTGAAAGCAGAATATTGCGTTCATATATACGCCTTTGTTTTTATATACTACTCCTAAGTTATTGTAAGCCTCGCCATTGTTCTTGTTTAACTTAATTGCTTTGTTAAACTGATTTATCGCAAGGTTATATTTTCCAGTTCTCTCATATATATTGCCTAAAAGCACAAAAACAGGTGCAAAATTCTGCTTTTCGAGTTTTAAAAGAAGTTCTTCTCCCTGAGTAAACTCATTTATCTGAAAATAAGATTTTACTCTCTCGAGAGTCTCTTTAACTGTCATATGCTTCATTCTAAGATCCTTGACGGCCTCGCGCTTATTTCTGCAGAAAAAATACTTTTATTCGGAGGATCTGATGTATCGTAAGTAATAATAGCGAAGTAGTATAATTTACCATTTGTAAGCCCTTCTATAGTATAAGAGTTTACATAACCAACATCAATGGGAGATTCTATACCTTCGTTATTTATATAATTATTAGGTTCGCTTCCTATAAAGATCTGATATCCTTTTATATCAAGCCCCCTTACATGCTGCCATTTTAAAATCACTTCCCCGCTTCCGGGAATTGCTACAAGTTCAAAAGGCGGGCTTGGGGGAAGGTCCGGTTCATAAGTTACAGTTATCTCTGAAAGAGATGGTGTGTGGTTTCTTGTTCCGTCTGGCAGAAGTTCTATTCTAAGCTGTAAATACCTTCCCTGATTAAAATCGAAAGTATCGTCATTCGGAACAAAAGGTATCCAGTCGGAATTAAGATGTAAATAGCTTGTAAGTGCATTTGAAACGCGGTAATAGAAGTAAACCCCTGAGTTTTCCGGCGTACTGTACTCTGCTGCTATTTCCTTTATAACTGTACCTGTATTTATTAAATCAAATATCCTTGAAATGGCTGTTCCTGTATAATTGCTATATCTTGAAAGTGAATAATCCTCGGTAAATGATTTTGTAAATAAAAGTTCGTCTATAAGCCCTGTAAAGTTTTTTGCTATTAAAAGTGGAGCTCCGGGATTCGGAACAGGAGTATAAACTGAGCTTCCCTCACTGCCTGTTTCTGTAATATAGATAATTGCTTCCGGTATTCCGTCTACCTGATACTCTAAAAGTCCTGTTTTGCTGTTAAATCTTATAATATGGTGATGCCATTTCTCTGGAAGCAGCGCTGTAATGCTTGTGAATGAATATGCTGTTTCTATGATACTATCCATGAATTTATCGATAAAGAAATTCTTAAAATCCCACACAAGCCTTCTGTTTTCTATTTTGCATGTAAAAGACTGTGGTATCCTTTCACCATTAAGAAGGAAGGTAGCATTCCAGTTTATTATTTCTTCTCCATTATTAAGTAAAAGAGGATAAAGCCAGAATTCAATCGAAAAATCCATGCACCCGAAATTAAATATGCTTCCTTGCCCTGGATAGAGGCTGATAGTATTGTCTCTGCCGTTAAATGCACCGCTGCTTTTTCCTAAAATAAAGTTCTGGTTTGAAAGAAGCGGGAAGTTCTGTGAAGTAAGGTAGTATCCTGCACTGTCAACAATAGGGATGCTGTTAAAATGGAGGAGCAAATCCGTTGTCTCATCTGCCTGATATTCACCTTCTTTTAAAACAAGGTCCGAATATCCCCATTTTCCCTGTTCAATCACAATTCCATCGAGTAGAATTATATCCTGCCAGGGATTTTCTGTTTCCATGCCCAGTGTAAATTCAAATTCTATTGCATAAATGGGTGCTGTAATTATTAAAAGGAATATAGGCACTATAATTAAGAACGTATATAAATATTTATTTCTTCTGCTGTTTTCTCTGTTTTCTTTCATTTTCTATATTATATAAAAATCGTTAAAAATTTTCTATATTAGATCTACATAATATTATCGGAGCCTTTTGCTTTGTATATAAATCTATATAGAATAATGATTTAACTTAAATGCAGTAATCAATTTATCCCTAAAATATTAGATTTTGCTCACTTTTATACTATTTTTATTTATTTTAAAAATATTGACCACAAGAAAAAAATGTAAAATCTGCATGAAATAATAAAAATACTAATAACTTATAGAATAGATCCGCGCCAGGAAGAAGTATTTTGCAATGTTAAAATAGTTATTATGCCCTGTGGGTGCAAATTGCTTATTGAAAAATCTTCTTGATATTTTATTATTATCATTTTACTATACTTTTATTATATGTCTGCAAAAAAACAGAAAAATATATATATTTGCCAGTCATGCGGCCATAAGGAGCCAAAATGGCTTGGAAAATGCCCGGACTGCGGAAACTGGAATTCTTTTCAGGAAACGGTTTCTGAAACCCGTAAAATCCATGAGCGGAAGTCCGGAGTTCCTGTTTCCCTGGAGTCTATAGAAGCAAAACAGTCCGCTTATATGGATTCCGGGATAGAAGAGATGAACCGGGTGCTGGGCGGCGGGATTATGAAAGGTTCTACGATTCTTGTAGGCGGAGAACCGGGAATAGGAAAATCTACGCTCATGCTTCAGCTTGCGTCATGTATGAAAACAAGCGGAAGAATCTTATACATTTCCGGAGAAGAGTCACCGGGCCAGATCCGCATGCGGGCCGACAGGTTGAAAGTTGAGCAGAAGAAGATTGAAATATTCTGTGACACGGAACTGGGTTCTATTATCAATACTATTAATAAATTAAAGCCGGTTTTGGTTATTGTAGATTCTATTCAAACTATTTACACAGAGGAATTAGGTAATGTTCCGGGAACTGTAACGCAGATTAAACATTGCGCGTATGAACTAAACTCGCTGGTGAAGGTTATGGGCTTAAGCCTTTTTTTAATAGGGCATGTTACTAAGGAGGGTGCAATTGCGGGCCCCAAACTTATAGAGCACCTTGTAGATACGGTACTGTATTTTGACAGGGCTAATACGGAAATAAGGTTTTTAAGGTCTTCTAAAAACAGGTTTGGGCCCACAGACGAGATAGGTATTTTTCATATGACAGAATTTGGTTTAAAACAGGTTTTAAATCCTGCATCCCTTTTTCTTGAACATAGAAACGGAAATCCGCCTTCCGGTGTTGCAGTAGCCCCTGTGTATGAAGGTTCCAGGGTACTGCTTGTAGAAATACAGAGCCTTGTTGTTCCTGCGAAGAGCGGTATTTCCAGAGTGTTTTCCGATAGAATAGATTCGAGGCGCGTTTCCCGCATTTCTGCTGTTTTAGAAAAACACCTTAAGATACCGTTTTCTGATATGGATATTTATGTGAATGTTGCAGGCGGTATAAGAATAGAGGAGGTGGGAGTAGACCTTTGTTTAGCTGTTTCTCTTTATTCCGCAAAAACAAACATGATAGTTAGTTCGCTTACATCAGTATTAGGTGAAGTAAGCCTCGCTGGAGAAATCCGGAGTATCCCTCATATAGACAAACGTATTAAAGCTTGTATGGAGATGGGTTTTAAAACAATAATCGGGCCCAGGCTTAGTAAGCAGGAAGTGAAAAATAACAACGCAGCTTATAAAGTTGTATCAACTTTGCAGGAAGCTGTAAAGAGTGTGTTTGCCGGTTGAGAGGTAGTGATCCGGAAATAATAAACTATTTTGGAGTGATAGTACAAATTAGTCAATTAATGCTGCAAACAAACATCAAGGAAAATTTATATTGCTATGAAGAAAATTGAAGGTTCCTGCGTATACTTATTTATTTTATTTCTGAAAAAACCAGGCAAGTTTAAATATAAAAATAGAAATATTTATTGATCTATGTAGGATGTTAGGCGTTAGGCGCATTATCTAAACTAATTTACCCGGCAAACTAATAGCTTATCAATTTAATGTTTGCTGGTGGCAGTTTTTTAGCTAAAAGACGTATGGTGTAAGGCTTACTAGTCTCCATGAAATTAGATTGTATGAACTAAGGCTTTTTAAATCTTCTTCTATTTTTACTTTTAGTAGTTTTGTAAATAAATGGGCGGGATATCTACGCGTAATAAATGATTTTAAATTGATATTGTTTATCTTATGCTTATAATGTATAATTTTTTTAAGAGGTTGTTAAAATGGAAAGACATTTCACATTAGAGTATTGGATAGATGATAATTGGTATGTTGGAAGATTAAAAGAAATTCCTGGTGTTTTTAGTCAAGGTGAAACATTGGAAGAATTGGAAGAAAATATAATTGATGCTTATTCGATGGTAATTAAAAATGAGAATAGAATTGATATTACAAATGAAATAAAAACAAAAGATTTAATAGTAAAAGTTTGAAAAGAAAACAGTTTATAAAAAAATTGATTAAATATGGCTGTTATTTAAAAAGACATGGAAATCGTCATGATATTTATGAAAATATCAATAATGGAAAAATAGCTCCTATTCCAAGACATCCGGAAATAAAAGAAAGTTTGTGTAAAATAATTTTAAAGCAATTGGGTATATCCGTTCATTGATGTGTATGCCTGACAATTTCTTCGCTGACATCAGTATTAGATGAGATAAGCCTTGCAGGAGGCTGTTAAAACTGTTTTTTCGGGGTAGGGCGAATATTAATTGGTAAATGATTGACTATTTTGAAGCGGTAGCAAAAAATAGTCAATCATGATAATGGCATTAGAAATATTCATTTAAAAGATTTTAGTTCGCTGAATAACAGAGATTATAAAGTAAATAATTTTAAATTCATGGTGCAAAATAACTAGCTGTATAATTATATTATGGGCAATGTTCAGGTAGCCATTGCCCGGTTTATCTATTGTAAAGCGCTTTGTTGGAGCCGTAAAATTTATTTGTATTCTATCACATACGCCGAGCCTGAACGGTCTCCATTATCATCATCCCAATGAGCCCCTGCGATGGCATAATCACCGGAAATGGATACAGACCAGCCCAAACTGATCATTTGTCGCACCATCCCTTACAGCACCATCAATATTCCATTAAATACGCTGAGCCTTGAGAACTATCATCATTACGAGAGCCTATAATAGCATAATCACCGGAGATGGATACTGAACTACCAAACAAATCATATGTTTCCCCATCACTTACTGTAAGCTTTAATTCACTCCAGCTATCTGTTCCATCAAATATATATGCTGCACCTTGAGAGGAATTATCGTAATAAGCTGCTTTGAAGGATGGAATGAGCTTTTAATCTTTATGATCAAAGGACTGGAGTTATTAGACCCTGGCTAACCA
>SDBV01005669.1_pt1 | contig 17562 bp, 29 predicted proteins | sample 2277081 | NCBI WGS metagenome assembly SDBV01 (sample SAMN10402039, study PRJNA504765) | marine sediment metagenome | isolation source: marine sediment core GS10_PC15, 223 cmbsf | place: Arctic Ocean: Southern Knipovich Ridge | collected 2010 | reverse complement strand
GCTGTACCTTGCTTATACAAAATATAGTTTCTTGCTTGTTCTGCAATGGCTCTTAATAGCTTGTTCTCGGCTACAATATCAGCAGGAACATACATAAGTCGTCTAATATCTTCCTTTGCTCCTGCTATCTCGGCTTCCATAGCTTCGAGATTTTGCGCTGCTACAAGCAATACTCCTCGCCTTAAAGCATAAACCGGAGAATTGGCCATTGCTCTTAACTTTGAAATTATATCTTCTAACATATCATTTCGCCGCCTTTCCTGCTACAACCCCAAGCTCATAGAATCTAATACTGTCACTGACGTAGCCCTTGACGCTGGCCTTCATCTTGCCATCGTTCGGATCGTACTCAAAGTTGATATTATCAGCCTTGCTCTCAGTGAGCAGACTCCAAGTATCAACCTTCCAGTGTGAGCCGTCCTTAGCTATACGGGTTAGTGACTTGTGAGTACACCCCGCCAGCATTAAGAGGGCTAATAATACAAGTGTTTTCATAATGTGTTCTCCTTAAAAAGTAAGTTCTTCTAAATTGTCTTTTGCTGTTTCCATGACGTCAACGCAATTTTCCATCGCAAGTGCATTTTCTGAATCTTGAAGTGAATCCGGCAAGTTATCGAGTGCATCTTGTTCTTCATCAACCAATGTGCCTAACTCAGCGACAATTAGTACAAGTCTTTTACGCCTTGCATCATTCATCTTTCATTTCTCCTTTGGATATTCCTGTGGAAAACCGACAGGCATTTTAATTAATTTTTTATTTTCATCGTGGCACTGCTTAATAAAACACGGAACGTCTGCATTTTTGCATTGTTCTACGATATTTTCCACCCACGTCTTAGCACAATACCGCCTCTTTGCCCCTGACTCTGCACCGACTATTACCCAATCAAGATTTGCTCGATCATAATGTTGTTTTTTAAATAATGTTGTTTTCTTAAAATCAATTTTCCCCAACATAGGCTCAATAGAAACAAACCTCTTTGCCGCAGGGATTTGAAGTAAGATCGGGATTCTCTTGTCGGCTTGCTCCTGATTCTCGGCTGTAACACCGAGCCAGATATTAGGCTGTGGAAATGGGACTGGCCCATCAAGCTTCCCACGTTTAGATTGATCGTAGTTATTTTTCCAATAATCATTTGCCTCTGATATTTTCTTGTCGGTTAATAAATCTCTAACGGAATCAAGAGCAAAAAACTCACTCGAAAGCGATGAATATTCCATACTTTTGCGGATCAACCAGCCATCGGGATAACATGCAAAAAATTCATACATTCTTTCTGACCGTTTTGTTAGAAAAATGTATTCATGTTGAGGGGCGGCTACGGTTATTCCAATTATTTTAAGAATCCACTCAAACGGAACTGACTCATGGAACAAGTCTCCCATACTGCAAACGAAAATACGCCTCGGCTGTTTCCAATGCAGAGGCTTTTCGAGAGCTGATTCGACAAAAAAAGTTTTTCCGTTCCAATCTCCTTTTTGCTTTTCGTTCCATCCATTCGACCTAATTACTGCTCGGTATTGTGGAAACTGTTGAAGTCTCGGCGAAGCTGCGGCCTTCTCTGCGTAACAGAATTTACAGCCATCCGAAATTTTACTGCATCCTACAATCGGGTTTATCGTTTCGTCACACCATGCTATTTTTGTACTCATTTCTCTATCCTCTCAAATTCATAAGCAAAATTCCATGTGTTTTTATCCCAGCCATAGCCTCTGGCTTTGTTTATGGAGTTCCAAAGTTCTTTCCATTTATCCGCATACCAGTTTTTGTAATTGTATTCGAGATCGTCCGAGCCTAATTCTTTTGGACAAATCAAACCCTCAGCCCTAATGTCAGTTCTTGTTATATCCTGCGTTCGCTCTACCCATACCCTCAATATCTTATAGAAGTCACGGGCTAAACTTTTGTACATGAAGCGGGCTTGGGTTTCCATGTAGGGGTTTTTGCGAGCGTTAAATTTTTCAAGTTCTGGTCGAGTAAGGTGAGCCTCTTCCGCAATACCATCGTCAAGATATACCACAACTAATTGGTTGTAATTTCTTTTTACTGCCCATTTTTTCATCTGATACGGCTCTGGCACATAAAAGATTTCACCGACTTGGTAGCGGGGCTTGAAATATGCTGATTGAGTATCTTTGACTTCACACAAATCATTAAATTCAACCCAATAATAATATCCTCGGTATTTCAATTCCTCTCGATCAGTTGTATCGATCAGTTTGCGTAGTACGCTCTTAGGCGTAAGGGGTTGAACAGGACATACCCTTCTCGTATGAGTCTTATTTCTCAGCCTCGCAGCAAGCCTGTTTACTTTTGTCATTGGCATCGGTTTACCTATTATCATGTCTTCCCCTCGCTTTCGTGTATCAGCCCCGATAGGCAATTATTGCATTTTTTGTTTCTCGGCGGTAAAATATCCTCCGTCTCAATAATTACTTCTCCTGCCCTTATTACATGGCATTTTTCTGACCAAAAACCTTCGGGCAATGATATTGTTAGTGTATCTTGCTCAAAATCGCTTGTTAATAGTCTTCCTTTGATTCTCATTTCTTACCTCGCTTTTAACTCTTCATATTTCTGTTTATAATAGTCCCGCTTTTCTTCAAGTTCTGCGGGGCTGAATTTAACTGTTTCAAATTTACGGGCCTTACACTTTTCAGTTATTCTCCGACCGTATTTTTTAAGCATGAATCTTTCGTAGTTTACCCAATTACCGTTTAAGAATCCATTGCAGCGCTTACATTGACCGTGTACGCCCTGCTCGTCAAATAAGACACTATTATTGCGGCCTGGTATGAAATGGCCGGCCTGGGCGGGATCCTTATAGCCCTCTTCTTTTTTAAATGCCGGAACTGTTGTACCGCAAGAGCAACAATATAAATATTCAGTTGTGCCGGTGGTTTCTAAAGCATCCCTCAGCCTTATGTATTTCGAGAACTGATCCCATGCTTTTGCCTTCCAGTATTTTACGCCTTGATTCTTTTTAGCCATGTTCTTCCCTTATAACTGTTTCTCTTTCTATTAGTCCTATTTTCATGGTGAAGGCTCGCCCATCCTTTCGGGGTGATTACGTTGGAAGTCATTGAAAAGCTTTACAGACTTCAACACTTCTTCCCGTTGATCTAAGTTGTCCAAAACCATGACATAGGCCATAATACCTATTGCAGCCTTTCTGTCTTTGGCTCGGAAAATAAAAATAGGCTCATCGTCCGGGATCGGAACTCCATTGCTTTTCTTGACTAATCTGCCGTCTTCGTTGATTGTGTATTTTCTTTCTTTCATGATTTCCCTTTCTATTATTGCGAATAATTAGGTTTCCGACGATCCTTACCACCAACACCTACCCACAAAAACGATTCCAGCCTGCTTGCACTTCGATCATCAAAACTTTTTGCCAAATTACCTTTGCTTTTGTTCGTGCTTAAAAATGTTAGCAACTGGCTTTCGAGCCGAGTATTTAAAATCACATAAAACGTCCGAACGATGAAATCAGTCTCGGAATTATTTATCGATGTTGTCGTTCCTACATCCTCTACGATCAGAACATCACAGGAAATCAAAGGCTTAATAATATCGTTTTCCGTCAAGTGTGAAGCAGGGGCGTAAGTGCTTCTAATATCAAGGCACAACCGCTCGTAGGTAATTCGCCTAACAACAACATGGCTGATAATATAATCCCGCATCAAAGCAGCCAATAGGTAACTCTTTCCCCTTCCGGCAGGCCCGAACAGTACAGCTCCGATCTTAGGGTCGAACTTGAAGAGTTCATCTTTCAACTCCGTGCTGATATGACCAAGCCGAGCATTGCGGAAAATAGGAGGCATATTCCGGCTGATAGTCGCCCTTACAGACTTCCAGCGGCCTTCCCTGTCGTATCGCAACCGCTTCGAAGCCTGATCAGCAACCTCAGCTTTCGATAAGTTCCTCGCCGCCCCAATCTTGTTCGTTAAGTCTTGGACTTCGGCTCCTATTGTTTCCATTAGTTTTTCCTGTATTGAAGTTATTTTTCTTCCAAGTCCTGACAACGGCCTTCCAATCCTGCATTTTGGTCTTACCAGCCATCCAGCCGTTGCCGTCGTATTTGTCTATGAAATACTGTCCATCAAGATCGTAACTGATACTTTTTGAATATTCTTCCAGTTGCTGAACGGTTGGGCGCACAAACTTCTTTACCTTCTTATCATTCTTTACATTCTTGTCATTCTTGCATTCTTGTTTATCCTGTCGCTTCTGTTTCGCTTCTGTTTCGCTTCTGTTTCGCTTCTGTTTCGCTTTCATTTCGCCGTCCGTGTCGCTTTTGTAGTTATCAAAGTTTTGGTAAAGGTCGTAGTTTACAATAGTTACGATAAACCCGCGTGTCGCTTTTCGTGTCGCCAACATTCCGTTTTTTTTTAAATACCGGACGCAGTGATCTACTTGGCTTTTCGTTGCGTAAGTAACCAACATGATCGACTCATAAGTTAAATGACATTGCCCTCGCTTAAACGCGCCATTATCTTTATGGTTCGCACAACATATCATATAAAACCAAATCTTAAACCACTTGTCAGGCCGACTAAATATATCACTGGTAGTGGTTTTCCTCGCCCAGATTGTCGCTCCGTTCGGTATCATTTATTTGACTTCTCTCTATTGCATTTTTTACAAAGGACTTGGAGATTCTTAAATACATTCAATCCGCCTTTGGACATTGGTTTTATATGATCCATTTCTAACTGCTCTGTTGCGAGGCACAAAACGCATCTATGGTGATATTCTTTAAGAACTCTAACTCTAAGTTCCTTCGGTATGTATCTATTCGGCTTAATTCTTTTTGTTAGTCGCCCTAAGAGATATTCTAAGATTATTGGATACCCGCATTGGACTCCGTTCCTCTCGACCCAATCCTCTATAAGAACCTCCATGCCTTTGTCGCTTATATGAATATCAGAATTGCCATACCATCCATGATTTTCCGGTATCTCGATTCCAAGTATATCACATTGATAGATATGAAAAGGAACTGTTGAATCGCCATTTTTAATCTGAATTACTTTTTTCAGGCTCATTTTACCCATCCAAGCATGATCGTCCTTGATATAAAAAAACCGGTCAACAGTTGATAACGCATAGACCACAAGGGAAATGCCTGTTGACCGGAAATATACCATGTTAAATTGTAGCCTATTTGTTATCATAGCCCAATCTTACTCTTTCTCCCGCATATTGCAAGAAAAATCTGAGAAATATTTCAAGCTTTTCATCCTGCATCTCTTAGTCCTTGTGGGGTTATCTGTTATCAAAATATTCTCGCCTCGTAACGCCCTTTGCCTCAATGCCTTCGGGGGATATTTTCATCAGTCTGAAATAACATCGCTTAATTTTAAAGTACATTCCTTCTTTTATGACTTTCTGGTTTACTTGTAAATCAGACAGCGATTTCACTTCTTCTTCATCCATAAGCCTCATACTTCCGTCACTTTCCTGCATAACATTCTCCAATCATAAAAGGGGTTTTAGGTATTATTTGACACAGGGACCACAATTTTCAAATTACTGACTATACTATCAACCATCCAGTTATAGCCGCAAAATCCTTGTGATTTACGTCTTACCTTAGCTGCTAATTTACTGTCGATTTGTTCGGCGGAGACTCCAGCCCGCCAACCATCGCCAAAATTATAACTATAAGATGGTTTTTCTAAAATCTGCTCGGCTTTCTTCTTGTTAAAAGACCGAACTATTGCATAAAGTTTTGAAGAACCAGTCCATTTTCTGTCCCATGAGCCTACATTTGGCATCGATAGCGTAAATTGTATAATCATAATCTCACCTCATAAAGGGGGTTAAAAATTAGGTTTTACTTCTCTTAGTCCTTGTGGGGGTTAAAGCACATATTCTAAAGATTTGACTCTTATGTATTTATCTGGAATTTCTCTCAAATGGGGCAAAGTTGCTTCGATCCCCAAAGTTCCTTTGTAGCGCCTCCCACCATAAATAACTATTTTGATCGAGGAATTTTGTATTGGAGAATCAAAATCTTTTCTAAGCTCATCCCTCAACATCTCTACATGCTCATAAGAAGAACAGTAGCAATCAGAGCGTATAATAATTACTGTTGTGCTTTTCTCCGGCGTGATACAAACTTCTTTTATTATTTCCATTTCATTCTCCAATCAAAAAGGGGGTTAAAATTAAAACTCTTTAGGCTCGGCGTTACAGGAACAATGGGCCGCATGGTATGGTTGGTCCCATTGCCGAAAACATTTGGAGCAGATATTACTGATAATGTGATAGTGGTGGTAAAGTTCAGAATTTCCGTCACTTAAATACCTGCCGATCATATAGCCCGAACCAACATGCTCTTTTTTAAACCCACTGGCACTTTCATATTGACTTGCTATCCACGGTTCGTACTGATTGATGGCCTTAACAAAAGCCTCGACAAATATTAGATACTCGCCCTCTGTTCTTTGATAGCAACCACTCCCTGTAACGTCAACTTTCTTCCAGAAACCAAACAGATTCTTAATCCCGCCGTGTTTCTTTTCGCTTGCAATGGCGTCCTCGATCTTAGCGAACTCTCTACCGCTGATTTCATCAAGTTTTTTTAAATACTCAACAGCTTTCTCTTCGCCCCAGCAATGTATATAATTTGTTCCTGTTGTTGTTTTTTCGCCTTTAAACAGTTCTTCTCCGTCTATATCAAGATCAGAATCTGACCAGTCAAGATTCATCACTCTTTTTCTCCATCCAAGCTTAATACGTCCTTTCTTGGTGGTTACGATAACCCAAGGGAATTTATAACAACAGGATTCTTTGCAGTATTCGCTATCTACGGTCTCGACATAAATTACATCAAACCCTGCTAACTCAAACAATCCGGTTAACTCAGCAACATGTGCATTGCGTTTATCAGCTTCGTTCTCTTTGGCCCATGCCATAGAAATTTGCTCTTGAAGCTTTTTTAAATAATTAGATGCAGACCAGCCTATATTATTACGTACTTCTTCTGGAAGATTATCGAATTTATCAAACTCAATATTAACCTCGCCTATAAAATGACCTCCACCACCATAAGATTCAAGCCTACCTATTTTCTTCATAATCTCACCTCATAAAGGGGGTTAACTTGCGTAGTATTTTTCCAATAATTTCTTCGCGTTAATATTATCTCGTAATTTAGCTGTCAAATGATCGAGGCTTACATTCTCGTTCGGCTCATCTATGGTTGGAGGCAAAACTTCGTAAACTTCGTATTGTTGCAAGTGTAACGTTCCTGCTGCCCCATCGAAGTCGTTTTGTAGTCCTTGATCTCAACAATTTCCAATCGCTTGCCATGAGTTTTTAGCTCGGTATTATAATCGTCAATATCTTCGCCAGTTGCATATCGAAATAGCTCAACGGCCTTCAGAAGTTTTTCCCTACCACGTTTCTTCTTTAGCAAGTCGTCAGCAATAGCGGTCATTCCCAATTCTTTTAGTAACTTAGCTTTTTCATTGGCCTTCATAATTTCACCTTCTTTCTTTAAAGTAATAAAAAACGCCCGTCACGGTATGGTAATAGACAGCAAGACGTGTCTCCGATTCGGGCGTTCAAACACAATGTTACACTATCTATTACCATAACTTCAATATATCACTTCCTGCCGGTATTGCAAGAAAAAAATAAAATTATTCAAATAATCCTTTGTTTGCCTGCAGGTTTGAAAGTAACACCTCGACATTCTTTTTTGATTTACTTGGTGCCGGTGATTTCTTGCCTTTTGTGGCGTTTCGCAATGATTGTCTGGTAGTTCCAACGTGCGGCCTGTGCCACCCGGGATACAGGTCTTGAAGTTTTGGGTGATCGTAATAGCTTACAATAACTTTTGCTTTCTTGAACCGGCCCAATAATTCTGCAAGTCGGATGTGGTCGGCCGCCTCGAAGTCATGGATATATTTGTTGCTTTTGGTGAAATATGGGGGATCAATATATATCACGGTTCCCTTTTCGTCCGCTATATTTTCAAGCAACCAAAGGGCGTCCTTATGTACAATCACTACGTTTTGCAGTCGCTTATGCCAGGCGGGCAGAGAATTAACCACGTTTGTCCATCGAATAGCTCCTTGCCCCCCTCCAATGCACCACCGCAAAGCAAACGCATAATTACACCTCATCGTTCCCGAAACCCCGTTAATTCCCATCCATGAAGCGACAAAGAAATCATAGGCCTTGTCGGGATCCGTTGCATTGTCGGCGCCATCGTTCGATATCCACCGCTGTTTCGATTCCTCAAATAATTGTTCGCAGTACAATGTCCGGCAAAGCTTATCGTACAACTGAAAAGCGAGATCTTTATTCTGTATCACCCGCGCAAGATTTATGAGATCTCCGTTAAGATCGTTCACTGTTTCCAGCCCGCAAGGGGGTTTTCTTAAAAGCACGGCCATTGATCCGCAAAATGGCTCCCAATATGCGTTATGCTTGCCAATCAGATCGACGATTGCCGGTGCCAAATTCCGTTTACTCCCAAACCACGGTGCCAACCCTTTGATTTTCATTTCAGCATTCATATTCTTCCCTGAAACAATTAACAGTGTTCTCTGAATTACAAGCCCAACATCGGGCGTGCCTCTTGTCGCTAACAAAACTACACATACAATCGTGGCAGTATTGGGGATAGTATAACATCAAAATGGTATATCTGAGTCACCCCCAGAATATCCTCCACCACTCCGCCCTTGGCCAGTTGGACGCTGGCCTTGATAATTATTTTGGTCACCACCTTGGTTGCCGCTTCCAGAGTCTTGACGTTGGCCAAGGAACTGGAAGCTTTCGACGACAACCCGGAGCTTACTGCGTTTAGAGCCGTCCTGAGCCGTCCATGAGTCAAGCTTTAGCCGCCCCTCGACATATAAAGGGTCCCCCTTACTCACATACTTATTTATCGCCTCTGCCGACTTACCAAAGGCCTGACAGTCAACAAAGCAAGTCTCTTCTCTTGCCTCCCCCTCCTTATTTTTCCAATGACGGTTCATCGCCAGCCCGAACTCAACAACTGCGGTCTGGCTCGGCAGATATGTCAGTTGCGGATCACGGGTTACGTTTCCAATGAGCAAAACCTTATTTACCGAAGCCATAATATTCTCCTGTGAATTGTCCTTTTTCGTTTTTGATTTGTGGGTTTTTTTTATGCCATTAACATGATGAACTATTTCTTTTGGCCCTAATTTTCTGCCGAGGAGATTAGACACCAACATCCGGTGCTCCTTTACATATCCAGATATGTCAGCGTTAAGATGTTTTGGCATATAAACAATAATATATCCATGATGTGTTACCCTTCTTCCGCCTTTCCAATTTGGCGACTGTTTACCTTTGTGTGTTACTTCCGATCTACATTTAGGGCTACAAAATCGGTAAACATGGGAGGATAGTGGCCGATAAATAGGAACTCCGCAATATTCACAGTCTCCACGATAATGACATAAACGGAGCTTGTCTTTAGTTTTGTCGTACAGCTTCCCGTTTTTCCACACAGGATTATTGGGCAGCGACGTGTTTCTTTTCATAGCTACTTTTCCAATAAAAAAACCAACCGAGTTGACACCAGAGCGGACAGGGTGTGTCCGTGAACTGACTCGATTGGCCTTAAATTTCTTACATACTCCGGTGTCATTCATGCAACTATAATCCTTTATTGGAAAATGTCAAGGAAAAATTTGATTTTTTATTACGGCATTGCATTTTATTTTATCTCCTTTTTTTTACTCTTAAGCGTAATAATGATACCACCTGTTACAACACTGACCATGATCCATCGTAAACACACAACAGAAATAGGGGCTTCGCGGCTCTCCCAACACCTGTCAAAGGAGTTAAAATGCCGCACTGGCATAGTTCCCATTACCACGAAAAAACCTATGCCTATCCAAAGTACGATTTTCTGTTTCCAGTTCATAATCTGCCGTCCTTTCATTACATAGCTTCGTTAGCCCAATTCGGATTGGGATCGGGAATGACTATGCCGATTGGAGCTAAAATATTCCTGAATCTCTCGAACAAGTCATTAGCCTCTGTGGTGCTCATGTCCTTTAAGGTTACCCGCTTGCCATTCTCGTCCGTAGTTGGACAGATAATATACATTAATTCGTGAAGGAAATCTTCGGTCAAGCCCACGCCTTTGGGAATTTTGCCATTCAGAAGATACTTCATAAGCCTTTCCACACCAATACCCAAGTCATCGGACTGAGCTATGACGGTGGGTATTACCATCCCGAAGATCATCCGGCACTGCTTAGCCGTTTTGGACTTCTTTGCCTTCTTTATAGTGAGTTCGTAGCAACCAGGCGTAGCAGCATTCTGGTACGTTCGCAGGATTTCCTTGCCGAACTTACCGTAGTCAAAATTCTCGCCTTCACGCTTTGTAAGATACACTTTTATTTTCTGCATTGTTGCCTTAGTAGCTTATGGTTATTGTGTTTGCTTCTCTTTATAATCCACACTAAAATTCTCGGTCACATCCTGCAAGAATTGTTCGAGAAAGATATTAAAATCAACAGGTTGGTTATCTTCCTCGTAGTGTGTCAGTCCAAATTGTGTGCTGGTTATCCCGTCGTCATGTTCAAAAGATAGTTTCATATATGGCTTACTCATTTTAATATCCTTTCTCTTTCTAAGTTTGATTTCTTGTATAATACACCTCAGTAGCTTACGGTTACATTGTCAATTCTGCCGTCGACAATTTTATCCCGTATTATCACGGCAATATCAGAACTGGTGAAGTTGTCAAGGGGGCTGATAATCATGAGCAGCTGGTCAAAGATACCATTTTCCACGGCCTCACGGTGCTTCTTGTTCTCAACCCGCTTACACTCCTTCTCTGCGGCCTCATCGGCTTCTCTGCGGACTTTCTCCGCCTCTGCCAGCCTGACACGCTCAGCCTCGGCCTCAGCATGCTTCTTGGCGTTCTCTGCGGCCTCATCGGCTATTTTCTTCTCCCGCTTGGCACGATCGACTTTTTCCTTATCGGCGTTGACCTTGGCTTCTTTGGCCTTGAACTCCGCTTCCTTCTCGGCAAATGCCGCTTCCCTTTCGGCTTGCTTAGCTTCTCTGGCCTTGAACTCTTCCTGCTTGCGGTCGTCCTCGGCCTTCTTCTCAGCCTCCTGACGATCAATCTTTTCCTGAATCTTAGCCTCTTCACGATCCTTGATTTCCTGAAGGGGTTTGTTGTGCACGTCAATCATCTCATCGACCATGCCTGTGTACTCGTTCTTCTTGGCATCTATTGCGCGACCAGCGGCAAGGATATCAGACTTGGCCTCTTTGTGCACCTCGATGATCTTAGTCTTCACCTTGCGGAGTTTGGTGATGTGGCTTCGGGCGTCCTTACTGCCCTGCTTGCTCCCATAAGGAAATACGAGAGTTTTGTTCTTTTTTTGGTACTCGGCGATTTCTACCTTCACTTCGTCGAATTTCACCATTTCGTTTGCCATGATACATCCTTCCTATTTTGAATATTGTTACAAAATTTATGTTAAGAACTCAGGGTTTCGTGAATGTTGCCGATGATTTCAAGTTGATAATCAGCTTTTATTTGCCTACGACTTCCCCTAATTCAACACAATCGATAACGTCTTGCAAGTCCTTAACGTCGGGGAAAAATTCTCTCACTGGCTGCAATATTGTTTCTTCAATTTCTTCATCTACCGGCATATCATCATACCCAAACAAAGAGCAGATTTCAGCTTCCGTAAGATAGGAACCTACTTTAAAATCTGTATGATATGTGGATATTTCTTCAACAAAATCTATCACCTCTGTTTTGACCGATAATATTGTATCAATCTGTGCTTTGCCATAATTTAGTTGCGGCTCATTAGGTAACATTTCGTCATAATCGGGCGTTATAACAAGGCTTCGTTTTATGTCGTTGTGGTACTTTTCAGTTCCGTTCTTGTCCTTGAGGCCGGTGAACTTGCTTACCGTTTCAGGGAGGACTTCATAAACTTCTAAATCTAAACCTAATTGAGCATCGTCATCGTTGTAAGCTCCTGTATAAATGAAATGATAAACACAACAATCTTTATGGCTTCGTTGGACATAATATCCATACACCCATTTCCCGTTATCTTTGCGTTTGCCTCTAAACTTTATTTCTCTATACATGATCTTCTCCTAAGCGATGTCGGCGGCCATAATATCCTCGGCTGTTATGTTTTGGTTAATCCACATTGACATATCTTTGAACTTTTCAGGATTGCCCAGTTCATTCTTAGCTCCCATGAAGACCCTGCCATTCATTCTCAGATATATGGTCTTGGCAAGGATCAGTGCGGTCGGGGGAACCTTGTTGCCTTCCTTCTCCCAGTCCTTGGTGTGAACCGCGTACCATGCTTCTGCCAGGGCGGTGTAAGCTTTTTCTTGGGCACCCTTCTTGAGTGTAAGCTTACTGACAGGCTCCGGGGCGTTCTTGTTGTTGCCTTTGCCTCTGGCGTTACCCCTACCGTTGCCGTTAGCACCGTCATCTTCGTCTCTTGAATCATCCAGACAGAACAAGCCGTTTAATGCTTGTTTCCTTGCGTAACTTGAGGACGCTAAAGTCAATTGCATGGGATCAATGATGTCTTTGCCTCGATCATTCTTCTTATCCAAAATCTCTCTGGCAAAAGATTTGGCAGAAACTTCTTTTTCGCCATCGCTCAGAGTAGCGACAGCAACAACATAATACCGCTCTCCGATCAAGACTAAATCATCGGAAAGAATAAGCGTAGCCGACTCGGAATATTCGGCCAATATAGGCTTGACCGCCATAAGTATATCTTCGGCGTTCCGGTATAAATAGTTTTGGGCTTTGTTTACCTTCGGTACTTTCAACTTCTTTTGGATATCGTGCAATAATTTCATAATCTCTCCTTTATAAACCGAGTCTCTTAGCACCTATAACTAAGTGCTTTATTCTATCTGTGTCCTTTGCTTTATCTTCTAATCCAAGCCCTTGTATTGTGCTATGCGGGCAAACTCATACAACGCACCAACTTATTGTACTCTCGGTGTGAATTTTTGTCGAAAAGAATAGCAACAACGTTTTTTTGAAGCCCTACGCTTCTTGAGAAAACTTTTGATATTATAACAAGGACGAATAGTGAATCGCAAAAAAAAAGACGGCTTATGTCCAGTGGAAGGAAATGTAGCCGCCTTTTTACTACTCAACAAATTGTCATTTCCACCGAACATAAGGAGCAGTGTATTTGACAGCAAGAAATTTGTCAAGCATAAAATAAATTTTTTTGCGATTTTTTTCATCATTTTGTTTATAACTCTTTATCTTCTTCCGGTTTCATTTTGTTACCTCGGATACTCCTGATTCTGATTAGGTAAAATCCAACGTGAAATCTTCGCCCTCTTTTCGATTGATTTTGTGGTCTTATGAACAAAATAGTCAGCCAAGTGAAACAGTACTGAGGCTAAGAAGATGATTACGGCCCACTTGATAACATATAGAGTCTTCTCTTTGTCAATCCATTTGACAATCCAGCAAATCAATTTGACAATCAATTTGACAATCCAATAGATAAGCCAGATTATAGCAAAAGAGCCAAAGGCGAGGATACACACACTGGGAGGGGCATTATCGATTATTCCAGCCGCTATAACGGCTAAAAAAGCAATTATAGAAATCACCAGTGTCGCTATTTTAAATCCTTTTTGCAAGTTCATACTATCCCTTTCTTAAAAGTCCACACCACATCCTAAACTCCGTACATATTTACTTGCCTCAAAATGGCATTTTTACCTTTTCCTCTAAGTCTTTAAGCTCCCCGACGAACCTATCCAGTTCGGCCTTCAGCCGGACACAGTAGGCAATGTCACGCGGTACCCGTATAACTACCATCGGCTGGTGCTTTACTCTGGGATCAAAGCTCACGAAGTCACACCACTGCCTCTCTGTAACCAATATGCCTCCCTGAACCTGGGGTACATACTGTAAGGGAAGCTTTCGGTCCACGATCATCTTCAGGTGGGTGGAGCTGTCAGGACACTTGAACTCCAGTATCCCATCCTTACCGACCAGTCCGTCCGTTGACGCCCCTACATAGTCGTCCATTTCAACGAACCCAATCCTGTCAACATTGATACTGTGCAATTTCTCGTAGTAAGCGACCGCCTCCGATTCGACCTCATTACCCCGATCCATGACAGCGTTGGTGTAAGAGTCCTTCGTCTCCCCCGTGATCCGCTCGGCGAGGACGTTCCAAAGGTAAGTTCCCCGGCCAGTCTTCTTGTTCAGCACTTTACTGAATTGCGAAGCCGTCACTTTGCCGCATCTGGCTTGGTGCCAGTCGTCGCTTCCCTGTTCACATCTAATAAATTTCATAATAACTCCTTTATAAATATTTCCCACTATCCAAACAATAACCATCTTTACAATAATGCACTTCGTCATCCATGTCGTAGCCCATACAATTTCGGCACCCGCACTGGCCGCACTTACACTGTATCGTCTTGGCACAGCCCTGGTGGATCATATTTTCACAGCCCTCGTTAGGGCAACTAACGACCTCATGGGCCCATATCTCATGCCCGCACACGGCACAGTTGCCGACGACTTCGGGCTCGGTTTCAGATGTTGGTCTTGGAAATCTATCAAGATCCATCTTCGTCTCCTTTTATGTTCATGGATGTGAGTTGAAACTCGCCCTCCATAAGCATCCTTGCCATTTTCTCCATGCCTTGGCAGTAACCAACCGTAAACATCGCAGTGGGATCGTCCTTGCCCTCAAAGTGGTCTTCAGCATGAGCGATAAGTTTCGCAATCTCTAAGACCATGTGGTCTTGATTCATTATTTTTACCACTACGTCATTTAGCGACTTACCTTCCCCCTCCAGCTTTATTCTTGCTTTTTCTGGTTCTGGTTTCATTTTTTATCCTTTCTAACTTGTCAAAAATAAGGTGATGGGCGGTTCCTTCCACCGTTTGCCTATCCTTTTGGCCATCACCTGTACAAATAAGACAGCTTGCACAGAATAAGGTGCGGTTCTTACTCCTGTTTTGCGTGCAAGTAATGCCGTCCCGTATTTATATGTCAAAAAGAACGCGACAGGCAGGATTCGATACCTGCATGGTTAGTGTTTCGTTCATAGCCCGTTGGACACGGTCACAGCCGCTCAGTTTTGGCAACACCTAACCCGAACAAAGCCATACTTACCCCACTTAGTCCAACTGATGATAAGACTTTGCCCAAGCAACCTTATTGTCTTTAGCGTCTATCTTCCGCCACTATCACGTTCTAATATTTCAAAGAAAAGGGCAGGCAGGACTCGAACCTGCGACTTCACCACATGCGGTGATCTCTGCCACTGAGATACTGCCCTAAAGACCCCGACAGGAATCGAACCTGTATTCTGACCTATATCGACTTAGGCCGTACTTCAATGTCGCTGGCCTGAGCTACGGGGTCATGTGCCGTGCCGGCGTAGTTTTTAATATTTTTAAGGAACAGGAAAAACCGGCACAGCGTTTATTCACTTTTCAAATTGGCCAGACCCGCGGAGGGAGAAAGAAGAGTTAACGAGCCTGGCCGTTGTTCAAATAAATATTTAATTTTCAATGATTTCGTTAGCATCAAAAAAATGCTCCCGCTCGATCAACTGAACAGGAGCATCGGAGGGGGGTGATGATAACATTTGTGACGGTTGTGGATGATCTCCCAGTTCTGCAACTATCAGGGCAGTAAAAAGAACTGCAAAAACTATGATAAATAATATTACTTCTGCGGTTTTTCTAAACATTTTATTTTCCAAACTTAATATCAGCCCTGCCCCCACTCCTTTGAGGGCAGAGCCTACGCCCGTGAACTAATTATCGCCCTTTTCGAGCATTTCTTCAAAACCTTCTGCAGTCCAGGTCACATCCCTACCTAATGCTGCCACTGTTTGACATCCTGAAGTATATATCGTCAATAATACTATCAGAATTGCCAGAATCACACCTACTGTTTTCATACTACTGCTCCCTTCTTGTAACAATATTACCGTCTGAATCGGCTACATACCGATCCTGTTCTCTTTTGAATTTGTGGTTGTGGAGTTCCAAATCTGCTTGAACAAATACCCAATAAGCATCGTCAAGTGCTTTTCTCTTCTTTTCCTGCACGACGACAAATAGAGCCTTTTCGGCATCAGTATTTGATATTATTCGGCTGTGTGCTAAAACTCGCTCCAATTCAATATCCTCTCTACGTTTCATTGTTTTCTCCCTTCACAAAAAATGCCAGAACCGGCTTGTGTTGTCTCAGCTACGAATACGACACAATGATATGGACCGGTATCTGGCGTGATTTCATTCCAACTAAGTTGTATCAGTATTCGTAGCATAATTATAGTATACACTCTCTTTCGTCATAATGCAAGGGAAAAATAAGAAAATTATTACTTTTCCCTGTTGATTTTATAAGTTGTTTGTGATTAAGGCGTTACGAGGCCAACTTTTTTTTGGAAAAGTATTGTTCCATAATTCTTTTCCGGATTCTGTTTAAAAATCGCAAGCCAGTTTTTGCTTGACATTCGCATATAAAGGGGTATAGTGGGGGCATGGCTAAAGGGGTACTCATAAAGACCGGTGTGGCTGACTGGCGGTATTACAAGAAGGCTGAATTCGCAGATGGTAGTATCTCACCGAGATTTGGTGCTATTACTGTAGATGGTAATGCCAATGTCGGAACTCTAAGGACTGGCATTATCACGATGGATGTCGGTTTAATTGAGAGAAATATAGCTTCAAATTCTCTGACTGTAGCAGGCTACGATAGCGGTAATAGTGGTGGTTCTATAGTATTGGTTGGTGCGGATCATCCAACATCGTCGATTAAAGGCGGCGTTGCTCTTCGTTATGGTGATGCAACAGCCGTTATTGATGCCAGTTCAGCCCTTAAAATCCAGAAGCTCGATGACAACGCTACTCCTGTTGATCTTTTGACCTTTACCAGTACAGGCGCGGCTATCTTTGGTTTGAACACTCCAGTTGATATTGCTAATGCAACAATAACGTTTACGAATGCAGTTCTTAGAGGAGGCTACTTATTTACTGATCCGGCTACAGGCCTTGTAACTAAAGATACTTCTCCTTACCATTCAGGTCAGGAACTCGCTCACATTTTAGTTACACCTTCATCTGGAACTCTTAATGTAGCAGGAGATATAACAATTCTTAATTCTACGCCTATTCTTGTTTTTCAAGATAGCGATAGTCTGGGAGCCGCTTCAGTTGGTTATATAGAGTGGAGAGATTCAGGCGGTGGAAGGGCTGGATTTTTGGGTAATAATACTTCAGGCAATGATGATTTATATTGGAAGAATGAACAGGGAGGAAATATAGGAATAGAAACAACTGGAGCAGGTGAACTTCAGATCTTTGCTAATACTGTAATAGATGGGCAGTTATCTTCAGGAAACGTAGGAATAGGTTCAGCACCTTTTGAAGTTGATGGGTATACAAGTAAACTAACAATAACAAATGCGGTTGATGAAGATTTTCATGCCATTATATTAAAAGCCGGAGCAACTACTCAGCAAAGAAACTATATAAAATGGGTTGACCA
>SDBV01005668.1_pt1 | contig 17563 bp, 19 predicted proteins | sample 2277081 | NCBI WGS metagenome assembly SDBV01 (sample SAMN10402039, study PRJNA504765) | marine sediment metagenome | isolation source: marine sediment core GS10_PC15, 223 cmbsf | place: Arctic Ocean: Southern Knipovich Ridge | collected 2010 | reverse complement strand
TACTGCTTCAACGATTTTTTGACGTGTTCGGCATTTGCCCACACTCTATCAAAAATCAAAGACGTGTCAAAGAACTTATATATTACGGCACTATTGCCGCTTAATTTTTAACGAACTATTGATATTATAAACGGCGTCTTATTCTTAAGGGATTTCAAATGCATTTCTGCCCTTTCCAACTAGTGAACTATCTGGAGACCCAAGTTGTTTTGAGACCTGAATAAAAATTATTTCTTCCCCATACTTTTTGTTTTTTTCAGTTAGATAAAAGGTATCTGTCAGGTCACCAGACACATCGATTTTATAATGAATTGAACTATTCCTGTTCAGCTGTCTTTCCTGCTGACAGTTGGAGACTAATGTATTCCTTCCTCCTCGGTGTTAAGAAAAACTGATGTCCGTATAAGTTGTCAAATTGTTTTAATCCTATTTTGCAAGGTCCGGATCCTGATTAGACTTATTCTTTAATGAAAGAAGATTGAAAGATCAATTTTTTTCTATGCATTTCCTTCACAACTTTTCTTTGTGTCTCCATGTCTTGGTGAGAATTACGTTCCCTTTATTGCATTATACTAAGTATCAAGGGTCTAACGCAGCAAATATTCTTTTTATATACCATAAAAATAAGCACTTCCAAAGTGGCTACTAATTTCAAAAAGCTTGATTTGGTGATAGGTATAAAATTTTTCTTAATTTAGCTACCAGTAAATTTATTCTTTTTCTATGGGAAAAGCCATTTCAGTAATTAACAATAAAGGAGGTACGGGAAAAACCACAACGGTTTTGAATTTGGGGGCTGCATTAAAAAAATTAGGTCATAAGGTATTGTTGATCGATCTTGACAGCCAATGCAATCTGACTCATGCGCTACGCATTCACGAAGCCAAACATCATATCGGCGAAGTACTGTTGAATAAATGTTCGATCGAAGATAGTTTGCATGAGGCCGAAGGACTTACACTGATACCATCAACCAGCAATTTGCTCGATTTTGAATATTTGATAAATAGCGAACCAGGCCGAGAATTTTTGCTTCGCGAATTACTTAGCAAAACCAATACCTACGATTATGTATTGATGGACTGCCCTCCAAGTATGGGAACCTTATCTATAAATTCACTGGTTGCAGCTGATGCTTATATTGTTCCTATGCAAGCAGAAAATTTTGCTTTTATCGGATTGGACCAACTCCTTCAGACCGCCGAAAAAGTAAAAAAGAGAATGAATACACATCTCGAACTTGCCGGAATTTTATTTGTAAAATACCAACCTCGAACCAAATTTGGACAGGCGGTTGTTTCTAGCATTGCTCAAAATGCGTTGTTAAAAGATAAGCTCTTTGACAACTACATTCGCCAGGATATTTCGGTTATGGAGGCTCCTTCATTAGGGCAATCCATTTTTGAATATGCCCCAAAAAGCCGTGGCGCTTATGATTATCTTAATTTTGCAAAAGAACTACTTCTAAAACATGGCAGCCAAAAAAACTAAAAAGAACATAAAGAAATTTAAACAAGCATTACTCAGTAATACCAGTTTTATTAAGGAAATTGAAAGTGATGACAATTCTTCGCAACACCAACATATCTTGGCTGATGAGGTAATTGACACTGAGGTTCGGGAGAAATTTCAACTACTTGCCGAATATGAAGGCGTGGAAGAAAAAGAATTAATAAATATGGCTTTAGTTCATTATTTAAGGCTAAAGGGGCTTCAATTAAAAAAAGCCATCAAACAAAAAGGTGAGAATTAATCCTATTTTATTCACGCAAAGCCGCAAGGTCACAAAGCATTCTAAGCTTCATCCTATTCGATTTTTTCTTCGCATCTCCGCGCCTTAGCGAGAATTAATCCTATTTTTACTCACGCAAAGAAGCAAGGTCGTAAAGCATTCTAAGCTTCATCCTATTCGATTTTTTCTTCGCGTCTCCGCGCCTTAGCGAGAATTAATTCTTTTTTTTAATTATGCAAGTTCGCAACATATTCTATGCAATTTCAATCCAATTTTTCTATACTTCGAACAATTACATGACTATTTGAAGTAATATCTGGAGGTCTTGTCCTACAACTTAAAAATCAACCTTACCAATTTGAGTTTGCCTGCATAGGGTGGATACCTGAGTGGAATATCCAACCAATTACTTTTCTTTACAATTCCTTTGCTGTTTGAAAAGGCATAAAAGCTGTCTTTTCCATGATATTTACCGATACCACTATTGCCTACCCCGCCAACAGGAATCGCTGAGTTGCCAAATTGAAATAAGGTGTCGTTGATACATCCACCACCAAATCCAACTTCTTTGAGCACCCTTTCCTGTTTCTTTTTATTGGTCGAAAAATAATAAAGCGCCAGTGGTTTTGGCCTGTCCTTAATCTCGTTTAGCGCCGTGTTCAAATCCTCAAATTCCATAGCGGGAAGAATTGGCCCAAAGATCTCATCCTGCATTACCGGATCATCCCACGAAATATCATCCAGAACCGTTGGAGCGATATATTTTTCTTTTGCGTCTGAATCCCCTCCAATCACCGTCTTTCCATTATCTAAAAATGGACTTAAGCGATTAAAGTTTCCTTCATTAATAATTCTGGGGAAATCAGGACTGTTTTTCGGATCCTCTCCATAATGTTTCTTGATGTAAAACTCCAGCTTTTCCAGCAGTGGCTTTTTAATGCTTTTATGGAGCAAAAGGTAATCCGGAGCCACGCAGGTTTGGCCTCCGTTTACGAATTTTCCCCATACGATCCTCTTTGCTGCGAGATCAATGTTGGCATCGGCATCCACAATACAAGGTGACTTTCCGCCTAACTCCAGGATGCAGGGCGTTAGATTTTTAGCTGCAGCTTCATAAACAATCTTACCAACTTTCACACTTCCGGTAAACAGAATATGGTCATGTTTTTCAGCCAGCAGCGCCTGAGTCACATCCACTCCTCCTTCAATTACCGCAACATACGATTCATCATAAATCTCATTGACCATCTTTTTCACAAGTGCCGATGTATTGGCTGCCAGTTCTGATGGCTTTAATACCACACAATTCCCTGCAGCAATAGCCCCCACCAATGGTTCAAATATCAATTGAATCGGATAATTCCACGGGCCAATAATAAGGGAGTTCCCATAAGGTTCACGATATATATAACTTTTTGCCGGAAGGCTAACGAGCGTTGACTTCACCTTTTCAGGCCTCATCAGCTTAGGAAGCCTTTTCAAAAAATACTTTATTTCTTCCTGAATCAAAGCGACTTCAGTTCCAAATGCTTCGAAAGTAGATTTTTTAAAATCCAGATATAAGGCATCGAAAATTTCAGCCTCATACTTTTGAATCACCTGATAAAGCTTTTTTAATTGCTTCAATCTGAATTTTAAATCAAGTGTTTCGCCGGTGCGGAAAAAAGTCCTTTGCTTACTAAGGATCTCACTGATCTTGTCTTTTTGAGTTTCTTGGGTTACCATCACGCTACCTTTACAATTAAATATCAGATACACGTCCATTCCGGATAAAAAAATTCTGGAAATGAATGTTTCAAAACGAATTTGTATATTATGTGCAAATGTTTTTAAATTTGAGATGAATTCCATGAAAAGGTACATTTTTTTGCTCTTATTATTTTTTAGCGGATTTAGTCTGGCGGCACAAGCCGGTAGTCCGGGTCAGATCGTTGGTGTGTGGAAATCATCAAATAATAAGTTCATGGTAAAAATAGATAAAGTAGGAAATTATTTTCAGGGAAGGATTGTTTGGATTGAAATTGCCAATGAGGAGCCCGTACTCGATGTGAATAACCCGGAAGAGCGTTTGCGAAATACACCCTTAAAAGGGAATAAAATTATCCAGCGCCTTTCATTTGATCCTTCAAAATCCATTTGGGGTGGCGGCACTTTTTATAATTACAATGAAGGAAAACGATATAATTGTCAAATCTCCCTTAGTGGACGTCAGCTCAAAATCACTAAGTATTCACAAAACAGCCAGGAAGGCATTGTGGAAACCTGGATTCGCCAATAGATAGAACTAGATTAACTACTATTTTTCATTTACTTTTAATTCTAAAAATATCTATCCAAGGGAGCAGGTTATGCTGATTTAGAGGAGCATTTTGCCATCATTGATTGATTTGTGCTTGTCATCCATTCTTTTTCAATTTATAGATAAAGAAAGTAATCTTAAAATTTATTTCATCTACTTGTGTTAATTAATCAACATCTTTGGATTTTTATTTACCTTTAATTTGTTATTACATAACACCTTTTTATACAATTAGAAAACGGGTTAATCATGAATAATTTTTTATTACAATACATGAAGGACAGATTTAAACCTGAAACAGCTCTTTCAAAAAAAAATCATACTAAAGGCGGACCAACTGTGACCATTTCAAGAGAATATGGATGCCCTGCCAAAAGACTCGCAGGTATGTTATCCTCCGAATTGAATAGAAGAGAGATTGAGAATTACTCTAAACATCGTTGGCAATGGATTGGAAAAGAGATTCTTGATGAATCAGCAAGGGAATTGAATCTTAAGTCCGACGTGATCAGAGAAGTGGCAAATAAAGAAGAAAGTGGTGTGGTTGGCGATATTGTTATGTCACTTTCTCATAAGTATTACCCCGGTGATCAAAAAGTAAAAAAGACTATAGGAGAGGTGATACGGTCATTTGCAGTGCAAGGTCATGTAATCATCGTAGGTCGGGGTGGGGTTTCTATAACAAGAGATATTCCGGATTCTTTACACATAAAAATTATGGCGCCGTTGGAATGGAGGATAAATAATGTGAGTAAGAATCATATGGTATCGTTGGCAGAAGCGAAAAAGAAAATACAAACTATCGATGCTAACCGTATCAAATTGTGTGAGTTTTTTGAAGGTTCAAAAATTGATAATAGTGCATTTGACGTAATCCTTAACTATATGACTCTTGATGAAGAAGACATTATAACCACGATAATTAAACTAATGGAATCTAAAGATCTTATATAATTTAGCTGGAAAAACATTTAATTATTCCTTTTTTTACCTCAAGAAAAGTTAAGTAAGTCACCTTTTTATTACATGATCAAGAATTATTGACACATTAGGTAAAAACACCTTATGTCTGGAGGTGTAATTTTATTAATCGATAGCAATCTCAAATTCATCGAAGATTAATAATTGCTGATAATTTTAACGCAAAAATCTATTGTGTTGCTATTTGATGAAATGTTTGTGATCAATACAAAATACCACTCCTATTATCTCATTTCCTTACGGTAATCAATTTGCCTTGAACGTACGCCCTATTTCAAAAAAGTAAGTTTAATAGGAATGAGAAGTATATTTGCACTCGTAAATTTCAAAATAGACAATTTTATTTTAATAAAACTAATTATAAATGAATACCAGAATTAGTAATGGCTTTAAGCCGAGAACTATGTTGATTGTGGCTTTTATTATGGCCTTTATGGGGGTGTCCGAAGTTTTCTCGCAGGCATCAAATGTATATAAAGTTCAGTCTTTATTTTTATACAATTTCTCAAAGCATGTGAAATGGGAAAACTCAGGTAACGAAACTTTTACAATCGGAGTATATGGAAATCCTGCTGCATATGCAGAAATCAAGAAAAACTTAGAGAGCAAATCTATTTGGGGGAAAAACATAAAAGTTGTTGATATAACATCGAATCAGGAGATGAATAATTGCCACTTGGCATATATGCCAAAATCTAATAAAAAGAAAATATTAGATTTTATCGGAAGTACTGAATTATCAAACACCTTGTTGGTTACAGAAGATGACCTGATGAATGATGGCGCTGCGATAAGTTTTGTTTACGATCAATCAAAGATGAAATTTAAAATCAGCAAAGCAAAAATTGAGCAGGTCGGATTAAAAGTGAGTAGCACACTAATATCCGTCGGAATACCTGTTTAAGAAATACAATTATTAACTTGTTGAAAGCCCTTCCTCAAACCGGAAGGGCTTTTTTTTGTGCTTTGTTTCCTGGTTTACCTGATCCTATTTAGAAATTTCACAATCAATAAAATTTAAATCAGTTTATATGCTATTTCACATTATAAAACCACTGCAGGAACTCAAGCTGGCGATGAGCTATAATAAGTAAAGTCATGTTATAGTTAATTCTATGACAGACATTATTGCTGAACTAATCAGATTGACGACATTAAAGATTTTATTTGACCCTCCACTGGTAACAATTTTTTCATTCATTCATTCTTAAGAAAATGTTTCTTTATTCATTTTTTTCTTACAAATAGAGAAATTGTGATATATAGCGTAAGTGAATCCGTTTTGCAGAGAAAAATGATATATTCATCGAACAAAATTAACTGTTGATAAATTTAGTGTTAAAATACATTGAGTTGCCTAATATTAGAATCTGCATTTCCACTATAATTTCTATTCTCATTAACCTGTATTTCTTACTGTAAACCCCTTGCCATGAACAGATACTTTTAGCCAGAAATATCTATTAATAACAAAAGAGAGCTACTTTCGGGTAGCAATAATATTGAAAAAGGCAATTAATCAATTAATTCACTATAGATAGAAACGCGGATTATGAAGGGCAGCAAGTTAAAAATTATATTAATTGGGGCATTTATCATGGCCTTTTGTGGGATGTCCGAGGTTTTTTCTCAGGCGTCAAATTTATATAAAGTTCAGTCTTTATTCTTATACAATTTCTCAAAACATGTGAAGTGGGAAAACTCTGGCAAGGAAACATATACTATAGGAGTTTATGGAAACACCGCTGCTTTCAAAGAAATCAAAAAAAACCTGGGAGCAAAAATGATTTGGGGTAAAAACATTAATGTTATTGAGATCAATTCAACGGCGGAAATTAAAAATTGCCACATGGCATATATACCTAAATCCAACAAAAAGAAGATATTAGAATTTATTGGAGGGGCGGAATTATCAAATACTTTATTGGTGACAGAAGATGACCTGATGGATAAAGGCGCTGCTATCAGCTTTGTTTTCGAACAATCAAAAATGAAATTTAAAATCAGCAAAACTAAAATTGAGGCGGCCGGATTAAAGGTGAGCAGCACATTGATCTCAATCGGCATATCTGTCTAGAAAATAAGATTATACCCTTGAAAAAAGCTCTCCCCAATTCAGGAGGGCTCTTTTTATACCCGATTCCTTTGAAATTGCACTACCAAATTTAATTTTTCCACAAAATTCTATTATCAATATCTTATTACATAATGTAGAGTTGTTGACACTTCTGTTGTGAATTTTTCTTATCGATAGAATTATTAAGTTAATCGAAGAAAAGTATTCATTGAAAATTTCAACATAGAAACATGGTTTGTTTCAAATAATTGAATTCCTAATTTTGGATCTATTCTTTCTTAATTACCTGATTTACTTACTTTTATTTAATTTCTATGAGTAGACACCCTCCTTCAATTTACTCTTTTTACTAAAAAAGCAACGTACATTTGTTATTAGAAATATTAGAAAAAAGGCGAATTGTAAATTGTAATTAGAAATTGATGGGAAAACGGATTAAGAAATACCTTACAAGTAAAAGTTTATTAATTATAGCTGTCTTCATGACATTGGTTGGAATGTTTGAAGCTTACTCTCAAGCCACAGGTACTTATCGAGTTCAAGCCTTGTTTTTATACAATTTCACCAAACATGTGAAATGGGAAAACTCAGATAATGAATCATTTACAGTTGGAGTTTTTGGAAATCCCATGGCCGATAAGGAGATTAAGAAAAATTTGGAAAGTAAAAAAGCATGGGGGAAAAATATAATAATTGTTGAGATAAAATCATCCGTAGAACTGAGCAATTGCCACATGGCATATATACCTAAATCCAATAAAAAGAAAATATTAGGATTTATAGGAGGCGCTGAGTTGTCACATACATTATTGGTGACAGAAGACGACCTGATGGATAAAGGAGCTGCAATCAGTTTCGTTTTTGAACAATCAAAGATGAAATTTAAAATCAGCAAAACTAAAATTGAGGCGGCCGGATTAAAGGTGAGCAGCTCATTGATCTCTATGGGGATTGCGATATAAGAGATACACTTTTTTTATCGATTCTGGATTTGACTAAGTTTGCTCTGAATAAGCAACTTATCAAGAAGTTGAATAAAAATAAGTCCGATTGCTGCAAACAAGAAATATCTACCCTCGCTTTCCATTATATTTATAAATTTCCAAAACCAATCTCTGCCCATAAAATACACAACGGATAAAATGATAGATATTAATGGTACAGATACGGAAAAAAACAAGATCGCATTCCATAATATATCTTTGACCATCTTTCTCCTAAATGCCAACTTTATCGTTTTTGCAACAAATTTATCTGGAATTACAAAAGAAGGCTCCTGATCCAAATTCTTCATGAGCATTTCATACAATTCAGCATCTTCATTCGCGAAATGAATTTCTGATTTCTCGTCAGAAATACTTTTAGTATCCATCATTTGTTGGATTTCTTCGTCAGTCATTTTTTTTTGTTGATTCATAATCTTCAGAAAATTAAATGTCACGATACATTTATTAAACTAACTATCTTCCTCTTCTTTAAGATGTCCTTCAGAATTTTTCTGGCTCTGAATATATAATTTTTAACCGTTCCATCGGGCATTCCAGTAATATTTGCAATTTCCGTATAATTAAAACCATTAATATGATACAAGGTTAGTACACTTCTATACTGGAGAGGCAACATATTAACCAATTGATGAACTAAATTTTTCATCTCTTTATTTTCCAGATTTCTCAACGGGTCATCTTCAGAAATCACCGTACCAATAATATCCTGATCAAGGATATCTGAAAAACTCACTTACTTTGATTTTTTCAAATGATTAAGTGTCAGTCTATAGGAAATGGTAGCAATCCATGTAGATAGCTTCGAATCAAATTTGAATTTTTCCAGATTGATATAAATCTTGATAAATATTTCCTGACAAATATCTTTAAGCTCATCCTCATCTAAAACCATTCTTGAGACCAGGCGCCAAACCAGCTTTTCATACTGTTTTACAAGTAATGAAAACGCTTGCTTATTCCCATTCAATATTTTATTAACCAGCTCCCTGTCTTCATACATATTGTTCATGAGACAATGAACCTAAAAAAAATGTTGCAGAAATTTATATTTTTTGCAACAAATTGAACAGCGATTTTGTCTCATGGTTAAAAATGGTTCAAACTAAATAAAATTATTATGAGTGAAGGATTAGCAGCATTGTCAGTAGTGGGCATTTTAGCCTTTGGAATTTTCTCCATTATCAAATTGATCACAGAATATAAACTCAAGCGACGTTTGATTGAGAAAGCAGAAGTTAACGATGGATTTAGTACGGCCTTAGAGGAAAGCATGAAATCCATTACACCAAAATATGAGCAACTTCGATACCCAACACTTAAATGGGGATTGGTGTTTTTATCTGCGGGTATTGGATTTATCATCATGGAGTTTTTTGAAATGAATTATAGGAGCACCTTACCATTCGGGATTCTTTCTGCAAGCATATCTATTGGTTTTTTGGTGTATTTTTTTATTATGAAAAGAGAAATTATAAAGTCTGAGTAATTCAGGCTTTTTTTATTCTATGATATTCATGGAAAAGTAATCTGTTTTTTCGCCAATTTCAATACGTAAAATATTAGAAACTACGAGGCGTATCAGAATCTGTGAAGCCTTATTTCTGGATAGTCCGGATATTTCCATAAACTCCGTTAGGGTTGTTTTACCATGTGTTTCGATATGTTGAAAAAGAAAATGCTCTTTTTCACCTAGTTGTACAGGATATGATTTTTTTATTTTTGATCTTTTTAAGATCGCAACCATTTCCCTGCTCGCCTGAATACTTTTATCATTTACGCGCACATAAGCCTTTCCTCTTTTTTTGGGATCATTGAGGAAATAACTGGGTTTTTTTCTGTTTTCGTAAATCCTATAATGAAGTACGCTTCGCTTTCTGTTTATTGGGATAAATTCAGACTGATACTTTATCCCCGGCTTAATATGATTCTTAATTGCTCTTTCGATTACAAATTTGTCTTCTTCGGCAAATTTGAGCCCGGATATCCTTCCATCATCATCAACGCCAATCAATAATTGGCCGCCATCGCTGTTAGCGAAAGCTACCATTTCCCTAACAATCTTCTCGGGGAAAGACGCTTTCAGTTTAAACTCCACTAGCTGGTATTCCCCTTTACTTACCAAATATTCAAGCTCTTGTAATTTCATCTTTTAAAATTTTCAGAAACATCGCCGCTTGTTAATTTTTTAGGCCCGGCCAGATGATGCAGGCCTGCAAGCAGACACATCTAAAAAATTATCTCATAGTTGGTACTGCGTCATATTATCAAAGGCAAAAATAAAATAGCATGAGGAGAATCTATCGAATTTTTGAAATTAATATTTTACCTATCCAATATCAGAAAGATAATCTTCCGAATCTCCACTGGGTGCAGTAAACATGCTGCTCAGAAGATCTTTAAATATCAATCCGCTTGTAATATGTTTTTTACTGATCAAACTATATTCTGCCAGGCCATGTAGCGCAAATTCCATAAAAAATAGTTTGTCTTTGCCATCAACATTTTTCAAGTATGTATCAATTACCTCTCCCAAACCGGGGATTTCCTTTAAAAGCTGTTCGTATTTTTGATCTTTATAATCATTAAGTATATCGATTTCATTTCCCTCACTGAACCAGTCAATTATCTTTTTATAAGGATTATTGCCTTTTTGCTTTCTTACTCTATCCGGATCAGGAAAATAAGTGACAAACTGAGCCCGTATGGCCTTGCCCAATAAATCTTTTGCAACGATTCCGGGACCTTCCTGCTCACCCTCATACACCAATTCTACTTTACCGGTAATCGCCGGAATGACTCCAATAAAATCTGAAATCCGAATATAAGTTGTTTTTTCATGATTAATCAAAGCTCTTCGTTCTGCGGCGCTTTTCAAATTTTCAAAAGCCGAAATAGTCAATCGGGCAGAAACGCCACTTTTTTCATCGACAAATTCACTAGTTCGGGCCTGGATGGCTATTTCTTCAATTAGGTCACGTACATGTTCGTTGATTTGAACAATAGCCTCTTGATCATCTTTTTTCCTGGCTTCCTGCATCGTGATCTTTTTACCAATCTCTATTGATTTTGGATAATGAGTAATGATCTGGCTGTCGATCCTGTCTTTTAATGGTGTAACAATGCTACCTCTGTTAGTATAATCTTCAGGGTTGGCAGTGAACACAAATTGGATATCTAGTGGAAGTCTCAGTTTGAAACCACGGATTTGAATGTCCCCTTCTTGAAGAATATTGAATAAGGCCACCTGGATTCTGGCCTGCAGATCGGGAAGTTCGTTAATCACAAAAATACACCGGTGGGACCTGGGAATTATTCCATAATGAATCACGCGTTCATCTGCATAGTTAAGCTTCATAGAAGCAGCTTTGATCGGATCTACATCCCCAATAAGGTCTGCAACAGACACATCCGGGGTTGCTAATTTTTCAGCATATCTATCAGACCTATTTATCCAAATAATAGGTGTGAGATCACCATGTTCCTCCACCAAATCTAAGCCGTATTTTGAAATCGGGCTTAAGGGATCATCGTTCAATTCAGAGCCATGGATCACCGGTATGTATTCATCCAGAAGATTTACCATCAATCTTGCGATTTTTGTTTTAGCCTGGCCTCGCAATCCTAAAAGGGAAATATTGTGCATTGAAAGAATGGCCCTTTCCAGATCTGGAATTACGGTTTCATCATAGCCCCAAATCCCATTAAACGGATTTTCCCCATTGCTTAACTTCCTTATCAAGTTGTTGCGAAGCTCTTTTTTTATTGACGAAGACTGATATCCAACACTTTTTAATTCTCCTAGTGTTTTAATATTATGAAGTTTCCCTTTGGGAAGGTCTATGAAATTCATGGCTGGATTGATTAATATTTAAATGTATTTTTTTCTGTTTCGGCGGTAATCTTCAAACACCAGATTTCCCAATCCCTGAAGATTACTATAATATGCATTTCCATTATTTACTTTTGTGAAATCCTGAACAAATTCTTTTAAATACGGATCAGAGGCTATCATAAAGGTCGTCACCGGAATTTTTATCTTTCTACACTGTGCCGCCAGATTCAACGTTTTTTTAAGGATTTTAGGGTCCAAACCAAAGCTGTTTTTATAATATTTTATTCCCTGTTTCATACAGGTAGGCTTTCCGTCAGTGATCATGAAAATTTGCCTGTTCGGATTTTTTCTTTTTCGTAATAGATCTATAGCCAGCTCAAGGCCGGCTATGGTATTGGTATGATATGGGCCAACTTCCAGGTATGGTAAATCTTTAATCTCAATCTGCCATGCGTCATTTCCGAATACTATTATATCCAGCGTATCTTTTTTGTAATTTTTAGTAATCAATTCAGCCAATGCCATGGCTACTTTTTTAGCAGGAGTAATTCGGTCCTCGCCATACAATATCATCGAATGCGAAATGTCAATCATCAAAACAGTTGATGTTTGGGCTTTGTGTTCATTTTCAATGATTTCCAGATCATTTTCGGCCAGATAAAAATCATCAAGCCCGTGGTTTATTTGCGCATTTTTGATTGATTCAGTGACTGAGATCTGATCGAAGTTGTCTCCAAATCGAAATTCCCTCCTATCAGCGCTTTTTTCATCCCCCAAACCACGATGCGTAGTTGAGTGATTGCCCTTTTTTGATTTCTTTAGCTTACCAAATATTTCCTCTAATGCACTTTTTCTTAATTGCTGTTCACTTTTTGAAGTGATGGATAATGTACCTTTTTGTGTGTCTTCTTCAATGTAACCCTTGTCTTTTAGGTCATCGATGAAATCTCCAATACCATAGGTATCATCGGTCAGTCCATATTGTTTATCAAGATTGGTAAGCCAACTCAAGGCTTCCGACACATTCCCTGAAGTCGTTAAGATCAATTGTTTGAAAATATCATGAAGATGATCAAATCCGCTTTTTTGAGCTTTTTTCGGTTGATAATATTTTGAGAATCTAAATCCTGACATATGATACTTGACTTATTTGCAATAGAAATGTTGAATTAGTTAATAATTATTAAGCTCTGGTAAGTAAAACTGTAAAAGCAGGGCTAATTGTTTTACTGATTTTATATTTTTTTTGTTACTGATGTAATTTTTCTTTTTATAACTGTAGGTTTGTTTGGTTACAAAAATTTAATTTTAGAAATAAATAATTGCATTTAAAAAGGTTAAGTTATGAGGAATATAGTGGTAGTTATTGCAATAGTTTTTACTTGTTTGGCGGCATCTTGCACACAGCGAACCTGCCCAACCTATACCAAGGAAATTAAGGAAGTCCCTCAAGAGCAACAAGTAACAGCAGAAGAAGACCAACGAGTTTAAGAAATTAATATCAATGTTTAGGACATTGATTAAAGATAATTAAAACAGTGTGTTTACAGATTTGTGCTTATGTCAGATTTAAGCCTTGAAAAGGGCTTTGATCATTTAGAGAATTAAAAAAGGGAGACGAATAATTCGCCTCCCTTTTTCTACTTTCTCTTATTTTGATTTTATCCATTCATTGAGACCAGAAATTCTTCATTACTTCTGGTTCCTTTCAATTTATTCAATAAAAACTCCATCGCTTCCACAGAGTTCATATCCGACATGAATTTCCTTAAAATCCATACTCTTTGCAAGTATTCCTGATTAAGAAGCAATTCTTCTTTTCTGGTACCAGAAGCCGGTACATCAATTGCAGGATAAACGCGCTTATTAGATAATTTTCTATCGAGTTGAAGCTCCATGTTGCCGGTACCTTTGAATTCTTCAAAGATTACCTCATCCATTTTAGAGCCCGTTTCGGTCAGTGCAGTAGCGATAATAGTAAGTGATCCGCCATTTTCAACATTTCTTGCCGCTCCGAAGAATCTTTTTGGCTTATGAAGTGCATTGGCATCTACACCACCTGATAATATTTTACCCGAAGATGGTATTACAGTATTATGTGCTCTGGCCAACCTTGTAATGGAATCTAATAGAATCACGACATCATGACCGCATTCTACCATTCTCTTTGCTTTCTCCAAAACAATATTTGCCACCTTCACATGACGGTCGGCTTGTTCATCGAATGTTGAAGAAATAACCTCGGCTTTCACATTTCTGGCCATATCCGTTACTTCCTCAGGACGCTCATCGATAAGTAATATCATCAGATAAACCTCAGGATGGTTTTCTGCAATGGCATTAGCAATATTTTTCAACAAAACAGTTTTACCTGTTTTTGGCTGAGCGACTATCATTCCCCGTTGTCCCTTGCCAATTGGGGCAAACATGTCAATAACTCGTGTGGAGTAATTGCTTGGCGCTCCACTTAAATTAAGTTTCTCTTCAGGGAAAAGTGGCGTCAGGTATTCAAAAGGAACTCTATCTCGTATTTCCTCTGTAGTTTTTCCATTTACCGATCCAACCCGAAGAAGGGCGAAATATTTTTCACCATCTTTTGGTGGTCTGATCTGACCTTTTACGATATCCCCTGTCTTTAATCCAAATAATTTGATTTGCGATGGAGACACATATATATCGTCCGGACTGGCTAAATAATTATAGTCTGATGACCTTAAAAATCCGTAACCATCTTGCATGATTTCTAAGACGCCTTGATTTTCAATCGCGCCATCAAATTCCTTTATATTTGGTCTTTTTGGCTTTTTCTGCTCAAATCTTTTTTCTCTTGATTCTTCTTTTCCTGACTCTTCTTTTCTTGACTCGACATTCTTGTCCGATTTTGAAGCGCCCTTATCAAAAGAAACCAATGAAGGATCAAAATCAATAGAAAACGACTCCAATAAATCATCGGCGCTCATTTCTTTTGTTGAGGTTTCCGGAGCTTTTTCCTCTGTCTTTTTTACATTTTCTCTTTTAAAGCTAAGTCTTTTCTTTTTCTCCTCTTTAGGAGCTTCGGTCACAGGAGTTTCCTCTTTGGGAGTATTAGCTTTGGGAGTATTAGCTTTGGGAGTATTAGCTTTCTGGGGTTTTTTCTCAGCAGCGCTTTCTTTCGGCTTAACTTCGATCGGATTGGCCGCTTGAAAATCAAGAATTTTATAGATTAATTCTTTCTTAGGAAGTTTTTTGTAGTGATCAAGCCCTAACTCATTGGCGATTTCTTTCAATTCTGAAAGTAAGCGCACATTTAAATCTTGAATAGTGTACATTTAATTTAATAATAAATCTTGTGGAGGGAATTCTCCGTATCGTCTTGGATTAATTGAATTTGATTAATTTGATTTATCTAAAAGAAAAAGAAATTCTTATGGGATCTTTCTAAAAGAAAAAATCTTTTGAAGTAATGAATATGCAAACATAGATTACCCTTTCTTAATAATCAAGTAATTCAAGCAAATTTAGCTTATTATATGTCGTTAATCATTCAAATGTGCCTTGTCATTTTATAAAAACAGCTACATTTGCAGGAAATTTAAAGATATGCTGAGAATAGTCGATATAAAGGAAGATTTAGAAAAGGTTGTCAAGGGATTAGAAAAGAAGCGCGTAGCAAATGCATCGCAGCAAATTGATCAGGTTCTTTCACTAGATGAAAATCGACGCTTTATCCAGGTGAAATTGGATGGAGTGTTAAACGAATTGAAAAATATTTCCAAACAAATTGGCTCTTTGATGAAATCTGGTGATAAAGACGGCGCCGAAAAAGCAAAAACTCAGACCGTTGAGCTGAAATCAAAAAGTAAAAATCTTCAGGATCAATTTAAATCTGTAGAAGAACAACTCTTGGAGGCATTATATAATTTGCCTAATAGTGCACACGTCAGTGTTCCTGAAGGCAATTCTGAAGATGACAATAAAATTATTACTGAAAAAGGAACAATACCTCAGCTGCCAGAAAATGCACAAGCGCACTGGGATCTGATTGAAAAATATGATATTATAGATTTTAACCTTGGCAATAAAATATCCGGCGCCGGTTTCCCGATTTATAAAGGCAAAGGGGCAAAACTTCAAAGAGCGCTAATTAATTTTTTCCTCGATGAGGCGGCAAAAGAAGGATTTGATGAAATACAACCTCCGATTGTAATTAACTCTGATTCAGGTTATGGAACCGGTCAACTTCCAGATAAAGAAGGACAAATGTATGGTATTGTCGACAGCGATTTATTCCTGATCCCTACAGCTGAGATTCCAATAACAAACATATATCGTGATGTGATTCTCAAGGAGAAGGACTTACCCGTTCGAAATGTGGGATATACGCCATGCTTTAGAAGAGAGGCGGGCTCATGGGGCGCGCATGTACGCGGCTTGAACAGGTTACACCAATTTGATAAAGTTGAAATTGTACAAATCACCAAACCGGAAGATTCTTATAAAGCGCTTGACAGCATGTGCGCATATGTGGAAGGATTGCTGGAGAAACTTGAATTACCATTCAGAAAATTATTGCTTTGTGGTGGCGACTTAGGATTTACCTCTGCCATTACCTTTGATATGGAGGTTTATTCTGCAGCTCAAAAAAAATGGCTGGAAGTGAGTTCTGTGAGTAATTTTGAGGCGTACCAGGCAAATCGTTTAAAGCTTAGATATAAAAAAGACGGCAAAAAAACCACCTTACTTCATACCCTTAATGGAAGCGCCCTGGCGCTACCAAGGATTGTAGCGGCAATACTGGAAAACAACCAGGACGAAAATGGAATAAACATTCCAAAAGTTCTTCAAAAATATACCGGCTTCGATCGTATCGACTGATGTGGGTAATGGTTTTTGCGGGAGGTTCACTGAGGAAAAACTAAATTATTGATAGCAATGCCCATGATACTTGACTCTTACTCAACAGATTCAAGTATGGTCATAAAGGATACATGCTTATGCCGGAATGCCTCGTTATGCTTATCAACAATAGCTGGAGCATAATTTTCCAGGTAAGTGTTTGCCATATCCAATGAATGTGCAAAAAACTGAACTGAGTAAGTAAATCCCTCGTTTTCGGCTTCATTTAACAATCGATACATTTTAACATCAACAAACAACTCAGTTGCCAGGACATAGGGAAGGTATGTATTTTTCATCCAGGCATGCCACTCGTTTTTGATCTCAGGCTCGATGTTGAAGGTGATGTTGTATAAGATCATCGGCGTATTCGATTTCATTTAGTCAGTGGCACAAATATCCTCATTTTAAACCATAGAGCGGCATAGAAGAATATATAATTTCTTAATAGCATCACACTTTATAAGGTCGAATCAACACCATCGAATCGATCCTCCATATAAATAAAACCACGAATTTTATTTTTAAAATTGGTGCAATTCATGGTTTAGATTTATGAGCAGAAGTTGCTAAGGTATTTAGGAACCGTAAAGAAATAACTTAGCTGGCCGCAGTCAATAGTGAAAAACTCTAGGGTACCTCTATTAATTCGTTTTGGAATACCAACGCAGGTATTTTTTTCAGAAACAAGACGTCAAAAACGGAGTTTAGCATCGCTAAATGAGTATTTTGATAACGCTGTAGCTGGAAAAAAGAACAA
>SDBV01005667.1_pt1 | contig 17564 bp, 10 predicted proteins | sample 2277081 | NCBI WGS metagenome assembly SDBV01 (sample SAMN10402039, study PRJNA504765) | marine sediment metagenome | isolation source: marine sediment core GS10_PC15, 223 cmbsf | place: Arctic Ocean: Southern Knipovich Ridge | collected 2010 | reverse complement strand
TTGTTATTGTATAACGGACGATCCTCTTTTTTGGATCGTCATTAACTATCTCATTTTCGATTTTCCATTCAGGGCTGTCAAGAGTCATTTCCGGAGAGTATGTTATCGAAGCATCCAAACCAGTCGCTTTGAATGCTTCCAGGTCTGTCATGTTATTCATATAATATTTCAGATGATACGGCATCCATTGATGAATCGTAACCGGCATCCTGTCGGGGGTCTCTTTATTTAGAGCTGCTATCATTCTCTCTTTCGAGTTCATAATACTCCTTTATTTACGTTACGTTTTTTCTACAGTTTAGGCTGCACGTCACTGAAGATGTTGTCATTTCTGTCAGTGGTTTCCGTTTCGTGAACAGCATTCTGTGCAGGTGGCAGATTTCTATACCAGAAAAAGTACATCCCAACAAGGGCGGTAACAAAAAGAGCAAATGTTATCCAAAATGCTTTAAAGGTGCCGATAATTAACTGCATCGGCAATAGAAGCAGGGTTACATGCCACAGTAATGTAAATGGTACTGCCAGTATGTCATTGCGATGCTCGCGCTGCATGGCGGAGCGAACATCCTCAGGCAGAATTTTCTTTAGCGGCCCCCAGAATCCAAAGGGACGAGTGGTTCGGTAAAAATTTTCTAACACTTTCCGGTCGGTAGGTTTGGTAAGATAGGTGCCGATCACGGTCCCAACAAGGCCTATTGCACCTACAAGCAGGAATTGCCAAACCTCACTAAGGTTTGGGAACAGGATTCTCTGGCCGACAGCGGCAAACAGGCCAACAGCTGTGCCGATGGCAAAGCCGCCGCCGTTAAATCTCCACCAGTACAAACGCAAAACTGTTGGTACCAACAGTCCTCCCCCTAAGCCCATCATTAACCAGCCCCAGATGTCATTAATACTTTTGACCGTATATGCAAACAGGAAACTTATTAATACAAGCCCAAAAACAAACACCCAACTAACACGGATCAACTCGCGGGTTTTTGCCCGGGGACGTATGTATTTCTGATAGACATCGCGGGTTAAAAGGCCAGTCGTAGCATTAACCAGTGAATCGAAGGTTGACATTGAAGCGGCGATTAATACCACCATCAGTAATCCACGAATTCCATGGCGAACACTGAACAGCAGTACTGCCGGTAAGATGCGCTCCGGATTTACGGTACCCTCAAAACTGAGCAGGTGCAGTTTTTGAGCCCAATCACCCCCGAGAATCGACTGTAATTTTGAGATCAACTCCGGTGCGTAGTCCTGTGGGTGATTTATGATGCCGGACATTGTCTGAGCCCACTGGGCATGGTCGATGCCTGCTACGTGTTGTTTGATCACAACAGCCGCCTGAGTCAAAACTGTCTGGTCAGGGAACAAATCCTTGACCAAGAAAATCCCCAAAACCGCAAAACTAATAATCATTGGCCAGCGAAACATTAGCATCCAGGTCCAGAGAAAAGACAGCGTTCCGCATTCGCGATCGTTGCGAGCTCCAAAGTACTTAGGGTCGCCACCCATACCCATACCACCGAAGACATTCCGCAACAGATAGAAAAATGCGAACATTATCAAATGCTGATAAACTTCATAGCCTTTTGGCATGGATGTATTCCACTGCGGGACCGAACTCATCCAGTTACTTTGGCCGGTCACCTCGTAGGCTAACGCTGCCAGATTGCCGTGATCTATTATTTTCGAGGTAGCCATCAGAGATATACTAATTACCCCTATCAGAATAATCACAGACTGAACCATGTCGGTATACACCACGCCGTAGAAACCCGAGACCATGGTATAGAGCGTAGCGATGCCCATCAGTATCAGCGCACAGATAAGCGGTGAAAAGGGCAGGAACATTGACAGGAACAAGCCCACTCCCTTTATTAAGTAGGCCAGTGTACCGATGGTGCCCACCACACCGGCTATCACTGAAAGCAGTTGTGCGAATCGGCCGCCAAACCCATCGCCAAACCTGTAAATCATCCACTCTGCACCTGTCAGACATTGTGAGCGGCGATGCCATTTACCGGTCCACAGTAGCATAAACACCAGGACGAGCCCGAGGCCGCCGCGGAATTCAATATATAGGCCGCGAGGTCCAAGCATATAAATGAAAGAAACAATGATCATCGTACCGGTGATGTCAAGCCAGGAAGCCATTCCGGAAATACCGAGAGCCCACCATGGCAACGACCTGCCACCAAGAAAATAATCTTCAAGACTTCCTGATGCTTTTCTTTGTAAATAAAAGCCAAGCCCAATAAGAAAAGCAAAGTATATTACTATGATGGACCAGTCAACAGTGTTTAGATATCCCAATGAATACTCCTTCTGGAAAAATATTCGTCATGCTGCATATGTTAATTGTAAAAGAGTGCATTACGCTTCCTTTTCTCTGATCTTCTTGGCAGCTTCTATCATAGCCAGATAGCCTTCAACCGGAACATAATCAGGTATCGAATTGCCGCTGCCAAGGGCATAGCCATTTGCAGTTTTTCTAAAGCGGCTGCCCATTTCAAAAACCTTGTCTAATATTTCATCTTTGCTATTAGTACAAAGAATGTCAACGTCAATACCGCCTAATAGTCCGATCTTGTCCGAATACCTGCTTATCCATTCGTCAAACGGAGCAATACCGTCTTCGTTTGAATGTTTGGCGTCAATACCAACGTCTTCGATTATCGTATCAAAGACGTCAAATATCTTGCCGCAAGAGTGGTATAAAAAAGGCTTAGAGTTATCATGGATCAATTTAACGACTCTTTTGTATTGTGGAATAATGTGATTAAATATAACGTTAGGAGAGGTTAGAGTGCTTGTTTTGTGACCAAGATCATCACCAAATCTGCATACGGTAAATATATCCGAATAGCGTTTAAGGAATTCGGCCCATATTTCGATCATCAAATCACCGATCTTGATATAAAGATCGGCAAACAACTCAGGGTCGTCGATCTGCATATAGGCTAAATGTTCAAGGCCGACAAGATCCTCACTAATTTCAAAAGCTCCGTTACCGACGCCGCCAACTGCTTTCATGCCTTCCGGCATATGCTTTCTAAGAGCGTCAAGCGACGGACCTGCCTGTTTCCAGAACATATCTGGAAGCTGACCCCATGGATATTTGTTGAAGTCATCTCTCGACTGGATCGGACCAGCCATGCCGCCGAAGATAGCTCCACTTCCAGGCAAAATACCGCAAACGCACACTTCGTATGATACCGTATCGTAGGTCATTTCCTTGAAAAAGCGGCAGTACTGTCTGATAAATTCTTCCATATCAGCATCATTGCCATTATACAAGTCGGCAAAAGAATTGCCCATTATCTTTTCCATTATAGACGGACAGATAAGATGTTCATAAATCGGCAGTCGTGATGGTCTGATATTATTAACGGCATCTAAAAAATTTCTGTAATCTGGTATAAATTCCACAGATACATCCTCTCGTTTTTTGAAAAAAATCACATTACCTGCTAATCACTTCTGATAGGCATATCAAAATTCGCAACATTTTTAGAACGTATTAATTCTCTACCCTTGGCTACAAGCCATAAGTAGTGGTCACTTGGCAGACCTTCATAAGTTATAAACTTTGATTCTCCAACCGGCGGGTCGTTAGTGCACTTAAAGATCGCAGTACCTTCATCAACTTCGTCGAACATCGCTTGATAAACCATATTGGCCCCAGCCTTTTTAAATGCTACATATTGCTGCCATAAGAATTTGCCTTTAAGGCGAGGGATAATATCAAGCCCGGATTTGCCCTTCATTAAATTCGACCAACTAAAGCCAGGCCAGGCAACCGGCAAATAATCCTTACCCTTTTCTTTGCACCAAAGAACATCATCTTTAAAGACTGTATTATAAAAGTCATCAATACCATTAATATCAGCAAACCGTCCAACCAGCCATGGCGAAACGACATCTGCCTTTAAGATAATATCATGCAGCTTTTTATCAGCTAATGAGTCTCCGCCAAGAGTTCGCCAAAAAGCCGGGACCCCTAAAAGGACTGTCATTCCCCCGTATTGGGGATCGTTTTTAAAAAAATCAACTAACTCGGCACAATCATCCAAATTGTATTTTCGTGAATCATTAAAACCTACTCCCCAAATACCGATCAACGGTTTTCCTTTGTGATGCAAATACGCTTTGTCCTTAGGATCACGTGTCAATCGCATCTTATCGACCAACATCTTCCAGTCCGCTTTAACATGCGAAACATCCTTAGAGGTCATTCCTGACAGATCATACATTATGGCGTAGCATCTTCCATAAACATTAGCGCCTGAGCGACAGTTTGCAAGAACGGTATTGAAGTGATACAGGTCTTTAGGTTTGCCAGTTGCAACAACATACCTCTGCACCATAGTGCCGTCAATACTATAGTCTCGCATCCATTTATAATGACGTTCAACTGTTTTTCTGTTTAGAGAACTATATACATAAGCCACACTGCCATCAGCATGTTTGAAGTCGGTTGGATATTTTTCATCTTCATCCAGATCACTGACATCGGGCCAAATATCAATAGTGCAATGCCCCGGCCTGAATTTACCGATCTTTCCTTTTTGTCTTAGTGAGTTGTCGATCGGTTCTTCCCAATGATACCAGCCTCTGCCTGACCCATCACCCTTACACGCAAACCAGCCCTGATAACCGCACATCACTTTTCCAACAAGAGTATTGCGATCAACGGAAGGATTAGATTTGCCATTGTAAGGTTTGCAGGTTTTGGCAATAACTTGATCAACGGTAAGATCGAAAGCCTCGGCAGATTCTAAAGGAATATCGTTACATACACCCATGAGCATCGAAGGCGATAATATCAGGCAAACTAAAGACAAAATCCATTTCATGAAACATCTCCTAATGTGTCGGCCTGCTAGACCATAATTTCAAACGTTGAAATTTCATGTGGTTTAAGGTTAACCTCTATAGATTTCTTTTCAGCTTTACAGGCATCAATTCGCTCTTCATTCAAATTCGTTTGCCATGCCTGCTTAATCTCACTGCAAAATCTCACAACAGAACTCTGTATTCGATCAGTTGGGTTATACACTCTCAATATAAAGTTAGTAGTGTCCTGGGCCTTTTTCAGTGCGGAAAATCTGATGTCCAGATTATCGATTGAGAATAAGCTTGCCTTACCCGCCGGTAATGTGCCTTCCGTTTTTTTGGTTTGCACTATCCTGACAGGCGTATTGAAGAGGTCTGCCTGCAACGGAAGATTAGCACTTTCCCAATTGCCTGCATGAGGACATACCATGTAGCGATATCTATGCTTTCCAAGGCACTGTCCGCCATCTTGTGAGGGGAAATTGGAGCCTGCACGGGCCTCGGTACATATCCAGTTCTTAACTGCTCGTAAAAGTGAAATTGCAATCGTACGGCTTCGGCTGTCCGTGACTTCATATTCCGTAAAGCAATCATTAACTACTGCAAACCCCATATTTTTATCACTTACATCGACAAATCGCTGATGCGGCAGTGTTGCCATATCGGGCCAGGTGCAATCGGACGTCGGGCCTTGAATTTTGATCGGCCTGGAATCAACATTAAAATGACCGCCTGAATCTGCGCGGTCAGCATTTGCAAGTCCGGTAGGCATCATCACTCGCAGATAATGATCTTTGCATTTATTTTCAAAGCTAACCTGAACTTCAGCGGACTTAGAACCCTTTTTCAAAGTCACTTCTGTCTGAATTTTGAGTTGTTCTGTTTCACCACTGCGTGACTGCTCTGAAGCAATACCACGTTTGGGAATTTCCATTGTCACTTCCGTAACAACAATTGCCTGCAAAGGGCCGTGTTCCTTGGTCCATATCCTGGCATTGCATCCAAGCGATGTGTGTATCTGGTCATTTACAGGAATCTTATTAATCCAGTAATCACCAAACTCGCCGCGATCTTCAAAATAATTCAACCCCGCAAAAGTATGGTCCAATTGCTTGCAATAAATATCAAAGGTTCCGTTAGAGTTAAAGCTAAGTGTAAGATGTTCATTTTCCAGAGTGTGCGGGTCAACCCTCAGCGAAGCAGTACTAACGAGGCTGCTCTTATGGTCAACGTTTCCATCTTTCATCTCGGCAATAGAACCAACTTTAAATACCTTGTAACCGCCAGCCGGCATTTCTCCTGTATCAATCAACAAACGATGAGAGTTACAATAATATGGAAATGATCTGCTGTGCCATTGCACAACTGGATACGTCTTCTCAGAATATCCCATCCACTGAGTTGGGACCGCTTTGCCATCGGAATCATATGCAACTAAACCATATTCCGCTTTGGGCCAGAAATTCTTTTCACCATTTGAAATGTCCACCTGTGCATCAATAACTTCACGTCTTGGATAAGGCAGCGGATTGAAAACTACAAGCAGCACATCTTTTTCATCAAAATTCGACCTGTCAATATTCATAATTAGCTGCTGCATCGCTTTGTTGCCAAGAGCCTGTGAAATGTCAATAACCTGATCCAGTCGGTTTTCAACGTCACGAACAGTCTTATCCTGTGTAACACCATTTATCGAATCATGAGAATGCGAGTTCAAAAGGAACTGCCATGCTTTTGAGAGAAGCGTATCCGGGTACTCTTGCCCGAGCATAGCGTTAAGAACAGAGAAAGGCTCAGCAAAATGAATTAACATGTTTTCAGCTAATTTATTCTTTTTTTTGACATATAGCCTAGTGGAAAGAGCATTTCCTGATACTGTTCCAGCCGGGCCGTCACGTAATTCACCGAATACTTTTACAAGTTTCGATCTATCGATCTTCCTCATAATATCCGCGTATTGACGCATCACTGTATGCTTCCACTTGCGTCCCTTTTGCGGATCAATCTCATTAATACGGCTGACTATTTCGGGCAGCATTTTCTGCGGTGACCCATAGTCAACACCATCCATCATCAGTCTGTCGTTTTCAATGATACTATCTTTAGTGGTGTCCCAAAGTTGATCGACTTTTTCAGGCGTAAGCCATTCCGGGTGCCATTTGTCAGGCTTGTCCAGTATAAAAAAGTCCTGCTCTCTTTGATCGGTATCGGCGCGATGATAAAGCACCCCTTTATCTGTCGGCTTGTACTGCCAATCTCCATCGACATAGTGCTTTCCCATAAGGGCAGAAAGATGAATATCAACCATGAAGTTATGACGTCCCCATGCACCAAAACGTGTAGTGATCAATTCGCTGCCATCAGGGCCTAACCAGAGAAATTCATTTTGCGGGGCCCGATCCGGATTAACCTTTTTTCCAACCATTGCCACATCAATGCCAAAACCAGAATATATCTGCGGCAATTGAGCAGTCTGTCCCCAGCCGAACGAAGTATAGGCGCACATAAAAACACCGCCCAGTTTCTCGGCTTGACGTATCCCCAGCAGAAGATTGCGAACCATACATTCACCATCTATTGGATATTCATCGGGAAGAGTAAGCCACGGACCGATCTCCAACTTGCCGGATTTGACTAGCGAAACGATCCGATCCTTCATTTCAGGCTTGATCTCAAGATAATCCAACACCGGTGAAACCTGACCGTCTAAAAGAAAACCGGCATACAACCCTTTTTCAAGGCACTCGATTAGTTCGTCCATAAAATCGATGAGCATCAAACGAGTTTCCCAGATCGGGTAACGCCATTCACGGTCCCAATGGGTATGCGAAACAATATGGCCTACTTTTAGATCCGGTGCCTTTTTACCTGTTTCCTTATTAGATGAGTTCAAAAGCAAGTCCCCTATACAAAGTTACATATCCACACTAACTTTCAATACAGTATTTGGATATAGTACTACTGTGCTCCTAACAGCCAATCCTGAGCCAGTGTTTTCAAATCGTTTATATCGACGATTTTATCGCCATTGAAATCTGCCCTGTAATCATCATTCATCCAAAGACTACTTAGTGATGCAAAATCTTCAAAATTAATTTCCTGATCACGATTTATGTCTGCAGCCGAATCACTTATCACTATATCATCAATCCAAGCGGCAAAATAACCCGTGTCAGGTGTATGATCATATGCAATATAAATCTCGTCAATTGTTTTTCCAGCAAACCACCTTCCAACATCGCACCTGATCTGTGTAAAGTCACCAATAACACCTTTAGCATTGCCCGGATGCATAGAATTGCCAGTTTGATCTACCGCACCACTATCCCTTAAGGTGCTATTATCAGTCATACGGAAATCAACAGCAACATGTCGCCCCAGCTCCTGTTCAGGATACAGCCAATAGCTTAATTGCGTTGTCGCATTTACGGGGATATCAACATCAAAACTATGAAAATAAGCATATGATGATATGCTTGAAGACAGATCGTTTCCTTTGCATGAAATTGACCATGTACCATTATGAGCCTGCTCTCCGGTAACAGCAACACATTTAGGCACAGATTCACCTGTATACGGGCCGACATTTGATATCGCCCATGGGTTGTTGCTCCAGGTAGTCTTAGGATCAAGATTCCCTTCAAGTCCTGTTCTTAACCAAATAGGACCTTCAGTTAGAGGTATTGGAACAGAAGATGTAAGCGGATCGATCCCTTTTAAAACCCGCCCGGCTTTTCCGGTGAGCCTGAGATAAAAATCAGACGAAACAAATTCGCCTTCGGCACTCATCGTCACAAACCACTGATCGTCAGGTGTCATAGACGAATCTGTAGCAGATTTCATGATCGCAGTTCCTTCGTCATATTCGTCGAACATAGCAATATATGCAGTATCAATGCCTCTACTAGCACAATTATTAACTTGGCGCCACATAAACTTACCTTTGTCTCTCGGAACCTGGTTTTTAGGACCGCCATTCCAGTTTGCCCAGGAAAATCCGGGCCAAATCGTAGGGATATATGTTATGCCATTCGCATTACAATAAGAAATGTCACCGGCAACAGTAAGATTATAAAATGAATCCATGCCCACGGCTTCGACAAAACGGCCAATAAACCATGGCGAAATAGCTTCACAATCATCAATTATATTTGTCCATGCAGGATCAGTGCGCCATGTCTGATTACAGCCGGAAATCACATAAACATTTTCTGAATGGAACCAGTCGATCAACTCCTGCCACAATACGGTGTTATCTGCAGCTCCAGGAACTGCCATCCCCCAAAGTTCAACAACCAGCTTCCCATCCTCACGTGCGTATGCAGACGAAGCAGTAACAGGATCGGGGCCGCCATCAACCCAACGCTGCCAGTCATACGTTACCAGGTCTTTAAACAAATTATTTCCCTGGAAACCATTTATATCATATGTCACGTAAAATTTTCGTCCTGTCGTTTCTGCAGCATCACGTATATTTTGCAATACGTCGGTAAATGTTTCTCTATAGACACCCCCTGAATTAAGAATTGACACAAACCGCTGTACAGCTGCGCAGTCGATACCATATTCCTGCATCCATCTAAAATGAGTGTCGATTGTTCCCTGCTTATAGCAGGAAAAAACCTTGTCAGGTAAGCCATTGCCTAAAGCATTAAAATTAGTGTCAAAAAGACAATTTGCAGGATATTCAGTGACATCGGGCCATATATCAATTCCAATATCAGACGAACCGGGCACCACACCGAATGAAGCCCAATGCATCCATGAGTTCATGGGAGCACCATCACCGCTGCAATAAAACCAGCCCTGATAGCCAGTAATAAGTTTGCCTTGAATATCTCCACCATAAACAGGCGAAGCGAAACAAAACAAAACAAACAACAGGACCAACAACGGCTGTTGTATGTACTGGTATTTAGTTTTCTTTATTACACTTATCATCTTTACCTGTCCATTAGTTTGATAACAACATTATACCAAAAAACAAGTGCAAAGTAAACTGAAAAGGTCGCTATTCCTTAAGCAAAATGGGGTTCACCACATAATATTTTCAGTGGCGAACCCCACTATTTTGAACTAACAACAAATTACTTCTAAATAAAATCAGTTAGTGATCTGTAACCAACTACCTGCCATCAGGATCAAGTCTGACATATCAACAAGGCAATTCTGATCAATATCACCAACAGGGAAACCTGCCGCACACTCAGGTAGAGTATGCAATTGTATCTTATCAAGGAGAATAGTACCGGTTCCGCCTAAGGTACCGATCTCTGTTCTTGTTCCGATACCAATAGCTTCAATGTTAGTTAAATCCGCAAGTATAATTCCCGGCATAAAGCCAACATTATCATGCAGATTAAAACGCCATTCTGCCCATACACCGGCAGGTTCATCAGTGTTGCCAGCAATAGTGTATGCTTCGCGCCAAAGTGCACTATCTGAACCCCAGTTATACAGCCAGATGTACATATCCTGCTGTTTAACATTACCAGGTTCGCGATATACCCACAGGCTAACCTCGTCATACAAGCTTAGATCGATCGGACTATCAGGGAAGAAAAGAATCTCTGAATTTATTTGATCAGGAGCTGTTGCAACAGTGGTGTCATAATCCCAGATAACCGCCTTTGAACCTTCATAAGCCAACAAAGGGTCTATGAGCAAATTAGGATCTGCCCCAGGTGTACCATCAATTGATGATGCTTCCCATGAACCGGAAAGACTCGCGTTATCAGTATAGCTTTCAAAATCTTCTTCCGTTGTATCCGTACCGGGAACTGTAATAAAATCGCCTTGCCAATTAACACCTAACTCTGCAAGATCGAACAGATCAACAGACAATGTCAAATTCAGATCGCCTGCTGGAAGAAAACCTGCGGCTCCACAGGAACCGCCGCTATCGTCACCGAAAGCTGCTGCTGCAAAACTGCTTACCCTATAGAAATCTATCGAATCAGGATCTGTTGTCTGAACGAACAGCGGATCGCTTAAGAAATCGTTAGCGCCGGGAGTTACGAAACCATAAGGCTGAGTACTAAAAATATTATTGTAGTCACTCGTCAGTGTCCCTGCGCCGTTATACAGCCCACCAAAAGGACCGTTGATAATAGAATTCGTCACAGTCATCTGATTATCGGCATGAATTAAAGTGTAAGCAGCCCACTGGTTGCTTGCACCTGCTATCGTGCAATGGTCTATATTACATATCCCCGGCTCTGGAACAGAACCATCTCCATACATAGCAACACCTGCCTGATTTACAGGTGCTATGATAGTGTAGTTTAAGTTTAAAGTACCGCCATATTGCAATATACAATCAGCAGCACCGCCAAGGATCATAGAATTATTAACTGTTGTAACACAGCCAGCAGTGTTTGGACCCTTAAGGTCAAAATTTCTGACTGTTGCATTGCGCATTATAGAATTCTGGATCAATAGATTGTGGTCGGCGCCATTTGTAATAACATTCTGGGCCGAATTCTCAAGAAGGCAGTCGTCTACAAAAACATTACAATCGGCACCTACAAACAATGATGAAACTGCACAATCATGCGAATGACAACTAATCGCATCATAATTAAGCCCGTCGCCTTCAAAATAAATACCGATACGACAGCCGCTGACTTCTACATTTTCTAGATCATCGACATTGACAATACCGTCGACAACACTGCCATCGCCAATAACCACACAATCCTTAACAAGTACACCTGATGCAGTCGCTTGGATCATTTTGTTCAATGGATCCGTTGTTCCTGTAAAGGTGATCGTAAAACCTTCTATCGTAGTGTTGGCAGCAGCGATCTCAATGTTCATCTCGCTTACAGGCAGGCCTGAAAGCTGTATAGTCGGGCTTTGCCCCGCACCGGCACGAAGTGTCAGATCTGTGACGGTATCGACAAATACCAGGTTCTCAGCATAGGTAGCGCTGTCCTGAACCTCAATAACATCAAACTGCGATGCAAAATTAATAGCTGCCTGTATTGACGTGTAATCTCCGCCGCCGCCGGAAATGACGCTAATCGTCGCTGCCATCAAAGGCCCGGAACAGATCACACACAATATCAAGGTTGAACATAACGCTAGATTTCTTGCCCGTCCCATTATTTTTTTGGGATATTTCATTGCTTTATTCCTTTCGTCCAAAGTTTGAATTACAAATACTTCTTATAATTCAAAAACTTAGCTTCTTTTTCTTCGGATAAGGCCAAAACCCAAAGACAACAATGCAAGGGTAGCTGGCTCAGGAATAACAGTGATCTCAAGCGTATTACCAACGATATTAGCCTGTGCATTTGTGATCGTACCGGCACCAATAAGACCTTCAACCACTGGCAGCCAGGCGTCAGGGCTGAAGTAAGCATTGGTTAAAACCAGTTTACCGTCACCACCTAAATCCAGCGAACCTACGCCGCCGGCCATGTCAAATCCCAAATAACCGGCAGTGAGAACGCCGCCATCCAGATCGATATGACCGGTTGAACCTTGTCCAATGTAAAGCTCAGCCGTGTCGATAAGACCGCCTGTCATCGTAAGTAGGCCGTCAGCAGCGTTGCCCACTATCAACCAGGCGCTCGCTGTTACACTTCCGTCATTCATGGTCATTGTTCCAGATGATGTAAAGCCTATGTCCAGCCTGGGTGTGTTAATACTACCTCCGGTTGAAACTGTAAGGGCACCGGTACCACTTGTAACGCCTGTATAAAGGTAGCTCGTCATAGTGAGGGCGCTTTGCACATCCAGCGAACCACTGCCTCCAAATCCCAAGTAAAGCATATCGGCGGTTCCAGGCGCATCAAGAACAGCATCCGCCGCCCAGCCTGTGTAATCGCTGATTACTGCCAAACTGCCCGGACCTGGTGTTGCTCCAGGGACGCCATCGACATACCAGTTGTTACCATTACTCCAATTGGTGCTTTCAACAGGATAAAACAGATACTCGCCTGCTGCAAAGCCGCATTGAGCAAACAATGCCAATGCAAACAAAATCAAAATAGTTCTTTTCATTGTAACCTCCTCCAAAAAAGTTAAACAATTAACATAAGACTTAGCCTCTCTAAGCCCTAATACAAACAAAACGGCTGTGCCTGCAACAAGCGGGCACGACACACACACAAACACGTACACACATACAATTTTTCATAGCTACAACGCTATGGGGTTTTGCTATTAATATTCCATTTTCAAATTGCCATTCTGACAACCTCCTCAACAAAAACGATATTAAATTAAATAACACAGAGTGTCAAGAGTTTTTTTACAATTTTTTCTTTTTTTTTACAGCACTGACAACTTTTTTTTACAAAATAGCAAATTTTCTATTGACAATCTTCCAGGAAACCAGTATATTCACTTTTAGTTAATACCGAAATTTATTGAAGGAAAACAAAATTGGCCCCTATAAGCTCTGAATACTTGCCAAAACATGCAAAACACGCAAAAGTCTTCCAGGCATTGCGAGAATCAATCATTTCTGGAGAACTTACACCTGGGAACCCTATACCTACCCAGCTGGAATTATGCAAAAGATATAAAGTTTCAAGGCCTACAATTGGCAAGGCATTAGATATGTTAGAAAAAAAAGGCCTATTGACTAGAAAAAACGGTGGAAGTTCTTATGTAAAAAAAGACATAAGTGCCTTAGTAAACAATAAAGAGGCCTTACTTGGTATATTGATCATTCACGCCGAAGAGATACCTGATTCATTGGAAAACTCTATTTTTGGGTCATTGGTATCGGGACTTTCTTTCAACGCAAACAATGGTGGTTTTGGCGTTCTCCTGGACACTTCCATAAGTGGAAACAGTAAAGATGTGATCCAAAAAGCACAATTTGCAGCAGAAAGAATGGTTCAGCAAGGTGTAAAAGGCGTTTTTTATGTTCCCACAGAATTAACTGACAGTATAATGGACGTAAATGCTAAAGTAGTAGATATCTTTGATAATGTAGGGATATCAGTTGTACTTTTGGATCGAGACATTTATGAATCACCAAAACGAAGCAAATATGATATCATAGGCATTAACCATGAAAGGGCTGCCTGTAGGCTTGCAACACACTTAGTTGAAGCCGGATGCAAAAGAATTGATTTTATCACTGACGATGTTTCCCAGGCCTCATCTATTGATGAGCGGATAGCAGGACTTCTTAGGACCTTGTCGCGTTTTTCAGTTTCATCCAATGATGTCGTTCACAAATTACCACTTAGAGTTGACGAAGAAGCCTCAGGTAAGCAGCTAAAGGAAATTATAGAAAAAAATAAAACCGACGCCTTTATGTGCGTTAATGACCTTACAGCCAGTTGTGTAATGCGTCACGTTTTAAACATGGGATTAAATATCCCTACAGATATTAAAATTGTCGGCTTTGATGACTTACCACTCGCTTCGCATTTGCAAGTTCCGCTAACTACAATTAAACAGCCGGCTGACGTGCTGGCTGCTGAAGCATTTAGAACGATGCTTGATCGAATTGATAATTCTTCAATGCCGCCGAGAGATATTATGGTTCTGGAAGACCTTATTGTGCGTGAGTCTTCCTGAATTTAACGTTGTTTGGATACTTTTAACAATTTTGAGGAAAAAAGTTATGAAAACTACATGGACAAGCAGGGAGCTAAGTCCAATTAACAACAAGAGACATAAGCATGGTTTCACATTAATTGAACTGCTTGTAGTCATTGCAATCATAGCTCTTCTCCTTTCGATATTGATACCTGCCCTTACAAAGGTTAAAGAGCAGGCAAGATTGGTGGTTTGCAGTTCAAACCTTAAACAAATCTCATTAATGACAGGTATTTATCAGGCTGAAAATAACAATGCCGTACCTCTTATGATAAATCGTTGGGCAACGGGATCGACATATCGATGGCCTGCAAAAACGGCGTTGCTGTCTTTAGCTTTGAAAGATTATGGAGACGGAGGACCGACATCTTCATGGCCTGTGTACCTCGACCCGGATAATTGGTGGCGTACACAATGGATCGTTGAGTATACCAATGATTTCATGCCAGATATTTTTGGCTGTCCATTCGCAAAAGGCAAAAGAACAAACTGGGAAAACGGCGAACTTGCGGGATATTATGGCGAAATATACCAGGCATATGAAGTAAGAGAAAGAAGTGACAGCTACACTCCATGGTTAAGGCCTTTAAAACAAGATTTCGCATTCTTTCCTGGTCACGCTCTTGGTGAACCTTATGGAGTAAGCCAATATGCAACAAGCATATGGCACCAGGGCTTTAAAACTGGTTATTTGCATACCACTCAGATTTTCAGTGACGCGGCGTACAATGAGCTGGTTAGAAAACCCAGGAAATGGGCTAACGAAAAAAATACCAGCCGTCTGGCAGTCATTTACTGTTCAAGTGGCGAGATTGACATGTCATTTGACCCATCCTCTCCACAGATTAACAACCCTAAAAGCCACAAAAAAGGGAGCAAAGGCGGAACCAACATCATGCTGGCTGATGGAACCATAGATTGGATAGCCGGCACAAGAATGAGCCTATACGGACTAATGACAGAGTAACTGGCCTGCTCCTCAAAAATTATTATTATGTTGAATTAGCACCAGCATGTTTTTTATAGAATTACAGCCCCCCTTTCTCCACATCAATTCTGCATCTCAACATTCTTCCTATAAACCTATTGCCACTACCCCAAAACTCATTACCTATGGCGTAAAAATGGCGTAAATCAACTCCGAGCTATGGCATTATTTGACTATTTCTGACTTGCCTACCCCCATTATTAGCTATAAAAAGCCAGTTTTGGGTATATAGAAGAGGTTGAGGGCCTAGTTCCTGATAAGGGAGTGCTGGTTCGACTCCAGTCATGGGCATCACTAAGCCCTTGTTTGACAAGGGTTTAGTGTTTTTATTTTCTCAACTCCCCTACTCCTATTATAATACTCCCCGAAAACTGGGCGATTGATTAAGGTGGGTTTATCGCCTTAAAATGGGTTCGTTTGGTAATTAGCTATCAGCTTTCAGCTATCAGCAGTCAGTTTTCAGTTTTCAGTTTTTTTTGACAGGATCAACAGGATAAAAAGTAAAGGTTAAGATATATATTCGCCTGAAATATCGACATCAATGGCGACCGGAACTACGGTTTGTAAGCCCTGCCGGCTTGCCTGAAGACGATGGAATTCATGAATCGCTTTAAAGAGGCCTCGCTGGATATGTGACTCGTAACGACTGAACTTGGTAAGAACATCCGGACCCTTTAGATCGAAAGAGAGGGCCTGACCAAGACTGGGACGCAACTGCCGTTTAATATCCATCTCGTAACCCAGGAGTTCATTGATCGCATCGTCAAGGTCGGCGGTATGCTTTTCAGCAAACCTGGGCGATGAGCGAAAAAGCTGACGAAGATCCTGCAGGTATTGCCTTAACGAAGGAATATGCACACGATCTGAATGTTGGGCGATGGTCCTGAAAGTATCTTCCAATTCGGACAGCACGGAAAAGAACTTCGGCCGATCTTGTAACTCGTTTTTCATATCCGATATAGCATCAACGATATTGACGGGCTGCGAACCATTAATATCCGGAGCATCTTTCATAGGAGTTTCGACAAAAAAGGCGTCCTGATCCTGCTCGCTTTCGGCAGACAAACTATCACGCATCTGTTCAAAGATCTGAGACTCAATATGACCAGTACGGCGGAGACGCCAGGAGCCGGCGGCGATGCGGTCGACAAGCAGCATCTCAAGCGGACCATCAGGAGATAGGTAGCCGATAAGCTGGTCACGAAAATCGTCATACTCCTGCCGGCTCTCGCCTTCGATGATGACCCGATGAGAACGCAGGCCGTGTGTTAACGCGTTCTTTGAAGAGATCAACTTGCCCGATGCGGTTTTTGGGCCGGTCGAATTTAATGCGTTTTTTCTGTTCGCAAGTAATTGTTTTTCAGATATAGACATAATTTTTCTTTCGTATAGATCCTTCGGCTACGCTCAGGATGACCTTCGGTCAGTTTTAAGATTAATTAGCTTTCAGCTTTCAGCGATCAGTAATCAGTAATCAGTAATCAGTTTTTCTGGGTCTTTTTGAATTCTGACCGCCATAAATTTTTCTGCAAATAATTAAGAAATAATTTCTGTTTTCATCAATTATTCTATTTCCAAACGGTTCCTGTGTCAACTTAAATTTTCTATAACCACTTGCTATTACAATACTTATGCGTCCTTGGGCCGTGCCAAACAAAGCCATGAATTGACATGTGCGGAAATGCAGAGACAAAAAAAAGTTTTAAAATTTCTTTTTTTTTAACAGGAGATATTTAGCTTTCAGCATTCAGCAATCAGCTTTCAGTTTTCTTAGGCGGGATGGTTTAAAGATTTGTAGTTGCTAGATGTGGTGGGAGTTTTATTTTTTAATGCGTATAAAGGAAGGAAGATGTGAAAATCAGTTCTCCCTTTTGTTATCTGTATTTACTGCCTTTTGATAAATATCTACTAAGGTGCAAATTTCACTGCATCGTCAATAGTATCTCCGCTTCCCAATGGAAGTAATACTAGGGTGCAGAAACTTTACCAAAAACTTTCACTTCGGCCAGGCTCAGGTGGTTAGTATCGCCCAGTTGTATCCGCACGTAGCGACCAGTCTGGTTCACCGAGAGAAGAACTTGCGGATCGGGAACAGTTGTCACATGGCTGCTCCAAACGCTGCTATCGTTCAAGGTCGCCGTCAAGTCTGTCGATGCAAAAGGTGTATCCGATACGAAGA